>ERZ791801.232-NODE-232-length-66662-cov-80.432402_pt1 | contig 66662 bp, 72 predicted proteins | sample MGYA00510309_ERZ791801 | MGnify/ENA primary metagenome ERZ791801 (study PRJEB30046, sample SAMN00791979) | human gut metagenome | study: EMG produced TPA metagenomics assembly of the A metagenome-wide association study of gut microbiota in type 2...
ATTCACCCCACAAAAAAGCCCGCCTGAACCGGCGGGCTGTCATAACACTGTGTTACCTGGCTAATCAGAATTTATAACCGACACCCATGATGAAACCGTCAGTGCGCCAGTCGCCACTGCCGGAGCCTTCATAAGCAATATCAATGGCCACGGATTCGGTCGGGTTAAACTGCACGCCAGCTCCCCACGCCAGAGACGTGTTGCTGTGGCGACCGTCATCACTTCCGGTCAGCACGTCGTGCGTTTTCCCCTTGTTGTCAGTTACGCGGAGATAATCCCCGGAGAAAGTCGACACACGGCTGTAAGCCACACCCGCCATCGCATACGCGCTGAACCATTCATTCACGCGCACAGACGGCCCCGCCATCACGCTGAACCAGCGGTTACGAACGGAATCTTCATGCCAGCGGGTATCGCTGTAACGGGTAAGCTGGCGATTCTTGTCTCCTGCATAGCTGAATGACGTCACTATCCCCAGTGTGTCCGTAAACTCATAACGGTATTTCACGTTAATCCCGTTCAGATCATCACTGCCGGGAACGTTGGTCCGGGCATGAAGATACCCCGCGCTCAGCGTGGACTGATGTTCAGATGCCCATGCAGGCGCACCGGATACGGCCAGACAAATGGCTGCGGACAAAATGGCGGCATAAAGTTTACGCATAATTACCTCTCGCTTTTCTGCAATAAAAAAGGCACCATTTCTGGTGCCCTTATATGGGTTATAACAATTTCAACGAATACTGATGCCGGAAGCGACTTTTTTGGTCACAATCACCGTACAGTCGGTGATATTACCTGCCCACTGATTGCCTTTATGGAAAACCTTAAACTCCAGAGTGACGCTTCCCCTGCCACTCGGCATATCAATAATCGCACTGTAGCTACCGGGAAGACGGGCTGATAATTCATTTTCGCCTGCATCACGCCCGGCAATGCGCACCTGATACCAGCCCTCATTCAGTTTCTGGCGAAACGACGGAAGCTGCGTGGCCAGCGCCCGGATGGCTTCGGCCCCCGTTTTCACACGAAGGTCGATGCGGTGGCCAAATCGTTGTAAATCCCCGTAAAGGCAGATGCGTGCCATGCCCGGTGACGCCAGAGGGAGTGTGTGCGTCGCTGCCATTTGTCGGTATACCTCTCTCGTTTGCTCAGTTGTTCAGGAATATGGTGCAACAGCTCGCCGTCGCCGCAGTAAATGGCGGCATGATTCGGCACCGATGAACCAAAACAGCACAGCAGCACATCGCCCGGTTGTGCTGATGACAACGGCACCTGATACAGCCCTGTGGCCTCCAGATTATCCAGATAGAGATTCTGACCGTGACGCCACCAGTCATCCCCGCGATGAAAATCCGGCATCTCAATTCCCGCCAGATGGTAAGCATCCCGGAACAGCGTGTAACAGTCCGTCACCCCGTGCTCAAAGCGCCGCCCGGTGAGATGCGGCACACAGCGGAATTTATGAATCGCCCCCCGGCAGACCAGCCACCACGGCAAATCACTCTGCACCTGCAGCCGCCGGTCGGTCTCACTCAGCCAGGGCAGACCACCGGGGTGGCTGTGGACCAGCGCCACAATCTCACCCTGCATCTCTGCCCGCAGCCAGTCCTCCGGCGACATCCGGAAATACTCCTCCGGCTCACCGGAGATATTCACGCAGGGAAAATATCTTTCCCCCTCCGGTGTTCTCACCACGAAGCCGCACGACTCCGCTGGCGCACATCGCCGGGCGTGCGCCAGAATCGCTGATTCTGTCTCTGTCATGGGATTCACTGCGAAAGTTTGTTAATGGAAAGGAAGCCGCCAAAGTTGCCGACGTTATTGCGAAACTTACAGCCGCTCAGGCATTTGCTGCATTTATCCTTCGTGATATCGGACGTCGGCTGATCATATTCATCCGCGACCGCCGGACCGTGATAACCGCACTCATCACCGCGATAGGTCCAGGTGCAGGTGTTGGCCAGCATGATACGTCCCGGAAAAACGGCACCGTCCGTTTCCGTCGGCGTGGACAGTACAAAAGAGGCACTCACCGCGCTCAGTTCGCTGCACTGCTCGATGCGCCAGCGGCTGATCACCTCCTGCTCCGGATCGGCGTCACTGTTTCCGTTGACGAAGTTCACCGCATCCAGAAAACGGGCGTAAACCTTACGCCGGACCACCGTTCCTCCGACCAGACTCTGCAGGTCTTCCGCCATCCCGGTGACCATGCCGTGCAGGTTAGAAACCGTCAGTGTCGGACGGGCAGCACTGCCCTTGCCGTTCAGTTCAAATCCCGTCCCCTGAATGGGATACGCCTGATACTGTCGCCCCTGCCAGGTGACCGGCTCACCTTTTTCGTTCTGCTCATTACAGAAAAAGTAGCGTTCACCACCGACCTCTGTCAGATCGATTTCCCAGAGCACCACCTGGGCTGACTGAGTGAGGCGTGTCGTCTCATGATGTGTTTCCTGTGGAATACCGTCCTTTTTACAAAACAGAGAAGAGCATCACCGGACGACGGGCTCATAACCCAATCCATCCGGGCGGCAGTCACCGCAGGTGTTCTTCTCTGTTTTGTGGAGAAACTAACCGACCTTGCAGGGTCGATATGATGAGGAGCAGCAAAATGGCTAGCGAACGCAGTACTGATGTGCAGGCATTTATCGGGGAGCTGGACGGCGGCGTATTTGAAACCAAAATCGGCGCAGTTCTCAGTGAAGTCGCTTCCGGTGTGATGAACACGAAAACCAAAGGTAAGGTCTCGCTCAACCTGGAAATCGAACCGTTTGATGAGAACCGAGTGAAAATCAAACACAAACTCTCATATGTTCGCCCGACTAACCGCGGGAAAATTTCCGAAGAAGACACCACCGAAACGCCGATGTATGTCAATCGCGGTGGTCGCCTGACTATTCTGCAGGAAGACCAGGGACAGTTACTGACTCTTGCCGGTGAACCTGACGGAAAACTCCGCGCAGCAGGTCGTTAATATCGTTTTTAATTAACTGATTATTTATCTCATCACTGAATATCTTTATATAGTGAGGACTTATTATGTCTCAGAACTTAGACGCAACCGCAATTAATCAAATCCATGCCCTTATTTCTGCTCAGGGTGTTAATGAAATTATCAGTAAGATTGGTGCCGATGCTGTGGCATTGCCTGAGAATTTCCGCATTCATGATCTGGAAAAATTTAATTTAAATCGCTTCCGTTTCCGTGGTGCGCTTTCCACTGCCAGCATCGATGACTTTACCCGTTATTCTAAAGATCTTGCAGATGAAGGCACCCGCTGCTTTATCGATGCTGATAATATGCGTGCCGTCAGTGTGCTTAACCTGGGTACTATTGATGAACCAGGTCACGCAGATAACACCGCCACACTCAAACTGAAAAAGACAGCACCGTTCTCTGCTCTGTTGTCTGTTAACGGCGAGCGTAACTCCCAGAAGTCACTAGCAGAATGGATTGAAGACTGGGCCGACTATCTTGTGGGCTTTGATGCTAATGGTGACGCTATTCAGGCAACAAAAGCGGCTGCGGCTGTCCGTAAAATCACGATTGAAGCAAACCAGACCGCTGATTTTGAAGATAATGACTTCAGCGGCAAACGCTCCCTGATGGAGTCTGTCGAAGCGAAGACCAAAGACATTATGCCAGTGGCATTTGAATTTAAATGCGTTCCGTTTGAAGGTCTGAAAGAACGTCCGTTTAAATTACGCCTCAGTATTATCACTGGCGATCGTCCTGTACTGGTTCTGCGCATTATTCAGCTGGAGGCGGTGCAGGAAGAAATGGCTAACGAATTTCGTGATCTGCTTGTTGAGAAATTCAAGGACAGCAAAGTAGAAACCTTTATTGGTACTTTCACCGCCTGATTTCATTACTGCAAATGCCCCTGCGGGGGCATTTATGGAAACGTAATTTACTCAATAATCGCCGGATGGTGAGGGATTCTTTTTGCCAGAATTCAGCGCGGTGCAGCGCATATACGTGGAGAACAAAATGTCATTTATTAAAACTTTTTCCGGGAAGCATTTTTATTATGACAGGATAAATAAAGACGACATCGATATTAACGATATCGCGGTTTCCCTTTCAAATATCTGTCGCTTTGCCGGTCATCTTTCGCACTTCTACAGCGTCGCCCAACATGCGGTTCTTTGCAGCCAGCTGGTGCCGCAGGAATTTGCTTTTGAAGCGTTAATGCATGATGCAACAGAAGCGTATTGCCAGGACATTCCCGCACCACTGAAACGCCTTCTTCCTGACTATAAACAAATGGAAGAAAAAATAGACGCCGTAATCCGTGAGAAATACGGGTTACCCCCAGTTATGAGTACGCCCGTGAAATATGCCGATCTCATCATGCTGGCAACCGAACGCCGCGATCTCGGGCTTGATGATGGCTCTTTCTGGCCTGTACTGGAAGGTATCCCGGCAACAGAGATGTTCAACGTGATTCCACTGGCACCGGGCCATGCCTACGGGATGTTTATGGAACGCTTTAACGAGTTATCGGAGTTACGCAAATGCGCATGAATATTTTCGAAATGGAAGGGTTTCTTCGTGGGAGATGTGTACCGCGAGATCTGAAAGTAAATGAAACAGATGCTGAATACCTGGTGCGTAAATTCGATGCGCTTGAAGCTAAATGTGCAGCACAGGAAAACAAAGTAATACCAGTGTCAACTGAACTGCCACCAGCAAATGAAAGTGTTTTGTTATTCGATGCTAACGGAGAAGGCTGGCTAATTGGCTGGCGTTCTCTCTGGTACACCTGGGGACAAAAAGAAACCGGAGAATGGCAGTGGACATTTCAGGTCGGGGACCTTGAAAACGTCAATATCACTCACTGGGCAGTAATGCCAAAAGCACCGGAGGCTGGAGCATAATGACCACTTTTACCGACAAAGAACTGATTAAAGAAATTAAAGAGCGTATCAGCAGCCTTGACGTGCGAGACGATATTGAGCGCCGTGCTTATGAAATCGCACTCCTATCTCTGGAAGTAGAACCAGATGAACGCGAAGCTTATGAATTATTCATGGAAAAGCGTTTCGGTGACTTAGTAGATCGTCGGAGAGCAAAAAACGGCGATAACGAATACATGGCATGGGATATGACTCTCGGTTGGATCGTCTGGCAGCAACGAGCTGGTATCCATTTTTCAACAATGTCACAGCAAGAGGTGAAATAATGGAGCCATACAGCCTCACACTCGATGAGGCCTGTCATTTTCTCAAGATATCCAGACCGACTGCCATTAACTGGATACGCACAGGGCGTCTTCAGGCAACACGCAAAGATCCCACTAAGAATAAATCTCCTTACCTCACAACACGACAAGCCTGCATTGCGGCTCTTCAGTCTCCGCTGCATACTGTCCAGGTGAGCGCGGGTGATGGCATAACAGAGGAAAGAAAATGTCACTCTTCCGCAGAGGTGAAATATGGTACGCCAGTTTCACATTGCCGAACGGTAAAAGATTTAAACAGTCTCTTGGAACAAAGGACAAAAGGCAGGCGACAGAACTCCATGACAAGCTAAAGGCTGAAGCATGGCGGGTCAGCAAACTTGGTGAAATACCTGATATAACGTTCGAGGAAGCGTGTGTCAGGTGGCTTGAAGAGAAAGCACATAAAAAATCACTGGACGATGACAAAAGCCGGATCGGATTCTGGCTTCAACATTTCGCAGGGATGCAACTAAGAGACATCACTGAATCAAAAATTTATTCAGCGATGCAGAAAATGACAAACCGGCGTCATGAGGAAAACTGGAAACTCAGGGCAGAAGCATGCAGAAAAAAAGGGAAACCTGTTCCAGAATACACGCCAAAACCAGCGTCCGTTGCAACGAAGGCTACGCATCTTTCATTTATAAAGGCCCTGCTAAGAGCCGCAGAGCGTGAATGGAAAATGCTTGATAAGGCACCAATTATTAAAGTGCCTCAACCGAAGAATAAACGTATCCGCTGGCTGGAGCCTCATGAAGCACAAAGGCTGATTGATGAATGTCCGGAGCCATTAAAGTCTGTTGTTGAATTTGCACTGGCAACAGGCTTAAGACGCTCGAACATCATCAACCTTGAATGGCAACAAATAGACATGCAGCGCCGGGTGGCATGGATAAACCCGGAAGAGAGTAAATCAAACCGCGCAATTGGCGTTGCGCTGAATGATACTGCATGTCGCGTATTGAAAAAACAAATCGGGAATCATCACCGTTGGGTATTTGTTTACAAGGAAAGCTGTACCAAACCAGACGGAACGAAAGCGCCAACGGTCAGGAAGATGCGGTATGACGCAAACACAGCCTGGAAAGCGGCGCTGAGACGAGCAGGTATTGATGATTTCAGATTTCACGACTTGAGACACACCTGGGCAAGTTGGCTGGTTCAAGCCGGAGTCCCGTTGTCAGTGTTACAGGAAATGGGAGGCTGGGAGTCTATCGAAATGGTTCGTCGATATGCTCACCTCGCACCTAATCACCTTACCGAACACGCACGGCAAATAGACTCGATCCTGAACCCATCGGTCCCAAATTTGTCCCAGTCAAAAAATAAGGAAGGTACTAATGATGTGTAACTTATTGATTTAAATGGTGCCGATAATAGGAGTAAAACACTCGATTAATCTCGTGTTAATGCCATCACCTACGACCATTACTAATTGATTGAATCTTATAGAAAAATCATCATTTTCTATGCGTCACAATCAATTTTCACATTACAAACGCTCCGACACTTTAGCCGGAGATTTTATGAGATACAAGCCTAACCAATACTTAATCTGTGATTCTTACGGTAACTACTATTTAAGGATCACGCTGCCTGTGTATATGCAGCCCTTTTTTGAAGGAAAAAGGACGTTTGTCAGAAGTCTACACACAAGTAATCTTCGTGTTGCACGTAGAAAGCGTGATCAGATTGCAGATGAATACCATTGCTTACGGGAGAGTGTTGCCCCTGTAAACAGCACAATAGAAAACACGCTGGAACTGTTACGCAGTAAGGCTAAATACGCCAAAACAGCTACCAGAGTGCAAGATACAGCGTCTTCGTGTCCGTCATTGCTTAAAATTCTTGAAATCTACCTGACAATTAACAGCACGAAGAAGAAGCCAGCCACTTTAGCTAAGGCAAGAAAAGCGGTAGAGATGTTTCTCTCCTACCGTAAAAAGCCTGATATTGCATTGCAAGATGTAAGCCGCACCACTGTTACAGGCTGGATTGAACACATGCAAAAAACTCTTTCACAACAATCAATTGCAAATTATATCAGTCCAATGGCCCAGCTATGGGAATTAGCTTCATCACGTTACCACGATGCGCCAGAAAGGGCGCTCTCCCCCTGGCGAGGGCATAGGCTTGATGTGGCACAAAGTAGAGAGAGCTACGAGGCATTTTCTAACAAAGAGCTATTGCAGGTGTTGCAAGTATTTTCCGGTAATTCAGCAGAAAACAAAGAAATGACGGCTTTGTGTCTTATCGGTTTATATACAGGTATGCGGATCAATGAGATAGCAAGTCTCACAATAGACGATGTGAAAGAGATCGAAGGTGTGCTGTGTTTTGAAATCACACAGGGAAAAACGAAAGCTGCGGCACGTCTTGTGCCTGTGCATAGCCTTATCACTCCATTGGTGTTATCTCTTCGTGAAAAGCCTCACAATGGCTTTTTGTTCTATCACGCCAGCATTACAGAACGTGCTGACGGTAAACGCTCTACGTGGCATACACAACGATTTACAAGAGCTAAACGAAAGGCTTTAGGGGAAAAGGGAACAGAAAGGAAAGTGTTTCATTCTCTGAGACACGGAGTAGCACAGCTTCTTGATCGAAATCAAATTCCAGAGGACCGCATAGCTTTAATGTTGGGCCATCAGCGCGGCAATACAGAAACATTCCGCACATATAGCAAGAATGCAGCTTCTCCAGTAGAGCTTAAAAAATATATTGAGCTTTTACGCTACCCTGAAATAGAGAAAGGCTTATCAATCAATAAAAAATCAAATTTAAGGCGTAAAACAACGCTATAGACGTAATAAAGAGGCTTCAATATAGACTGATGCCTCTTTTATGATTATCTCGTTACAGAGCGTTTCATAGGCGTTTAAGGCTATTGTTTAAATACTGGCGTTACAACGTCTTGCCCTGGGCTTTTTGTATTTACCTGCATTTTAATCTGTCCCCCTACAGATTTATTTGGTGCTGTTTTTACCGCAATTGCGCTTGTAGTTGCTTTAGAGACAAGACGGATTTGCTCAAAATCAAGAGTAAACAATAGGCTTTCGCTTGCTTCTTCTTCATAAGACATGCCAACTAACACAACGTTGTCATAATTTTTTAACTCAGTGACAAGTAGGAAAGGTTGGCGACTGTCCATCAACTGATTTAGGTATTCAAGCATAAGCATACGTCGATTGCCGTTAATTCCCGCATTCTTAATCATATCGGGATTGAGCTTCAATACGGTTTCAGAGATACGCCCCTGTAATGTGAACTTGTTATTCCGTATTTGAACATGATCACTAACTTCTGATCCTGATTCGACGGCATAGCTTGTAACGTCTGCATTTCGGCTAACTTTCGTCGATTCCACGCTATCAAATGATAATGCCTGGTAGTCATTGTAAGCAGCATTTGCACCACTGCCGAGGTTAGAGGTAATGATCGCAAAGCCGTTACCCCCTTTAGTTGTTCTACCGTTGCTATCGTTGCTTGTGCTGTTGATTTTCGCCTCAGTCGGGCGACCAATGGTTAACGGACCCATTGCCATAATTTGTAATCCTTATTTAAGGGGGCTAAACTGCCCCACAGTGATGATTAATAGGTTGACCCGCCTGACATAACACCCAGCGTTAATAGCTTGCTAAACTCAGCGGAGGATGCCTTTGATTTGAAGTCGATAAATTCGCTCAATCGTCCGGTGTCTGATTCGATAGTTAGCGGCACTTCTGCATTTACTTGTAATTCTGGATTGAAGTTAATAACAGGTGCAAAGGTGTAAGAAGGAGCCTTGAAAGCTTGTTGTGCTGCACTCTGTTTCAGATTTGCAATGTTTTGTCCTTCGAGACTGTATTGATTTACAGCCTGCGCCCCACCTACCGTTTCTTCTGGCATAAACCAGCTTTTAATAGTGTTAACCAGGGAATTGCTGTTATCTGGCTTAGTTGTTCCGGTGCCAGCGCCTTTATATTGATCAGGAGTGAGATTAGAAAGATTCTGCTTCATTCCTTCGTTAGATAGTGGCGGTGCATCCCCTAAATTCTTTTGAATAGCTGCCGTCTTCTCGTCGTTTTTCATCAGCCAGTTGATTGCTTTCATTACAGCGTTAACCAATCCGCCGATAGCCTCGCCTAATTTGGTAAACATTGGCAGCATTGCAACCATGCTCTTTTTAAACTCTTCAATCACTTTCGGATCAAGAGATTTCATAAAGCCATCAACAAAGGCGATCCCTTGTGAGTCAGAAAGCCCACTAAGTGCATTATTCAGTTCACGGAATTTAATAACGCTTTCCTGTTGTGCCTGCGTTACCCAGCGCCCTGATTCTCGTTGTTCTCGTGCTGATTGTTCCACTTCTTTAGCGGAGCGTGTCCAGTATTTAGAGGTGAGCATCAAATCATCAGCCAGATCTTCCAGACGACTACCGATTTGTGCATCTGAATAGCCTTTAGCTACCATTCCCTGAACTGCTTTACTAACCAGACCAGCCGGATTATCAGCAAAGTCTTTTAGATCCTTTTTAGTTAAGAATCCTTCATTCATTAAAGTATTGATGCCGCTATCGCCGCCCTTCCATTCTCCTTTACCTGTTTTTTTATCGACTACATATTCAGCCTCATCATAGCTTTTGGTTGCACGCTCACGCACATCTTTCATCTGATCGAGATACTTACGTTTACCTTGATCCCCCATCATTGAATCAACGCCGTTTTTGTAGGCCCATTGCTCAATATTGTTCATCTGGTTAACGTCTACACCGCCCAGCTTCGCACGGCTATACAATTCTCCCAGCGTTTCAGCACTGGCAAAGCTGTTAGTAACAAATTCAGAGGCTTTGCTCATAGCCATATATGCAGCGCCAGCGCCTAAGCCACCCAGCATAACAGCCGCAGCACCGCCGCCAATACTCCCGCTACCCTTAACAGGTGCATAGGCTTTAGCGTGAGCGTTACGATTGCCATTAATCTTACGTTGTTGCTGTTGTAGGCGTTTCATTTGGCTATTCATACGTGCCAGACTAATAGCGCCTCTTTCATATTGGAGGGCAATTTCTCTAGCCTGTGCAATAGCTTTATATTGTTCCGCTACAGAAAGACGGTGCATTGCACTAATGCTTGATCCAACGTCTAAAAGCTTTAATTCTGCCTTCTCTTTGCGTGCTGCCAGGGCTTTTTGTTCTCTTGCAACTACACGTTGAGCGGCTAATTGTGCTTTAGCATTAGCTTTATCAGCCTGTGCTTGCTTTTTAGCAATATCGTCTACGTCTTTTTTTGCTTTAGCGGTTGATTGTTTATGTGTCTTAACACGCAATTCTATATCTTTCACAGCCGCCATTTGTTTACGAAGTTTTTCTACTTCTGCTTTTGCTTTCTCTAATGATGGTCGGTTAACTTCGAAGGTGACAACGTTCGAGAGGCGTGCCACGTTTAGCTCTAACATGTTAATTGTTTCCCTGTATTATGATTGTTGTTTGTTATTGTTTTTTAGAACAATAATATTGGATTGCTTCGAAAGTGCTGCACCCAGTCTGAAAGACACGCTGGCGCACATTATTTGCATCAATTTCTAAAAGGCGGCAAAGCGCCGATGTGTTTATAACTGATTCCTCGCTAATAGCTGCCAGTTCTTTTACAGATTTAAGAATTAATGCCTGTGAATTTTCTGTATTCATTGGTTTTCTCTCACATATATATATTTTTATTTGGGTTTGTAGACAGTAGAAAAACAAAAAGGGCAAGAGACAGCGCATATTTTGCTTATATGATTATCCCTTACCCTTATTGCCCCGATTATTTCCAGACGTAGGGGAACGTCTTTAACACTTTTTACGCTACTGTGATCTGCACAGAGAAGCCAACACCGTGGTTAACCACAAGCGAGCTATTCTCGGTCACTACGTGCACTGCGTCGCCGCGATTCGATTCGAAAGCATAGCTGTAATACTCTTTAGCGCCTTGAGACAGCAGATCGAAGGAACTGGAAGGCGCGCCATAGATAGCTTGGTAAACACCTCCACCCTTAGCGAATTTAGGCACGGCTACAGCGTCAGCGGTCATATGTGCCAGCAGCAGCGGATCAGTCACTTTGATCAGATCAATGTTAGTTCCTGGAATGGTGAAAGTAGTTACGCCAGGCAGCAGAGAACGCACATTAAACACCACGTTTGCATCGTCTACAGGGCTTGCATATTGGAACGCATTGACCATGCCAACGCTGTAACGAATAGCGTTGAATGCCGCAGGTTTACAGAACACAACAACACGCTCAATGGTTGCAGCCTGGCTTTGTGCCTTAGCAATCATATCCGTATGCATCTGATCAAATTGCTTGAATACGGTCATTGTGTTGGTGCTGGATGCGTCAACGGTTGCAGTCATTGGAGACACACCGAACAGAGTGCTGTAATCGATCAGAACATCGTCAGTTTTCGGGGTATGTGTCTTGCCAGAGAACAGAGAAGCCGCGAGGATGCTTTCTTTAGTGCGCTGGAATGCAACATTGTGTTTAGCGATATATTCCGCATACAGATCCGGCAGTGTTTCTTCAATAGAGCTTCCGGCTTTGCGTTTGCCTTGCACGTCCTGCGGTTTGATCAGGTCTTCACGCAGGAAGTAAGGGATTTCAATCAGCCATTCTTCCCCGTTCTCACGCTTAGTAACGTTATGCTCAGAGCTAAAACGGCTTGTAGGATGGTTGAACAGAGATTCATTGCTCTCGATAAGCTGGGAAACAGCCACTTTGTGACTTTCTACAGGCACAGGATCAGTAAAATCCAGAGTAGACAGTAGGTAATTGCGTGAGTCGTTTAATTCGAACAGTGGAGCAAGATCAACCACTTCATTTCCGATAATCATTATTATTTATTCCTTCTTAAGATGTGAAAACAGAGTGGAAGCCTTCAAGCTGGAAGCCTTTAGCAGCGAGAGCTGCAATAGCAGCTTCTTTTACAGCGCCTTCGGCATTCAGGGCATCAGCTTTGATGCAAACGAGTCCGGCATTAGCACGAAGCACGTTAACTGTTTTATTTGAATCAGCAGTTACGAAGTCAGACACAACGACAAGAACATCAGCGCCGCTAACATATTTAGCGCCGGATGAATCAATGAGGTCGCCGCACGTTACATCTTGTGCAAGTGCTGCAAATTTTTTGCTTTCTACAGCCGCGTAAGGGTCGGTTGCATAGCTCACTACGTCAGTGATGCTTTTACGATGTGGGAAAACATCGCTTAATTTTAAAATAGCCATTATTTTTCCTTAGATTGTTTGATTTGTTGAGCTTTAGCATTAATCAAATCTTGGTGAGATGGTTTATTGCTTTCAGCCTTATAAAGACGTTCACACTGTTTCTTTAATTCTGTGGGAGTGATGCCAAGCGCGTAGGCTGTAGCATTCAACACATCTTCAGTTAGTGTTAACTTTTCATTGCCATATTTCAGGATAATTTCTTGTTTCATTTATATAACGATTCCATTATGTTGGAATTTAATAAATCCCCCAGGCTATAAGAGGTTCAATCTGACAATAGCGAGGGGGATTTATTAACGTGTCGGGCAATACACAGCGATAAGTAAAACCTTGAGGAGGTTTTAAACGTATCTCTAAGAATGCTTATTAAACATGCTTAAAGATAGGTTTAAAGGGTGAACAGATATTCCTGAAAACATGCTCTTAGGAAAACATGCGGAATCAATCAGGAATATCTATTCGGGGCGCGGTGGCTAACCGCTATCTTTCATGGTGTGGATGCACCAGTCAGATTTTAAGGAATCACTATTCCAATCTACTCACAGATTAAATTTTTAATAATGATTAACTACACCAACAGTAATCTACCGTTTCAGAAAATCGTTTTTACAACCAAAGCTTATAGATCCGCATTCTATAAAACCCGTTTTGCTATCAATATTTCCAAAGTTTATTGCACCATTCTTAGCTAAACTCTCTCTACTTGCGGCTAACGCTATGCAGATGATAGTTTTTTGACAACAACTTAATAGATTATTCTGTTACTAACTTCTGTCATTAAATAAGAGTTTAATGATGTTAGTAAATAGTTATAAAATATAACTATCAGTGTAAGGCTCTTTAATGTTTTCGGACAAAATAAGGAGCTTTAGGATAAGCATAGATGAAAAATAAGAGCGGGAAGGGCAAGGAGATAACACCTACCCGCTTTTATCAAAAATTAAGCACAATGCCTAACAACATTTATCAACACAACGTAGAAACAATCAACAATCAAAGAGGGAGTTATGATTATTCTAAAACTTCTTGAGGGGATGGAAGGTAATATTTGTTAGAGGTTAATGCCATTCAACCTTTGAGGCTATCACCTTCCATATGCAGGGATTTATGACAGGAAAAGGATTAACACCAGTCAAAACCTTTTTATCTACCCCTAATATTATTATATAATGAAATCGTTATAAATGCAAATGATTTTTATTATCATTTAGAGAAAATAGCACTTTTTGCTAAATCATCTACTAATTGCTGAATCTCTTCACTTGCAGCCTTTAACGTGCTGGCGGTGTCTGTGATGGTTTGAGTGCACATCTTGGCATTGTCCTCAATTAGCTCTAAATCTCTCACCAGAGAGATAAAATCGTCAAGGCTTACATTCACCTTCATTAAGCTAATAACGCATTGAGAGAGCGTGTAATCGCATAAATCTGAATAGGCTTGATTTATTCTTGTTTGTAGTGAGATAGTCAGATCTAAAAGTTGTTCCATTGCATTGCTAATATCTTCTTCCATTATGCGGCTTCTCCTTGTAATGCATCATTAATCATATTCAATACGATGTTAAAAGGTGTCTTGAGCGTCAGCACTTCATCACGGTAACGCTCTAATGCTTCGTAGTCTTCTGTTTCTTTTGCCAGTCGGATTAACTCAGCATAGTTTTTTGCATCAGACAGGATCATCTGAAATAATTGTGTTTCTTGAATATAGCCAATCATTATTTTTCCTTTTTTGAATATTTTCATTGGGCGCTTATACATACGCCCATCATTTTATTAGTTAGAACGTTTGTTAGAAGCTAATGTATCTTCTAAATGAGCCATCAGATCGACTTCCGATGCACCACCTACACAATTATTGAAAGCGTTAAATCCCAAAAAATGATGATAGGAGCTAAACCCTAAAAGCTGCCAACGTTTCAGAGTGCCATCAGAAATGATAGTTTGTTTTCTTGTTCTTGGGCGAAAGTAAACGCCTGGCATTGACTGGATTATTTCTAATTCTTCATCGCTTAATTCAGGGGATTCTGTTTCAAGAATAAAGATTATCTCTTCCCCTGGATCGTTATTGGTGTGTGTCGGTGGACGTTGTCTTTTTGAATTGAAATTACTGTTTTTTTCAATACGTTTTAAGTTATTACGTTTCTTTTTTCCCATTTTCCCTCTTTTTATGTGGATTATAAAAACTTAATGTCATTGTTACGATGAATATCGCCATAAATGCATTTGCCATATGTATTGCCCGATCTGTTGTTATTGATTGTTTGTGATAAACAATTCAAAATCTTTGTTTAATTTCAAAAGACGAAATGTAGTGCTGTTATAAGCCATTTATTCTCCTTAGAATGGTATTGAATCGTATATTTCACTTTTTTCTCTTAGAGATATTATCAGATCGTGAAAAGCCTGTTTCTCAAGATAGATATTCTTTGAATCTAATGCTCGTTTTACAAAATCTTCTGTTTCTTCGTGCGGTGGTTTCTTCTTATCAAGGGAAAGAAGCCAAGTAAAAATTTCGGGCCGCTCAGGGAACTCTGATTCCTGTATTTCTTCTTCAACGATGATTTCGGAAACATTCAATATTCCATTAGATTCGTCTTCTTTCTCAGAAGGATCAGGTAGTGATGATTCTCCTTTTGGAATATCAAGCACTCGATAAAGGTTAGAGCTTCCTGGTCGTGCATCTTTTATAATTAATCCCATTTCGAGCAATTTCTTAACCCTTTCTTCTGCTGCTCTTGGTGTTATGCCAAAAACATCGCCTATCTTAGCGTAAGAGGGAAATGCACGATCAAACCCTCTCAAATAGCAGTAAAGGTTTTTAGCACTATCTGTAAATTTATGCCCGTTTACTTGGCTTATTTTTAGAATCCACATAGGAACTTTTACAAATTGTTCTTCATTAATCATTAAAAATCTCCTTGATGTAATCACGCTCTACGGCGCTACTATGGTGATAAAAATCACTTGCTTTTGTTTGAGAGTGTTTCAGCCTCTCTTTTCAACATATCAAGAATGTAATCTGTAACAGTGATACGTTTACTTCTGGCTTCTTTAAACAACACCTGAAATACTTCATCAGGAATATGAAAGCAAGTGCGTGGTTGTCTTTTCTTTTCTGTAGTTTCGCTCATAGTTTTCTCCTTCTCCTGTTATTATTCTTTCTCTGCCTTACGCAGTTCATCAATAATTTTTAGTGCATCGTCAAAGCATTTTTCACGCTCTGGATAACCACAGCGTCGCGCTGTGTTCCTGTTCATCCTTACTTTAAAACGATTAATCTCACCACGTTTCCAGGCTTCAACTACATCCTGTGGAGTAAAATATTTCATTAATTAGCCTCCTTATTCTATTTGGTTAAAAGAAAAAACACCTTGCAAGCCTTGTTGGGCTTCAAAGTGCGGTGCATTGGTTTAATTACTTAGAGGATAAGAATGTTTTCTGTCCCTAATATTACTTTACCACGACTAAAAGCTTTTGTCAACCCCTAGCCATAAAAATATTGATCATTTTCAGTGTGTTATAATTTTTCTTAGCAATTCGTGCTCTTACGAGTGCTCCTATTCTTCCTTATTCTCTAAAACGCTCTAAAACGCCCTCTGACGAGGTTTTGATAAATACAATACATTCCCTTATGTAGAGGCTGTTTAGCTCGCCTACGGCTTGATTTAAGCGGTAGAATCTTATTTAACCTTCAACTACTAAAACCATTCTTTCTTTTTTGTTTGTTGTTGGTTGTTGTCTGTGTCTATGTGCTAACATCGCTAACGCGTAGCACACAAGGTTATTGCACTCGTCAGAGTATTGCACAATAGATTTTCTCTTAAATAGATTGATGATCGTTAGATGGTAGTTAGTTAATTATCGTTATGCGCACAGCGCAAGACTATTTAGCCTTACGCAAGCCGTAGGCTATTTGCACATAGTAGATTACATATTCGTTGTGAGCGGCATTAGCGAACATAGATCTACTAACTAACATCAACAAACAAAAACTATGTGTTATGACAAGCAGTCTAACGATTAACACTCTAACTTGTGCAAGGTTCTGGCGAATGCCAATAGATTAAGGGATAGTCAAGGACTCCCCTAACGGGTATCTCTATAATTATTCTTTAAAGATAAAAGAATTTATAAAAGATAATTTAATTGTAGTTTGATAGTTGATCTAATAGGTAACAAAATTCTGTAGGGGTGGCTAACAGTTTTCTGTGGGGGTGTATAACATAATTCTGTTAGGGTTGGGGTAACAGTTTTCTGTTAGGGTGCATATTTCTTTAAAAGTTAAGGATAACAGAATTCTGTGGGGGTAGTTCACAGTGACCTACCGTTACATCCATTTATCACATAACATCTGTGCAATGATCTTCTAAAAGTGTTTCTTGCTACCAAAATTAAACATCTAAAACAGGCTTAAATTCAATGTAATTGATGATTAATCCCTGTGTAATTCCTACGTAAAAATCCAATGAAAAGTAGCTTAAAAAGTGCAATGTTAGCTTTCTTCACTTTTACATCACTTTCGCAAAGCCGCATTACACACGGCTTACAGAGCACTATCAGAAATTGTTGATTAAAAATCAATCTATTATTTGTCGAACAAGTTTCCTTTAATGCAACAAAAAATTATTTTTTCAAAATAAACACACTATTTAATAGCTTGCTAATTTTACCAAAATGTAACTACATGATTCTCATGCAAGACGTGTAGTGATAAAGCAGGCTAAATCACCACACTAAAAACCTTCGAATTTCGTAGTGAAAAAAGTCCTTTACACACCTAATCAACACGATCAATAATCACTACACGCAAATCAACACAGAAGGAAAATGAAAATGGCTAATATTGGATACATTAGGGTATCGACTGTCCAACAAAACACAGACCGTCAATTAGCTGGAGTAACTCTTGATAAAGTCTTTGAAGATAAAGCGTCAGGCAAGAATACCCAGCGCCCACAGTTTGAGGCAATGATGAACTATGTGCGTGAAGGTGATGTTTTGCATGTTCACAGCATTGATCGACTTTGCCGTAATACAGCCGACCTACTGGCAACGGTTGAGCAATTAACAGAGCGCGGCGTGTCTGTGCATTTCCATAAAGAAGACTTTAAGACAGGGAAGAACTCTCCCGCAGGGAATATGATGCTCACAGTGCTTGCAGCAGTGGCACAAATGGAACGTGAAATGATGCTTGAGCGGCAACGTGAGGGGATCGCCGCAGCTAAGGCCGCTGGACGTATAGCAAAACGTGGTAATGGAAAAGCAATTGATCGAGCGGGAATTGTTGCCGCTCTCGCGAATGGTGGATCAATTCGGAGCGTAGCAAAAGATTTCAGTGTCAGCACACAGACGGTGCAACGTATCAAGAAAGAGCAGGAAGCGTAATGCCTCCTGATATTTGAGAATTGTCGCTGCGTGGACCTGACGCCGCTGATCTTCGCGTTAAACATTGATCACGTTTGCGCCGATTTCAGATAAAAAGGCAGCTATTAAGCAATACGTAACTTTTACAATTAGTGAAATTATCTAAAACACAAGTTATATAGATGAGAAAATGAAATATTATCTTGAACAAATCAAACAAAACAACACATCATCTTGTTGACACCATGCAACGTGAATAGTAAGCTATTATATGTGAAAATTTGCACATTGCATGCAATAAAAAATAAATGATACCTTATTGTTGTTAAATCAATAGGGGGTATCTATGCGCTTTATCTTATCCATTTTAAAAACCTGCAGAACCACAATTACTTTAGCTGTAATTGTTACCATCATATACCTCATCTATTTTACCCCTCGAGATAAAATCGATTCACTAGCGATCATCGTTCATGCAATGGCTACATTAACTAAAAAACTTTAATAATTTCACTATCAGGCGCATAAACACATCTTTGATCGCTGGATGTGTTATGCGCCTACTGGTGATTCAATCCTTAAGCCATTTCAACTCACTAAGGAGTTTTCTTTCTTCGTTCTCTCTCTGTTTACGCTCTAGCCAGGCTTTTCCTTCTGGCGTAGACAGGAACTTACGAGCGTGAATCTTGCGGTTATTACGTTTTATAGCTGCAATGTTTTTCATCGTGTTGCCTCTGTATTCATATGAAAATTAACAAGTTACATACTACACAGGGAGACTACGCATAAAACACAATACAAGTAAAGATACATTTTCAAGACAATAGGAGCCATAAAGCGCCTTTGATGGTTATACCAAAAAATAAGCGCCGTAGGCGTATCCACTAAAAAGGGCTTTTTCACAAAAGCTATGAAGTCTTAGCAGTTCTTCTCTTATCAGGCACCCGTTGTACTCCGGTGGACGAAACCGTGCTAGAGCTTGATTCTTTCCCGATCAAGTTAGGTTTTGAAGAGGTGGGCTTTGATCCACTATTGCACTTAAAACTCTTCCCATCATTTAGCCTGTTTATCCTCTGCAACGTCTCACGACGTGTAGCATCATTGGACACCGCGCCAGGTGTGGAACATCTTGCTAAGAGTTTTGGTAGAAGGTTTAGAGACGGTGGCACGTCTTCCAGCTTCAAAGGAACTTGTTACGAGGTTGAGCCTGGGAACTACTCGCCCATACGTGTTACACTACCAAAGCCCATAACAACGTATAGGCGTTTGTAAGTGATAACAGAAGATACAATTTCTTAGAGAAGTTAAGCTAAGTTATTGATTTTCTTAATGGTGCCGATAATAGGAGTCGAACCTACGACCTTCGCATTACGAATCTGTAGCACCAATCATAACTATCTGTTTTAGCAAGCATTAACCGCATTCACTAAGCTATAGTTGATGGCACAAACAGAAAGTTGATGCATGATGTTGCCATGTGTATGGCACAAATACGGCACAACAATCTTAAAACATGTAGCCACGCATCCACAGAAGAGCACAAAGCCTTGCAATCCAGTGCAAAGCTTTGTGTGTCTCAGTTTTGTCTCATAGGTAACTCTGTGTTAACTACGATGCAAGAATCCATACCAATAAGCATCCGATAATTGGGAAAGAAAAATCCATCAGGCTTGCCACATCCCATGCACGCGGATCAAAACCGCCCCACCACGGCATATTCATACGCTTGCCATGCCCGAACATTTCAATCCAGCGATATTCTGCCTGGGTATGTTCACGCGCAATGAAGAACGTACAACCGGCTATCGCTCCGTAAGCCCAGTTTCCGGTAAAAAGGCCAATCAGTACCTGCGCAGCCACAGCACAAAGCGCATGAAGTAAGGGGCTTATATCCATCATAAATTCTTCGACGAAACCACAGCATAATTTCTTTTGTTATTAAATCGGAAAACATTGTAACATGCGTTACTGGATTACTTGCTTCACTGTGAATGATATACATGATAGAATCTGCAACTCAAATCATATAAAACTTAAGCCGTTCCGCGTTTTATGCCCGTTGCTTCCACGGGCTATTTTCACAAAGATCACTCACAAAAATAATTATATTCACTTTTACTCTAATAAAGAATAAAATAATCAATCGTCAATTTGTACCATTAATTTTGTTTCAAGCCTTCCCCGCTTTCGCGAGAATGCGGGGTTTTTTATATGGACATAACTTCCCACCCACTATTTGTACACTTATAATTCAGATTCGCTGAAAGACGTTCAGAATGTACTTTGACAGATTTAATCATGTTTCACTTATCACCAACAAAATCATCACCAAGAAAACTATTGCACACATTAACTATACCTCGTCGCATTGCAGCATGGTATGCAGATGACATCATTAAATGATGTTACAATGCTGAGATATAATGCTTCATGTTATGATGATAGCATTTTGAACATTCATAAACACTACTAATATTAGAGGCTACGATATGAGAAATGATATTACTGCCACGTCTGAAAATATAGTGGATTTTTTTAAACAGACATCATTAAATGACTACATAAAAAAAGCATGGCTATACAATGAAAATTGCTTCGTTGTTGATTTTGAATATAAGAGCGTGAAATTTGCTCTGGATTTCTCATATGATCAAACAATCGATAAACAAAATTTAAATGTTGATTTCGTACTAAGAAGCAATCCGTTTAACTTCACAATTGCGAAGGGGAAAAATAAAGAACGTATATCATCAGAGGCAAATCTTACATCTGCATTGGCTTCTTCCCTTCTAAAAATAACAAGTGTAATTAACATCATTAACTCTTGTCGCCCTATTGATGTTAGTGTAGTTATACCTGTACATAACCGCGAAAAACTTATTCTTGAATGTATTAACTCACTTAATAACCAAACAATTAACAAGGATCGTTTTGAGGTTGTTTTCATCGATGATTGCTCAAGTGACAAAAGCATTGCCGCTATAGAATATAATATATCACCAGATATTAATTACAGAATTATCCGCCGCGAAGTTGGTTCTGGCAACGCTTCAACTCCACGCAATGAGGGTATAAAATCAGCAAAAGGTCGTTATATTTTTTTCATGGATTCTGATGATTATATTGACGAAACTCTTCTTGAGAGAGGGATGCAAATTGCTGATAAAAATAACAGTGATGTTGTTTACTTCAAAATTGCATCAGATGGAAGTCGTGAGGTGCCGATCCGTCCATACAAAGTAAAAATTGTAGATAAAGCCGATATAACCAAGCACCATCTATTGCGGTCATTAACTATATTCAAATTCTTCAGAAGAAACATGCTTAAAGAGCATAACATACTCTTTAATCCTGCTATCACTGTAGCTGAAGATAAAATATTCATGGTTCACGTTTTGTCTGTGGCCAAGAATATATCCATTCTTGCCGACAAAGATTATTATCACATAACACTTCATGATGGAAGTCATTTATCACGACAAAAATTCCCTCTTGAGGATAGGCATTTCATTCTCAACTCGATCATTAACACTATTTACTTTTGCGAAAAAACGGATGAAGAAAAGGCCAAGCTTTACAATGCGTGGCTGGTGATATGCCTTGAAATGATGGAAAAGGTATGTGGTAAAGCAGGTGGCAACGAGCAAAAGAAACGGATGTTCTTTAACATGCTTTCAACAGCTTTCAATATCCGCTCAGATTTAGTAAATCAGGATATGATTTATCCCCCTCAGCGTAAGTTCATCAAACCTTTTTTACAAAATAATTATGAAGGTTTTATAGCTGAAATTTAAAACATTGCCCAGCATGTAGCTGGGCATACATTAAAAGTATCACATGTCAACCATTTGGTATTGACTTTAATAATCTTTCCAGATAATTAATCCTTGATGTGATATTAGCAATATTCTGCTCATGGTTATGATATAGTGCGCTCATTGCCAGAAACATTAACTCGTCATAGCGCACTGATAATTTCCTTCCTGATTCTACAAGTAACCTTATTTCACCCGTTTCATACTCTTCTTCCTCTGTGATTTCATCATGCTGGCCCGATTCTTCATCAATCAAAATTTTTCTGGTTACATTTCTTGTTGCATAGACTTTCTCGTACTCGTCATCCCACTCTTCATAGCAAAGAACTCCATAAGAAAATGCATCAAGCCCTTCAGATTCAAAGATGGATTGTATATCTTGCGCAATTACACCGATATGCTCACGCGCTGATAAGCCTTTTTCTTTTACAGCATCCTTCATTCTGAATTTTTTTATCAGCGGGTAAATAGCCATTCCAACCCGTAGTTCTGCATCAGATAATGAAGTTTCATCCTGCTTGTAATTTCTGTCGCTGGTTACGATGGGACTATTATTGATATACAGGTTTCTGACAGTATTCGACTGTGTACCAATATCATAAAGATTTGAACCTGATGGTCGAAAATGACCTAATTCTGTTAATACCCATCTGTCACGCAAGCCGTCACTCTCTCCCATGGTTCCAAAGTAGAAAGCAACCGGGATATTGTCTCCGGAAGGATTACCTCTTGTGACGCATTTAATGCGTGCGCATTGCACAGCCTTACTACCTGTATCACCAGCCCATACATGAGTACCCAATACATCCCCTGTCTGCAGAGCTCCAAAATTATCAGTTGATACAACACCAGAGCGAGACTTATACATTATTGCTCTTGGTCCTTCTGCGGTGTCTGACTGATGCCGGGAAACCCATGAGTTGCTCATCCCTTCCGTGCCGTTTGAAGCTAACTGCATTCCACCAGTAATTCCGCCATCAAGAAACAATATAGGGTTATCCCGGTTAGTTTGAATACCCTTTCTTGTTGGCCAAACTGTCCAGTGAAAAGTATCATTGTACTCCCTTACTCCATATTTGAACTCCGGGGAGCCAGAACTATGAAGACCAGTATTACTGGATACAGAACGGCTTGCTTTGCTTTGCACTACCGAACCAGACCTGCCTATATCAAACAGATATACATTTTTCCCGTTCTCAGCAACTCCTTTATATGTGCATATCCCCAGCGTTAAAACATACCCACTCTCCGTTCTAATTACTGTTAGGGACTCAGGCTCTTTATAAACAGGAGTTCCTGTACTGTCAGATTTTGCTTCATCATCACCAACAGTTGAAATATCTACTCGCTCAATAAACCTGCCTGTTAAGTCAAATACGTAAATATAATTAGTCATGCCAACATACGTATGTGACTCAAGTATGTAAATGTATGCCCCATCGCAAGCAATTGATTGGGTAAATGCTTCTTGTGATGGTTTTTGATAGCTAAACTCAACTAAATAATCATCACTATAATCAGTTTTATGAGCTCTGTTATTCCACATGCTGACTATGTCGAAAACACGAACCGTGCAGGTAATTCCATCCGATGAAATTTTCTTGGCAAGTAGATAGTTTTCACAACTTGATACAGTTGGAGTAGAGCTTGCGCTCATTCCATCATAGGGGAACAACTTCCAGGTGATAAAACCTTCAGATACTCCGTTGGTTGTCCCTGTGTAACTCAATATATTTTCCATCGAAATACATTGATTGGCGGCATCGGTTCCATAAGGCTTCGATGTCCACAGCACGACAGTACCATCAGGATTATGATGCAATCCAAGCCCCTGATGCCCAAGTTCAGTAGAACGGGTTCTGTCGTATCTTCCTAGTTCACCAGAATTCGTCACGTCAAAGGCATTAATGCAATAACCGTATGCTGTGGTAGATGATAAAGTAAAAATCTTGTCGTTAATTTCATCATAACAACACCCCTGAATGACCGCATATAACCCCCCCGCACCTTCAGTTCTGCGCAACGTGTGTCTGGTGTTATATACTTTTGGCATTCCGGAAAATATCAATGGCTCTCTTTTATCTCTTAATTTAAGATCACCAATCGCAATTCGTTTACTGCCATCACGAATAAAAGAACCATTTATATAGCTATTTTCAATAAAACTTTTAGTAACAAAAAATGCTCTTCCACTTAAATCAATAACCCTATTTTTTATATCCATTTCCAACGCGACAAATGCTTCAGTATCATCGCTAATCCCATCCCCCTTAGCTCCAAAATAAAGAGGAGACATATTTAGCATATCATTTGATAATACTTTTTGTTTAAACTGATCCGGGTCATACTTCAGCACATTAGGAAAATAGAACTGCTGCGCACCGTACGCATCATAAACAGCCATAGAATGGCCTTGCACAGTTACGAATTTGGCAATCTGTCCGTTATATACCGGGTATCGTTGAATTCGTTAAACAGCAAGAGCAGTTATTCTGCGGAGCATTGACTGAACAGACGGTGACATGGGCTAAGGAAAGCCAGTTTGCAATTCAGTATTTCCAGAAAAATGATTACCTGGCTAAAACAGCACTGGCAAATCCAACCAGCGCACAGAACGCCATCATCAATGTTGCGGCGATCGGTATCACCTTAAACCCGGCTAGCAAACTGGCTTATCTGGTTCCGCGCGACGGCATGGTGTGCCTTGATATCAGTTATATGGGATTGCTCCATATTGCAATGGAGTCTGGTGTTATCTCATGGGGTCAGGCAAAACTTGTTCATGCTAACGATACCTATGAGTCAAACGGGCTTGATAAAGCACCAACCCATAAATACAACGCCTTCGGTGATCGTGGTGATATTGTTGGCGTTTACTGCACAGTTAAGACGCCAGCAGGTGATTATCTAACGGAAGAGATGAGTCTGGCTGAAATTGAGGCTGTAAGGAAAACAAGCAAGGCAGCATTCAGCGATAAAGGACCATGGGTAAATCACTGGAATGAGATGGCGCGAAAGACGGTCGTAAAGCGTGCAAGCAAGTATTGGCCTAAGGCATCACGTCTTGATAGTGCTATTCACGTACTAAACGAAGAAGAAGGTGTGTGGACTGAACCAGTTATGCCGCACAAATCAGAGGAAGATATCCGCGAAGATGAACGGAAACGACAGCAGGAAATTATGGAAAAAGCACAACTTCTTTGTGATGAAATGGCTCAGGCTGAAAACATGGATGATTTGAAGCGATATTTTGCAGAAGCATATCGCCTGACATCTGGAATGAAATTGCAGCAGAACGTACAAGCCATTTACATAGAATGCAAAGCGAAACTGGAGGTTGCCAGTGAGCAAACTGTATGAAATTGCCAATGAATACGCAAAATTGATGGATTCAGATTTAGAACCAGAGATGATTGCTGACACAATAGAAGGCATGGAAGGAGAATTTACCGATAAAATAGAGCAACTTCTTTCCGTCATTAAAAATGAATCTGGTTATGCTGAACGCCTCAAGGAAGAGGCAAAGTCACTGAATGAGCGAGCCGCAGTAATTCAAAATAAGATTGACAGCATCAAATCATATATAGCGTCATCGCTTGAAATGGTTGGCAAGAAAAATATTCGAGCAGGTATTCACCAGGTAACAATCCGCAAACCGTCAGAAATTGTAGAAATCATCGACTCAAGCGCCCTTCCTCCTGAATACGTTGAGTTCGAAACGACAATTAAAGCCGACAAACTGGCAATCAAACACCAACTAAAAGAAGGAATAAATATCCCCGGTGCTCAACTCAAAGTTGGGAAACCTTCACTTCTTATCAAATAACGGTATCGCCTATGAAAAAGACTCCATGGGAGAAATGGGAAGTCGATTTCTTGCGCGAAGTAGCGGCGACAATGCCAGTTGAAGTTATCGCTGAAAAACTGGAAAGGACTGAAAAAGCAGTTATGGCGAAAGCAACAAGGATTGGCGCTGACATTGTTAGCCGACTTCGTGGAAGACGCTGGACAAGAGCTGAAGTATCACTTTTCGGTAAGTTCTCCGCAGAAGAAATAGCAATTGCAACCTGCCGCTCAATTTATTCAGTAAGAGCTATGCGATACAAGCTAAAAAAACTTGATGAAGAAAGAGCAGGCATACGAATAAATTAACAAAGAGGAATTTACCATGAGAGGACTTGCATACAATCCCGGCATTCTTCCGGCAGAAATGATTATTCGCCAACGCGTAAAGCCAATGCCATCGAGAGAGGAATTGCTTAAAAGAAATTCTTTTCCATCAGTGAATCAAAACAAATATCTGAATGCGATGTGGCGGAGTGGGAAGAAATGAAACAAATGTCACTAATTGAGATGGATGGTTTTCTGAAAGGTAAATGCATCCCACGAGATTTAAAGGTTAACGAAACAAACGCTGAATATCTGGTGCGTAAATTTGCTGAAGCGGAGGCCAAGATTTCAGCTCTGTCCGAGGACCAACAGAAAGCGATTGAGTCAATTAAGCAGGCTGATGCAGCTGTTAAGTTGGCACACGAGAAGTTTTCGGCGCTGGCGGCGGAGAATGCGGGGCTGAAACACGCAATGGCCGTAACTCTTGAGCATGTGTCGGTCACGGATGCAGGGCAGGCCGGAGTTGCTGCAATGATTATCAACGATGCCCTGCACCACAGCGAAAACCCAGCCACCGATGCTTTCATGGCTGAAGTACGGGCCAGCGAACTTGATAGCTTGGCTGGCTTGGCTGAAACAATGTTGGTCAAATTCTCCAATCAGCAGTGCTCATCTGATATGCATGAGGTTGTTGGCTGGAAGATGGTTCTCCAGCAGGCCAATAATCGCGCCGCCCAGCTTCGCAAAGGAGGCAACCAGTGAGCGAAATTAATTACCAGGCACTGCGTGAGGCGGCGGAACGTGCAATTCCAGCAATGGAACGCCTGTTAATGTTGCCAGCTGATGATGATTTGTTAAGTGAACAGGAACTTAAAGATTATGGTGTGGATATTGATGCGCTCAACGCCTTCAAATTTCTGGACGGACCAGAAACCGTGCTGGCACTACTGGATGAACTGGAAAGAAACCAGCAATACATCAAAAGCCGTGATCATGAGAACGAGGATATTGCGCTAACGGTAGGGAAGCTGCGCGTTGAGCTGGAAGGCAAAGACAGCAAAATAGCCAATCTTACCGCCGAACGCGATGCTCTTCGTGAAGGTGAGATGGGCGACGCTAGGCATAGCAACACACGGGCCGCAGCTGATATCTACTTCCAACTGGTCGAGGAGTGCGAAATTCCTGCTGGCGGATCTCTGGTCGAGTACGTTGACGATATGCGCGAGAAGCTGGAAGCCGCAGAGAAGCGCATTGCAGAGTTAGAAAGTGGTTCTCAGGCACAAAAGTTAGTTGAAGCAATCATTGTTGCGATAGAAAACGAACAGGAAAGGCTTTTTGATGAAGATTACCTAATGGATTCGAAAGAATGCATTGACGTAATTCGTGAAGAAGTAAAGCGATGGAATGATTCCCGTGCCGCTGGCATTCGCATCAAAGGAGAGTGAGATGATTCACTATCACGGTGGGCCTATTACTCCGGATACGTGCGCCATGAGAGCATGGAAAGGGCGACATGCGTTTATCAGTTTTGCGCATTCAGGCCAGATCAATCTCGCGGCTGAATACTGTCAGTCGTTCGCGCTGGACAACGGTGCATTCACCGCCTGGAAAGCAGCTGGCAAAAACAAAATCGACTGGAGCGATTACTACGAGTTTGTTGCTCGCTGGAAGAATCACCCAGGATTCGATTTTGCCATTATCCCGGATGTTATTGATGGCGGAGAGGAGAAAAATGATGCGCTTCTGAATGAGTGGCCTCACGGAAAACTAGCTGGCGTTCCAGTGTGGCACATGAATGAAAGTGACGAGCGATTTATTCATTTGTGCAATCAGTTTCCGCGAGTGGCTATCGGTAGTTGTGGCGACTATGACGTAAAGCGCCCAACTCTTGCGGTAGCCAGAATGAAAGACCTGATTCGTCACATTGTTGATGAGTATGGTCAGCCGGTTACGAAACTACATGGATTGCGCATGTTAAATCCGCAGATATTCACAAAATTACCCTTAGCCAGCGCAGATAGTACGAACGTCGCTCGAAACATCGGTATTGATAAAACCTGGTCTGGGGCTTATGCACCTGCAAGTAAAGAGACACGCGCAGCATTAATGGTAGAACGGATTGAGGCACACAATAGCCCTGGTTCTCTTGCGTATTGTGAACAACGCGACCGCTTTGAAATGCAATTGCAACTAGCAGTTTAAGGACTAACAAATGACCACTATTACCAAAGAACGTATTGAATTGTTCATTAAAAATCCGCTTGAAAACGGGCTTACTCGTGGCGAACAAATGGAACTGGCACGAATTGCACTGGCATCACTGGGAGCCGAGCCTGTTCTGTATCAGTCCTGCACTCGCCCCACCTGGAATAGCGGTGTTCCGTGGACGGAATGGAAAGAACGAAGTCGTGAGTGCTACGAAGACGATTTGCGCTTTACAGACACGCCTGACCATGCCGGTTGGATATACAAATGTCGAAAACTATATACCACTCCGCCAGCGCCGATAGCGTTAGAGGCCATTGAAAACGCAATTGAATACATCCGCAGTATCGCTTTTCACATCGATGAAGACGATTACCACGGCAAACATATTGCGTATTTCATGCAGCAAGCATTGGCCTGGCTGGAAGGGCATTCATGCAGCGACGACAGACAGGGCAAAGCCGAGAATCAACCAGTACGCGGCAACCAGGCTGCCGAATCCAATCGCGGTAATGAGTGGACTGGCAATCCTGATATTGATAACGCCATCATCATGCTCGACCGCATAGATACGCTGGAAAATTGCGATGATGACCGTATTGAAGCTGTTAAGGCTGTTTTGCGTAGACTGGCTGGCAACTATCCGGTAACTCCGGATGGTTGGATAAGCTGTAGTGATCGAATGCCGGAAGACACCAAAATGTTACTGGCATTTAGTCAAGGTGAAATCGTGGCCGTATATTGGAACTGGGTTGTAAATCCAATTGATTACAAAAAATATAGAGCTTTCACGTATTTATCAGGAAATATCTTGGATGACGTAACTCACTGGATACCGCTACCAGAGCCTCCACTTTGAAAGCGAAGCTTATACATATCTTTTACATCAGCAATCTATTGTTAATCTCCAATCAATGTTACGTTGTCATCTCACTCATGCTTTGGAGGTAGTGATATGTCTTGTCCAAAATGCGGTTCTGGAAATATTGCAAAAGAAAAAACAATGCGTGGATGGTCTGGTGATTATGTGTGCTGCGATTGCGGATACAACGACTCTAAAGACGCATTTGGAGAGCGTGGTAAAAACGAGTTTGTCAAAATTAATAAAGAACGCGAAGGCAACGAAAAAAGCTAATTTATTTATTCATATATGAAAACAATGTAACCAATATTCGATTTGAAGAACTGAAAGAACACCAAGCCGCCTGATGGCGGTTTTTTATTGGAGACAAGAAATGTCAGATTTGGCTATGAAGGTTTTGAAATGGCAATCGACTGGCGATGTCGGCATCAGTAGCGCAACTCTTGCCTCAATCGCATGTGGCCTGAAAAAGAATATCTATGGTCATCACTTCGGCGCTCCACATGATGCAGCCGATTTCCGGCGATGCGTTGCACTTGTTGAGCAGATTCCAGAAATCAGAGATTCATTCGACAAGGTTGCAAAGCGCGTTCCGGCATTCAAAGGCATCCTCAACGAATGGGATTCGCTCGTTGCTCTGTTGAAGTCTGAAATGAAGATACACGAAAACAAAGCACCAGAGACTTACAGAAGAATTAGCGAGCTACGCAAGGACTAACGCCTCACACTCGATGAGGCCTGTTCATTTCTCAAGATATCCAGACCTACCGCAATAATACCAACTCAATAAATGGAGATTCCAAGTGGAAGAAGAAATCTTCACTCGTGAAGAGGCAGCATCGTATCTGAAGGTAGACAAAGGCACTATCACGCAGTGGATACGAAGTGGACGACTTCAGGCCGCAAAGATAAATCCAGATAAACCTAAAAGTCCATATCGCATTTGCAAGTCAGACTGCATTGCGGCGCTTAAGTCTGTGAGACACAATAGCGCGGTGAATGCGGTTGATGTGCAGGAGGTTAAAGCATGTCAATCAAACTACGCGGTGGCACGTGGCACTGTGATTTCGTCGCGCCAGATGGATCAAGAGTTAGACGCTCTCTTGAAACATCGGACAAAAGGCAAGCGCAAGAACTTCACGATCGTCTGAAAGCAGAAGCGTGGAGAGTAAAAAATCTCGGGGAATCACCGAAAAAGCTATTCAAGGAAGCCTGCATACGGTGGCTGCGTGAGAAATCGGATAAGAAGTCCATTGATGATGACAAGAGCATTATATCGTTCTGGATGTTGCACTTCAGAGAAACCATTCTCTCTGACATAACAACAGAAAAAATAATGGAGGCGGTAGACGGGATGGAAAACCGCCGCCATCGCCTGAACTGGGAGATGAGCCGGGACAGGTGTTTGCGGCTTGGCAATCCAGTGCCGGAGTATAAACCAAAGCTGGCAAGTAAAGGAACGAAGACGCGGCATCTGGCAATACTTCGCGCTATTCTCAATATGGCTGTTGAATGGGGATGGCTTGACAGGGCGCCCAAAATATCAACACCACGCGTTAAGAATGGACGAATCAGATGGCTTACAGAGGAGGAGTCGAAGCGCCTGTTTGCAGAAATTGCTCCTCATTTCTTCCCTGTGGTCATGTTTGCAATCACGACAGGCCTTCGCCGTTCCAACGTTACAGACCTTGAGTGGTCACAGGTCGATCTGGATAAGAAAATGGCATGGATGCACCCTGATGAAACAAAAGCTGGCAATGCGATCGGAGTTCCTCTTAACGAAACCGCATGCCAGATATTAAGAAAACAGCAGGGGCTCCATAAGAGATGGGTATTTGTCCACACCAAACCTGCCTACCGAAGCGACGGAACAAAAACAGCAGCGGTAAGGAAGATGAGAACCGACAGCAACAAGGCATGGAAGGGAGCGTTAAAGCGGGCAGGCATTAGCAACTTCCGCTTCCATGACCTGAGGCATACCTGGGCAAGCTGGCTGGTTCAGTCCGGTGTCTCTCTTCTTGCACTTAAAGAGATGGGAGGATGGGAAACTCTCGAAATGGTTCAAAGATACGCCCACCTTTCAGCCGGGCATCTCACCGAGCACGCGAGCAAAATCGATGCGATTATAAGTCGCAATGGCACAAATACGGCACAAGAGGAGAACGTAGTTTACTTAAATGTGAGGTAACTTATTGATTTTAATGGTGCCGATAATAGGAGTCGAACCTACGACCTTCGCATTACGAATGCGCTGCTCTACCAACTGAGCTATATCGGCCCTGAAAGGACATGTTCACGAACGTGAATCACGGTGGACAAGGTTAAAACTAACCGGGCGATGCGTCAATGGACTTGTGAATCAAATGGCTACTTTTGCATCACCCGGTTTTATTTACGCACGAATGGTGTAATCACCAATGCCGATCCACTTGTAAGTGGTCAGTGCTTCCAGCCCCATTGGGCCACGCGCGTGGAGTTTTTGTGTGCTTACCGCCACTTCCGCACCCAGACCAAACTGGCCGCCGTCGGTAAAACGCGTAGAGGCGTTAACGTAAATAGCGGACGAATCCACTTCGTTAACAAAACGCTGGGCGTTGCGCATATCGCGGGTCAGGATCGCATCGGAGTGTTGTGTGCCGTGTTCACGAATATGGGCGATGGCATCGTCAAGATCGCTGACGATTTTGACGTTCAAATCTAATGACAGAAACTCATCGTCATACTCTTCGGCTTTAACAGCAACCACCTTCGCAGGGCCTGCCTGCAACTGCGCCAGTGCAGCTGCATCTGCGTGTAATGTCACGCCGCTTTCCGCCATTTGTTTGCTTAATGCGGGCAGGAAGCTATCGGCGATGTTTTTATTCACCAGCAACGTTTCAACCGTATTACATGTGCTCGGACGCTGAGTTTTCGCGTTGACGATCACTTTTAATGCTTCAGCGATCTCTACACTTTCATCAACGTAAATATGGCATACGCCTATACCACCTGTGATCACCGGGATTGTCGACTGTTCACGGCACAGTTTATGCAAACCAGCGCCACCACGCGGGATCAGCATGTCGATGTATTTATCCATACGCAGCATTTCACTGACCAGCGCACGGTCAGGATTATCAATCGCCTGCACGGCACCCGCCGGTAAGCCGCAGGATTTCAGGGCGTCCTGAATCACCGCCACCGTTGCAGCGTTAGTGCGACACGTTTCTTTGCCACCGCGCAGGATCACCGCATTACCGGTTTTCAGGCACAGCGAAGCGACATCAACCGTCACGTTCGGGCGCGCTTCATAAATCACGCCAATAACCCCCAGCGGTACGCGACGACGCTCAAGACGCAGGCCGCTGTCCAGTACGCCGCCATCGATTACCTGCCCCACCGGATCGGCGAGGTTGCACACCTGACGTACATCGTCGGCAATGCCTTTCAGCCGTGCGGGCGTCAGTGCCAGACGGTCAAGCATCGCTTCGCTAAGGCCATTGGCTCGCGCGTCAGCAACATCCTGGGCGTTAGCGTTGAGGATGATTTCGCTTTGTGCTTCCAGTTCATCGGCGATTTTTTCCAGCACGCGATTTTTTTCGCGGCTGGAGAGTTGCGCTAATTTATACGAGGCTTGCTTCGCGGCAATGCCCATTTGTTCCAGCATCAGCCTGCTCCTTAACGGGTAATCATGTCATCACGGTGAACGGCAACCGGGCCGTATTCATATCCCAGTATTGCATCAATTTCTTGCGAGTGGTGTCCGGCAATACGGCGTAATGCATCGCTGTTGTAACGACTGACGCCGTGGGCGATATCGCGGCCTTCGAGGTTGCAAATGCGGATGACTTCACCACGCGAGAAATTGCCAGTCACGCTTTTAATGCCTTTCGGCAACAGGGAGCTGCCGCGTTCCAGAATGGCGGCAGTTGCCCCTTCATCTACCGTGATTTCACCCGCCGGCGGCGCACCGAAAATCCAGCGTTTACGGTTTTCAAGCGGAGTCGCCTGGGCATGGAACAGCGTACCGACGGAAATGCCTTCCATCACATCACCAATAACGCCCGGCTTGCTGCCCGCGGCAATAATGGTGTCGATACCCGCACGGCAAGCCACGTCAGCGGCCTGCAATTTGGTACTCATGCCGCCAGTTCCGAGGCCTGAAACGCTGTCACCGGCAATCGCGCGCAGTGCGTCATCAATGCCGTAAACATCTTTAATCAGTTCTGCCTGCGGATTGCTGCGCGGGTCAGCGGTATACAAACCTTTTTGATCGGTCAGCAGCAACAGTTTATCGGCACCCGCAAGAATCGCCGCCAGCGCAGAAAGGTTATCGTTATCGCCGACCTTAATCTCTGCCGTAGCGACAGCATCGTTCTCATTGATTACCGGAACGATATTGTTATCGAGCAACGCTCGCAGGGTGTCGCGGGCGTTCAGGAAGCGTTCACGGTCTTCCATATCAGCACGGGTCAGCAGCATTTGCCCGACGTGAATGCCATAAATCGAAAACAGCTGTTCCCACAGTTGAATCAGTCGACTCTGCCCTACCGCCGCCAGCAGTTGTTTCGAGGCGATGGTCGCTGGCAGTTCCGGGTAACCCAGGTGCTCACGTCCGGCGGCGATCGCGCCCGACGTCACAATAACAATCCGATGCCCGGCGGCATGTAACTGCGCGCACTGGCGAACAAGTTCAACGATATGGGCACGGTTCAGACGGCGCGATCCGCCTGTTAGCACACTGGTGCCGAGTTTTACCACCAGCGTCTGGCTGTCACTCATGATTCTCTGCCATTCAATTTTAGGAAAAATGATATCAAACGAACGTTTTAGCAGGACTGTCGTCGGTTGCCAACCATCTGCGAGCAAAGCATGGCGTTTTGTTGCGCGGGATCAGCAAGCCTAGCGGCAGTTGTTTACGCTTTTATTACAGATTTAATAAATTACCACATTTTAAGAATATTATTAATCTGTAATATATCTTTAACAATCTCAGGTTAAAAACTTTCCTGTTTTCAACGGGACTCTCCCGCTGAATATTCGCGCGTTAATTAAAATCAGGAATGAAAATGAAAAAGAGCACTCTGGCATTAGTGGTGATGGGCATTGTGGCATCTGCATCTGTACAGGCTGCAGAAATATATAATAAAGACGGTAATAAACTGGATGTCTATGGCAAAGTTAAAGCCATGCATTATATGAGTGATAACGCCAGTAAAGATGGCGACCAGAGTTATATCCGTTTTGGTTTTAAAGGCGAAACACAAATTAACGATCAACTGACTGGTTATGGTCGTTGGGAAGCAGAGTTTGCCGGTAATAAAGCAGAGAGTGATACTGCACAGCAAAAAACGCGTCTCGCTTTTGCCGGGTTGAAATATAAAGATTTGGGTTCTTTCGATTATGGTCGTAACCTGGGGGCGTTGTATGACGTGGAAGCCTGGACCGATATGTTCCCGGAATTTGGTGGCGATTCCTCGGCGCAGACCGACAACTTTATGACCAAACGCGCCAGCGGTCTGGCGACGTATCGGAACACCGACTTCTTCGGCGTTATCGATGGCCTGAACTTAACCCTGCAATATCAAGGGAAAAACGAAAACCGCGACGTTAAAAAGCAAAACGGCGATGGCTTCGGCACGTCATTGACATATGACTTTGGCGGCAGCGATTTCGCCATTAGTGGGGCCTATACCAACTCAGATCGCACCAACGAGCAGAACCTGCAAAGCCGTGGCACAGGCAAGCGTGCAGAAGCATGGGCAACAGGTCTGAAATACGATGCCAATAATATTTATCTGGCAACTTTCTATTCTGAAACACGCAAAATGACGCCAATAACTGGCGGCTTTGCCAATAAGACACAGAACTTTGAAGCGGTCGCTCAATACCAGTTTGACTTTGGTCTGCGTCCATCGCTGGGTTATGTCTTATCGAAAGGGAAAGATATTGAAGGTATCGGTGATGAAGATCTGGTCAATTATATCGACGTCGGTGCTACGTATTATTTCAACAAAAATATGTCAGCGTTTGTTGATTATAAAATCAACCAACTGGATAGCGATAACAAATTGAATATTAATAATGATGATATTGTCGCGGTTGGCATGACCTATCAGTTTTAATGGATATTGCCGGATGTGATACATCCGGCACATTTCACTCACGCCGTTAACTTCACCGGTTCATCACGAAAATCATCCGCCGGTTCCAGCTTCAGATTCAGCGTCGTCAGCAGTTCACGCAGCTTCTCGTGAAACTCACGTAGGGTGTGCTCCAGTCGTTCAACCACTTCAGTGTCTTTTACCGGAACACTCTTCCAGTCGCCTGCTTTATCGAACAGACCAAACTGGTAACTGTAGGTAAAACGGGATTCCTGCGCTTCAAGCTCCATCCACCAGCCCCAGAACTCACGCACTTCCGGTGCCGGTTTCACGTTGACGCATACAGCCAGACAATCGAAAAAGAATCGATTATCTTCGCACTTACCTTCACGAATATACGGGCCTAGTGCGGTAAATTTTTTGATCAATCTGCTCTTCGGGTGTCCACTCGGTAACGTCATTGCAATCTCCTGTTGTGATGCAACTGTTTTACCAAATTGGCAAATTTTAGCAAATTTTTAACACAAACGTTTTTCGATCCAGTCTGTGATTTCCTGAAGACCTTTGTCAAAATTCCGATACACCGGGTTAAATGGGATCTCTAATAATTTACCGTCAGCAGATGATGAGGTGATTAAGCGTGAGTCCTCTTCCGGGCTGAACGGATCGTTCTTCCAGTAGCCCGATAACATTGGCGTTGTGCAGCGACGTCCCAGCAATCCTTGCACTTTTAATGAATAGCGATTCAGCTCCACGCGCAACGCTTCGTCGGAAGCATCATGCATCCCCAAACGACTCGCCAGAACGTCAAGATACATTTCCGGCACCTGTTGCTGGCACTTAAAATCACTCAACAGGGTATGAACTACCGGACCAAGACAGGCAACCGCTTTCAGACGCGGCGATTCAAGGTATGCCAGACGCACGGCAACGTTAGCGCCGAAACGGAAACCAAAGGCCGCGACGCGAGTGTGATCCACCCACGGTACGTTAGGCAGCGCCTTTAAGACGTGCTGATGCAACAGGCTGGAGTCCTGGGTCAGCTTCCATTTTGAAGAAAAGCCCACCGACGGCATATCAATAGTCAGCATCGCAATGCCGCGCGGCGCAAAATAACGTTCGTACAGGCTGTAATAGTCCGTCTGCATCGCATCCAGACCACCACACATTAATACTGTCGGGAACGGGCCATCGCCTTTCGGCATATGCAAAAAGCCGGTGATGGGCGCACCGCCGGGTACGGTAAACTCCATCTGCCGCATCGTGCCCGGCAGACGCTGAGCGGCCTCTTCATAGGCGCGGTTTGACAAAGCCTGCGCTTGCTCGGCCAGGTCATCTCCTTTCAGATGAGGATAGGCAGCAATGTTATACAACGTAGCCGCATGCAGCCAGTGACGACCACTGAGTTGCGGATCTTCTTCCGCACAGGCTTTTTGTTGCCACACCATCGCCTGGGTGGCCCACTCATAAATCCAGTTGCCACCACGGTAGCCAATCACAGTATCGTATAAATCATCGTCGGTACGTTCAGCATCGCTCATCACAATACGTGCCTGGACGTCGAGGATTTCACGTGGGTCAATACCGCGCCAGATCCACATCAGACGGTTAATCATGCGATACCAGTGAGGGATGGTTTTACCATCAAGAGCCGACTGCACAGGCGGTTGTGCGCCGTGATTAAAGCGGCGGACTAGCGTCGAGGTTTCAGGATGTTTAAAGCGGGGTTTGAACAGGGTTTCGCTCAGGTTTGCCTGTGTCATGGATGCAGCCTCCAGAATACTTACTGGAAACTATTGTAACCCGCCTGAAGTTAAAAAGAACAACGCCCGGCAGTGCCAGGCGTTGAAAAGATTAGCGACCGGAGATTGGCGGGACGAATACGACGCCCATATCCCACGGCTGTTCAATCCAGGTATCTTGCGGGATATCAACAACATAGTCATCAACCAGCGGACGACCAGCCGGTTTTGCGAAGATGGTGACAAAGTGCGCTTTTGGATACATTTCACGAATCGCAACCGCAGTACCACCGGTATCCACCAGGTCATCAATAACGATGAAGCCTTCGCCATCGCCTTCTGCGCGTTTCAGCACTTTAAGCTCGCGCTGGTTGTCGTGATCGTAGCTGGAAATACAAACGGTATCGACATGACGAATACCCAGTTCACGCGCCAGTAACGCACCCGGTACCAGACCGCCACGGCTTACGGCAATAATGCCTTTCCATTGTTCAGAAGGCATCAGTCGGCTTGCGAGTTTACGTGCATGGATCTGCAACATGTCCCAGGTGACGATGTATTTTTCGCTCATGTGAAGTGTCCCAGCCTGTTTATCTACGGCTTAAAAAGTGTTCGAGGGGAAAATAGGTTGCGCGAGATTATAGAGATCTGGCGCACTAAAAACCAGTATTTCACATGAGTCCGCGTCTTTTTACGCACTGCCTCTCCCTGACGCGGGATAAAGTGGTATTCTCAAACATATCTCGCAAGCCTGTCTTGTGTTGACAACATTTTCTGCTAACCCTGTGACCTGCAATACTGTTTTGCGGGTGATCGACAAGGAGACTTAACGTGTCTGAACTGTCTCAATTATCTCCACAGCCGCTGTGGGATATTTTTGCCAAAATCTGTTCTATTCCTCACCCGTCCTATCATGAAGAGCAACTCGCTGAATACATTGTTGGTTGGGCAAAAGAGAAAGGTTTCCATGTCGAACGCGATCAGGTAGGTAATATCCTGATTCGTAAACCTGCCACCGCAGGTATGGAAAATCGTAAACCGGTCGTCTTGCAGGCCCACCTCGATATGGTGCCGCAGAAAAATAACGACACCGTGCATGACTTCACGAAAGATCCTATCCAGCCTTATATTGATGGCGAATGGGTTAAAGCGCGCGGCACCACGCTGGGTGCAGATAACGGCATTGGTATGGCGTCTGCGCTGGCGGTTCTGGCTGACGAAAACGTGGTTCACGGCCCGCTGGAAGTGCTGCTGACCATGACCGAAGAAGCCGGTATGGACGGTGCGTTCGGCTTACAGAGCAACTGGTTGCAGGCTGATATTCTGATTAACACCGACTCCGAAGAAGAAGGTGAAATCTACATGGGTTGCGCGGGGGGTATCGACTTCACCTCCAACCTGCATTTGGATCGTGAAGCGGTTCCAGCTGGCTTTGAAACCTTCAAGTTAACCTTAAAAGGTCTAAAAGGCGGTCACTCCGGCGGTGAAATCCACGTTGGCCTGGGTAATGCCAACAAACTGCTGGTGCGCTTCCTGGCGGGTCATGCGGAAGAGCTGGACCTGCGCCTTATCGATTTCAACGGTGGCACACTGCGTAACGCCATCCCGCGTGAAGCCTTTGCGACCATTGCTGTCGCAGCTGATAAAGTCGACGCCCTGAAATCTCTGGTGAATACCTATCAGGACATCCTGAAAAACGAGCTGGCAGAGAAAGAGAAGAATCTGGCCTTGTTGCTGGACTCTGTAGCGAACGATAAAGCTGCTCTGATTGCGAAATCTCGCGATACCTTTATTCGTCTGCTGAACGCCACCCCGAACGGTGTGATCCGCAATTCCGACGTGGCAAAAGGTGTGGTCGAAACCTCCCTGAACGTCGGTGTGGTGACCATGACTGACAATAACGTAGAAATTCACTGCCTGATCCGTTCACTGATCGACAGCGGTAAAGACTACGTGGTGAGCATGCTGGATTCGCTGGGTAAACTGGCTGGCGCGAAAACCGAAGCGAAAGGCGCATATCCTGGCTGGCAGCCGGACGCTAATTCTCCGGTGATGCATCTGGTACGTGAAACCTATCAGCGCCTGTTCAACAAGACGCCGAACATCCAGATTATCCACGCGGGCCTGGAATGTGGTCTGTTTAAAAAACCGTATCCGGAAATGGACATGGTTTCTATCGGGCCAACTATCACCGGTCCACACTCTCCGGATGAGCAAGTTCACATCAAAAGCGTAGGTCATTACTGGACACTGCTGACTGAACTGCTGAAAGAAATTCCGGCGAAGTAATTATTTGATTTGCTGCCGGATGGCGTTTAATCGCCTTCCGGCAGTTTCATCCTTCATTATCCTTCGATAAAAGCCATCCCTGTAAATGTCCGTCGCGGGTTGCCACGTTCAATCTGGTGATGGAACATTCGCCGCTGCGATTTCAGCGCCGCGCTATTTTCCTGTTGCTGCTGCTCCAGCTTCCAGGCAATCAGCAATCGCGCCAGCCGTTTGTTAGCATGCCCAGAAACCAGTTTTTGCGCCCATGATGAGACCGATACGGACTCGGACAAATCCACTGAATAGTGCCGCACCAGCTTTCGCTTAATGCCCATGCGTTATCGCCATCCAGAGAAACCAGCGCCGAACGCAGCGTGTCAGAGTAGCGGCCCGTTTCTGTTTCCAGCACCGTTACCGCGACGTCTTGCCGGATAAAAACGACCAACAGAGAAGAACGCTGCGCCAATCGGATAGCCGCGTCCGGGATGTAAATCTGGCATCCCCACTACGCGCTGCATGTTGGGTAAATTTGCCGTGGTGTGTAATTGTTGGATCGCTAAACTCTCGATCCACAGGTCATCAGATGCGATGGTAAATACCGCATCGGATAAGGGACGAATATATTTGCCCATGTACCATTCCATTTATACTCGTCATACTTCAAGTTGCATGTACTGCGACTGCGTTCGTTCACCCCAGTCACTTACTTTAGTAAGCTCCTGGCGATTCACTCGCTTGTCACCTTCCTGCAACTCGAATTATTTAGAGTATATAAATATTAAAAATCAGGAAATGGCAGACGAATCCAGGGCAAGAAAAAAAGAATTAATCCTGGAAAGGTCTGCAAAGAGTCATTGATAAAGGATTTGTCATGATTTACCTCCTTGCAGTTTGTGGAATAAGAAAACGCGCACATACCAGGCGGGCGTTATTTTCATTGCAAGCTGGATTTAATGTTGCGGTTTATATCGCATATAAAAATTAGTAAACCACGCTCCCCGGCATTCAACGTGCTGCTGCTTAACTATCTGAAAACCATAACGTTCAAAAAAGGGTTTTGCGGTTATGCTGGCGTCCACCGTAAGTTCGGATTCAGACTTAATCAAAGGTTTTAACAAGGCGCTGGCAACCCCGCGGCGGGTGTATTCAGGGTCAACAAATAACATATCGATATGACGTTCAATGCGGGAAATAAAACCAACCGGTTGTGCATTAATGACCGCAACCCACACTTGTGATTTCGCGAGTTTCTCCTTCCAGCAAGATTCGTCAATCTGCGCCCAGGCGGCAATTTGTTGTGGAGAATAGTGCTGACTGGCGGTCATCGTAACCGCTCTAATAAAAATAGCGCATAGTTGCTGAAAATCGCCAGGCTGATAGTTTCTTATTTGTATGTTGTTCATAATCCCAGCACCAGTTGTCTTTCCATTTGCGGATCCAGTAGCGTCACATGCAGCCCCACCAGTCGCACACCGCGCCCGCCGCGGCGTTCATCCCAGGTTTTACGCGCGGTGGCGATTAGATCAGCTTTATTCAGCCGCGGCCAGACGTGCTCCTGGGTGGTTTGCTGAAAATCGTCGAACTTTAATTTCACCCCCTGGCGAGCAATCAGTAAATCAGGTTTTACCTTTGCCAGACGGCGTTCAAGTTCCGGATACAGCCGCTCGATAATCGCTTCACATTCAGACCAGTGATGAATATCTTCCGCCATCGTGCGTTCCACGCCGACGGATTTTCGTAACCGTTCGCTGTTAACGTCGCGCTCGTCAATCCCCTGACTACGCTCCCACAAAATGCGGCCAAATTTGCCAAAGCGTTTAAGCAGAATCACCAGATCACACTTTTGTACATCACCGCAGGTCCGCAGCCCCATCGCTTCCAGTTTTGCCGCCGAGACTTTGCCGACGCCGGGAATTTTTGCCAGCGGTAGGGTTTGTAAAAATGCCGGAACTTCTGCCGGCGTAATCACAAACTGGCCGTTGGGTTTATTCATGTCGGAGGCGATTTTGGCGAGAAACTTTACTGGTGCCACGCCCGCAGACGCCGTCAGTTGCAGCTCGCTGAAAATCGTCTGGCGGATTTCCTGGGCGATGAGGGTCGCAGAACCGTGGCAATGGACGCTATCGGTGACGTCGAGATAAGCCTCATCCAGTGACAACGGTTCAATGCGCGAGGTGTAGCGCGAGAAGATTTCACGGATATGATTTGAGGCTTCTTTGTAGGCGTCAAAGCGCCCCGGAAGCAAGGTGAGATGCGGGCATAATTTGAGCGCCATCCCTGTCGGCATAGCGCTACGTACGCCAAATTTACGCGCGGGATAATTGGCGGTGCTGATCACCCCCCGACGTTCGCGGCTGCCGCCAATAGCAATAGGGATATCGCGCAGGGCGGGATTGTCGCGCATCTCCACTGCGGCGAAAAAGCAGTCCATATCCACATGAATGATTTTACGCATTACTCACCTCTCAACACTGGTAAAGTATACAGTGATTTCAGGGTTTGAGAAATGCGTAAAGATTCAGCATTTAGCGCGTTCGCTGCGAAAGCACCTGCTGCTTATCCAGCTTTTGCACCAGCGGCTGCACCACTTTATCCCCATGCTGACCAAAGTATTGATACAGCGTATCGGACGCACTTTTGGTCAGCACCATAATCTCGATGCGCCGATTACCCGCACTTTGCGGATTCTTCGCGTCCAGCAGCATCTGGTCCGCCATTGCGCTTACCTGCATCACTTTATCTTCCGGCATTCCGGCCTCTTCCAGCACCCGACGAGCCGAAAGCGCGCGATCGCCCGAAAGGTTCCAGTTGTTGTAGATATTGTTTTTGTAGGCCATCGCATCGGTATGCCCGGTAATAATAATTTTATTATCGAGCGAGTCGAACACTGGCGCGAGCTCCACCAGCAGCGTTTTAAAGAACGGCATAATCTTCGCGCTGCCGCGTTCAAACATATTGCGGTTCTGGTCATCTTTAATCAGCACGCGCAATCCCTGGGGAACAATCTCCATCTCCAGATTCGCTTCCATATGCGCATCACGGGCAATGGTGTTGATACTGGTTGCCAGCTCGCCAAGCTCGGTGGCGGATTTCTTCTTCAGCAGCGCTGTTTTCTCGTTGACGTCTCGCGCTTTTTTCTCCGTCTCTTCCGGCACCGCCACGGTGGCAGGTTTTGGCGGATGAGACGGGCTGATTTTATTTAACGGCGACAATCCGCCGCCACTGAAAATCGACTGCCCGTGCAGCGCGGCGATAATGCTTTCACGCTCGGATTTACTGACGCTGTTGACAATCAACTTTATTGTCGTCACCAAAGGGGCCGAGCGTATTTCCGAGGTTTCTGCCCGCTTTACCTTAGACGCGATGCCCGGCAAACAGATGGCGATTGACGCCGATCTTAACGCCGGATTGATCAACCAGGCGCAGGCGCAAACCCGGCGTAAAGATGTTGCCAGCGAGGCCGATTTCTACGGCGCGATGGACGGGGCATCGAAGTTTGTGCGCGGGACGCCATCGCCGGGATGATGATTCTGGCGATCAACCTGATCGGCGGCGTCTGTATCGGGATCTTCAAATACAACCTGAGCGCCGATGCTGCCTTCCAGCAGTATGTGCTGATGACCATCGGCGACGGCCTGGTGGCGCAGATCCCTTCCCTGCTGCTCTCCACGGCGGCGGCGATTATCGTCACCCGCGTCAGCGACAACGGCGATATCGCCCATGACGTGCGCCACCAGCTGCTGGCAAGCCCGTCGGTGCTCTACACCGCTACCGGGATTATGTTTGTGCTGGCGGTGGTGCCGGGAATGCCGCATCTGCCGTTTTTGCTGTTCAGCGCCCTGCTTGGCTTTACCGGCTGGCGGATGAGCAAACGCCCGCAGGCGGCGGAAGCGGAAGAGAAAAGTCTCGAAACGCTGACCCGCACCATCACCGAAACCAGCGAGCAACAGGTCAGTTGGGAAACCATTCCGCTGATCGAGCCCATCAGCTTAAGCCTCGGCTACAAGCTGGTGGCGCTGGTGGACAAAGCCCAGGGCAACCCGCTCACCCAGCGTATTCGCGGCGTGCGACAGGTGATTTCTGACGGCAACGGCGTGCTGCTGCCGGAGATCCGCATTCGGGAAAACTTCCGCCTTAAGCCCAGCCAGTACGCTATTTTCATCAACGGCATTAAGGCTGATGAAGCGGATATTCCGGCGGATAAACTGATGGCCCTGCCCTCCAGCGAAACCTACGGCGAGATTGACGGCGTGCTGGGGAACGACCCGGCGTATGGGATGCCGGTCACCTGGATCCAGCCTGCGCAGAAGGCGAAGGCGCTGAATATGGGGTATCAGGTGATCGACAGCGCCAGCGTGATTGCTACCCATGTGAACAAGATTGTGCGCAGCTATATTCCTGATTTGTTTAACTATGATGATATTACGCAGTTGCATAACCGTTTGGCGTCGATGGCACCGCGCCTGGCGGAAGATTTAAGCGCGGCGCTCAATTACAGCCAGTTGCTGAAAGTGTACCGGGCGCTGCTGACCGAAGGCGTTTCCCTGCGCGATATCGTCACCATCGCCACCGTGCTGGTCGCCAGTAGCGCGGTGACCAAAGATCATATTCTGCTGGCAGCTGATGTGCGCCTGGCGCTGCGGCGCAGCATTACCCATCCGTTCGTTCGCAAGCAGGAGCTGACGGTGTATACGCTGAATAATGAACTGGAAAATCTGCTGACCAATGTGGTGAATCAGGCGCAACAGGGCGGGAAAGTGATGCTTGACAGCGTGCCAGTCGACCCGAATATGCTCAACCAGTTCCAGAGTACGATGCCACAGGTCAAGGAGCAGATGAAAGCGGCGGGGAAAGACCCGGTGCTGCTGGTGCCGCCTCAGCTGCGTCCTTTGCTGGCGCGCTACGCAAGGTTGTTTGCACCGGGGCTGCATGTGCTGTCGTATAACGAAGTGCCGGACGAGCTGGAGTTGAAGATTATGGGGGCGTTGATGTAGGCATGATAAGACGCGTCAGCGTCGCATCAGGCATCGGTGCATAACCGCCGGATGCGGCGTGAACGCCTTATCCGGCCTACCGTTCAGGCGCAGGTTTGTAGGCATGATAAGATGTGCCAGCGTCGCATCAGGCATCCGCGCACAATTGCCGGATGCGGCACAAGTTTGTAGGCATGATAAGACGCGCTAGCGTCGCATCAGGCATCTGCGCACAATTATGAAATGATACGCTCCCCGGCACTAAAATCCGTTACGTCCCCCGCCCAATCGATGGGATATAACCCTCGCGCGACATCGCGATGGAACGTTGAGAATGGCCAATCACTCACTTGCTTTACCCAACCATGCTTTACTGGATTTATATAAATATAATCAACATGATGCCTATAATCTTTGGTATTGCGGATGGTGTGCTCCCAAAAACGTGGTTGCCAGATATTTTTCAATCCACAAGCATGGGTAAATTGCTTTTTAATTTCCCGCCAGCGAGAGGAAAAATCATCATCGCCTTCAGGTAATGTCCATATGCAATGCATATGCTCTGGCAAAACGACCCAGGCGTTGATTTCAAAAGGCCTGTCTCGCTTAACTTTAATAATGGCGTTACGGAGCATCTGGTACTGGGTGGTCAAGAGTTGGCTTCGACGATTGCGTAAATTCACCGTGAAAAACCAGGTTCCCCCCTTGATGTAATAACGACGATATTCAGACATGGCGACTCCTTTTTCTCAACGGTAAGAAGAAAAGGAAAGGTCGGCAATGAGGTGATGGAATAACAGGAAAGCGGCTCGCAAAAACGCACAGATTTGTAGGCATGATAAGACGCGTCAGCGTCGCATCAGGCATCTGCGCACAACCGCCGGATGCGGCGTAAACGCCTTATCCGGCCTACAAAATCGTCTCTTCCGTCAAAATCCTGCGCGCGCCCAAAAAATGGTCCTGCCAGAAAGGTTCGGCTAATCGGCTTATCCGAATGGTTTCGCCGGTACGTGGCGACTCGATAAATTGCCCATCGCCCAAATACACGCCCATATGATCGGCTATCTCGCGGCTGTGGATATGGAAAAACAGCAAATCTCCCCGGCGCAGGTCGTTATTCGCCACAATCGTTGCCCGATGATAGTGATACATCTCATTGGCCGTGCGCGGGAGCTTCGCCTCAAGGATCTTGTTGTAGGCATAAAAAACCAACCCGCTACAGTCGAAGCCTTGATCGGGCCGCGTGCCGCCCCAGACGTAAGGCTTGCCAAGCTGTTGCTCCAGACGGTGAATCGCCACTTCGGTGATGTTATGCAGATGGTCGCTGCTTAAAAAGTGATTGTTCTCCGCCAGCGCCTGCCAGCGTCGGTCGCTCGCCTTGAGCGGCGCAGGAAACCATTCTGGATGCTGTTTTATCTGCTCCCGGTTGTGCTGGCGTAGCGCCCTTCTGCTTTCGGCATTGCCTTCCACAATATAGCTGGCCTGTTTTTTCAGATGGGTTTGGTACTGTTTTAATAAACGCGCACGGTTTTGCATCCGCTGGCGGGCGGCGTAGCTGAAAGAGATATGTGATGTGGTGGCGCTGGCGAATAAAGGGAGCAAAACGCATAACGAAAACACGCCTGGATGCAGAAATCTGCCGAGCAAGAACGAAGCCATGAAAGACATAAACCGGCTGAATGAAGGTGAGAATTTTAAAAGACCGGAGGAGTAAACGGGATTATTAATTGCTTATTTGCATATTACTATTGAGGTTTCATAATCTTAGGAAATAAATGATACATGCGCTTTTCGGACTATTGAAAACTGCCCCTGTGCTAAATTTGTAAACCCTGCGCCGACAGGCTTGCGTAAAACTCTTTTGGTGATAATGTGAGCCTTCCAAATCCAGACTATTCCGATTTGGGATCCATTTTGCCGTCCTGGCGTGTGTAACCGTTTTATCAAGGAATAAGCAGTATGCGTAAAATCGCATTAATTCTTGCGATGTTGTTGATCCCGTGCGTTTCGTTTGCCGGTTTGCTGGGCAGCAGTAGCTCGACCACGCCAGTGAGCAAAGAGTATAAGCAGCAGTTGATGGGATCCCCTGTCTACATCCAGATCTTCAAGGAAGAACGTACGCTCGATCTCTACGTCAAAATGGGCGAGCAATATCAACTGCTCGACAGCTATAAAATCTGTAAATATTCCGGCGGCTTAGGGCCAAAACAGCGTCAGGGCGATTTCAAAAGCCCGGAAGGGTTTTATAGCGTCCAGCGTAATCAGTTAAAACCAGACAGCCGTTACTACAAAGCGATTAATATTGGTTTCCCCAATGCCTATGACCGTGCGCATGGTTATGAAGGGAAATACCTGATGATCCACGGCGATTGTGTTTCCATCGGCTGCTACGCGATGACCAATCAGGGCATTGACGAGATTTTCCAGTTCGTTACTGGCGCACTGGTATTTGGTCAGCCGAGCGTGCAAGTGAGCATTTACCCGTTCCGCATGACCGACGCTAATATGAAGCGCCACAAATATTCCAACTTTAAGGACTTCTGGGAGCAACTGAAGCCGGGTTACGACTACTTTGAGCAAACCCGTAAGCCACCGACCGTTTCTGTGGTCAATGGTCGTTACGTGGTCAGCAAGCCGTTAAGCCACGAAGTTGTGCAACCACAGCTGGCATCAAACTACACGCTCCCCGAGGCAAAATAAGCGCCATTCGCCTGGCATAATTTTTTGCCAGGTTTCATTGCCCGTCAGCGGCTGTGTCGCAATCACCGTGACCACATCATTCGGTGTGGTCTGCGAGCTGAAGTCGATTTCCACATCCTGATCCAGCAACGTTGCCACGCCAAACGGCGCGCGGCGGGTGATCCAGTGTAAATTAGTCGAGCAATACGCCATTACATAGCGCCCGTCCGAAAGCAGCATGTTGAAAACGCCCTTCTGCCGCAGTTCATCCGCCAGTGAGGCGATATATTTAAATACCGCCGCCATGTTGCCCGGTGTGCGCGGGTAACGCTGCGTTAATTTATGCAGGAGCCAGCAGAAGGCTTTTTCACTGTCGGTTTCGCCTACCGGGCGGAAGTTGCCGGTTTCCAGTGATTTGTAGCCCGTCAGTTGTCCGTTATGGGCATAAGTCCAGTTACGCCCCCATAACTCGCGGGTAAATGGGTGAGTATTTTCCAGCGCCACCTCGCCCCGATTAGCCTGGCGAATATGAGCCACCACCGAACAGGATTTTATCGGGTAGTCCTGGACCAGTTTGGCGATAGGTGAGTTAAAGCTGGGTTGCGGATCTTTAAATGTGCGACAGCCTTTACCTTCGTAAAAGGTAATGCCCCAGCCATCTTTATGTGGCCCGGTTCCACCACCACGCTGCACCAGACCGGTGAAACTAAAGCAGATATCGGTAGGGACGTTGGCGCTCATCCCGAGCAATTCGCACATGGGTAACCTCCACAACAGCGGGAGCGCATGGCCCCCGGCGAAGATTGATTTAAGAATTTTCAGGTCGGATGCGGCGTGAACGCATTATTCGGCCTACGGTTCGCGTACAGATTTGTAGGCATGATAAGACGCGTCAGCGTCGCATCAGGCATCGGTGCACAATTGCCGGATGCGGCGTAAACGTCTTATCCGGCCTACGCCAGACTTACTTAACCATCTCTTTTTCAATCAACTGGATCAGGATATGGATCACTTTAATGTGAATCTCCTGAATGCGGTCGGCATAACCAAAGTGCGGTACGCGAATTTCGATATCCGCCGTGCCAGCCATTTTGCCGCCGTCTTTACCGGTCAGGGTGATCACTTTCATTCCCTTCTCACGCGCCGCTGCGATCGCTTTGATCACGTTTGCAGAGTTACCGGAGGTGGAGATCCCCAGCAGTACATCGCCTTCGCGACCTACCGCTTCAACGTAACGGGAGAAAATATCATTGAAACCGAAATCGTTACCGACGCATGAAATATGACTAACGTCAGAAATAGCAATCGCCGGGTAGCCCGGACGGTTTTCACGGTAGCGACCGGTCAACTCTTCGGCAAAGTGCATGGCGTCGCAATGGGAGCCGCCGTTGCCGCAGGAAAGCACTTTGCCACCGGCTTTAAAGCTGTCTGCTAACAGGACCGCCGCGCGCTGAATGGCGTGAATATTGGCGTCATCTTTTAAAAAGTTAGCCAGCGTTTCCGCCGCTTCGTTCAGTTCGTTACGAATAAGATCCTGGTACATGAGGATATCCTTCAGCATAAATGTAATAGACAAAATGCAGTGTACCGGATACCGCCAAAAGCGAGAAGTACGGGCAGGTGCTATGACCAGGACTTTTTGACCTGAAGTGCGGATAAAAACAGCAACAATGTGAGCTTTGTTGTAATTATATTGTAAACGCATTGCTAAATGTTTTTACATCCACTACAACCATATCATCACAAGTGGTCAGACCTCCTACAAGTAAGGGGCTTTTCGTTATGATGATTTTGAGTATTCTCGCTACGGTTGTCCTGCTCGGCGCGTTGTTCTATCACCGCGTGAGCTTATTTATCAGCAGTCTGATTTTGCTCGCCTGGACAGCCGCCCTCGGCGTTGCTGATCTGTGGTCGGCGTGGGTACTGGTGCCTCTGGCCATTATCCTCGTGCCATTTAACTTTGCGCCTATGCGTAAGTCGATGATTTCCGCGCCGGTATTTCGCGGTTTCCGTAAGGTGATGCCGCCGATGTCGCGCACTGAGAAAGAAGCGATTGATGCGGGCACCACCTGGTGGGAGGGCGACTTGTTCCAGGGCAAGCCGGACTGGAAAAAGCTGCATAACTATCCGCAGCCGCGCCTGACGGCTGAAGAGCAAGCGTTTCTCGACGGCCCGGTAGAAGAAGCCTGCCGGATGGCGAATGATTTCCAGATCACCCATGAACTGGCGGATCTGCCGCCAGAGTTGTGGGCGTACCTTAAAGAGCATCGCTTCTTCGCGATGATTATCAAAAAAGAGTACGGCGGACTGGAGTTCTCAGCTTATGCCCAGTCTCGCGTGCTGCAAAAACTCTCCGGCGTGAGCGGGATCCTGGCGATTACCGTCGGCGTGCCGAACTCATTAGGCCCGGGCGAGCTGCTGCAACATTACGGCACTGACGAGCAGAAAGATCACTATCTGCCGCGTCTGGCGCGTGGTCAGGAGATCCCTTGCTTTGCACTGACCAGCCCGGAAGCGGGTTCCGATGCGGGCGCGATTCCGGACACCGGGATTGTCTGCATGGGCGAATGGCAGGGCCAGCAGGTGCTGGGGATGCGTCTGACCTGGAACAAACGCTACATTACGCTGGCACCGATTGCAACTGTGCTTGGGCTGGCGTTTAAACTCTCCGACCCGGAAAAGCTGCTGGGTGGCGCAGAAGATTTAGGTATTACCTGTGCGCTGATCCCTACCACCACGCCGGGCGTGGAAATTGGCCGTCGCCACTTCCCGCTGAATGTGCCGTTCCAGAACGGACCGACGCGCGGTAAAGATGTCTTCGTACCGATCGACTACATTATCGGCGGGCCGAAAATGGCCGGGCAAGGCTGGCGGATGCTGGTGGAGTGCCTCTCGGTAGGCCGCGGCATCACCCTGCCTTCCAACTCAACCGGCGGCGTGAAATCGGTAGCGCTGGCAACCGGCGCGTATGCTCACATTCGCCGTCAGTTCAAAATCTCTATTGGTAAGATGGAAGGGATTGAAGAGCCGCTGGCGCGTATTGCCGGTAATGCCTACGTGATGGATGCTGCGGCATCGCTGATTACCTACGGCATTATGCTCGGCGAAAAACCTGCCGTGCTGTCGGCTATCGTTAAGTATCACTGTACCCACCGCGGGCAGCAGTCGATTATTGATGCGATGGATATTACCGGCGGTAAAGGCATTATGCTCGGGCAAAGCAACTTCCTGGCGCGTGCTTACCAGGGCGCACCGATTGCCATCACCGTTGAAGGGGCTAACATTCTGACCCGCAGCATGATGATCTTCGGACAAGGAGCGATTCGTTGCCATCCGTACGTGCTGGAAGAGATGGAAGCGGCGAAGAACAATGACGTCAACGCGTTCGATAAACTGTTGTTCAAACATATCGGTCACGTCGGTAGCAACAAAGTTCGCAGCTTCTGGCTGGGCCTGACGCGCGGTTTAACCAGCAGCACGCCAACCGGCGATGCCACTAAACGCTACTATCAGCACCTGAACCGCCTGAGCGCCAACCTCGCCCTGCTTTCTGATGTCTCGATGGCAGTGCTGGGCGGCAGCCTGAAACGTCGCGAGCGCATCTCGGCCCGTCTGGGGGATATTTTAAGCCAGCTCTACCTCGCCTCTGCCGTGCTGAAGCGTTATGACGACGAAGGCCGTAATGAAGCCGACCTGCCGCTGGTGCACTGGGGCGTACAAGATGCGCTGTATCAGGCTGAACAGGCGATGGATGATTTACTGCAAAACTTCCCGAACCGCGTGGTTGCCGGGCTGCTGAATGTGGTGATCTTCCCGACCGGACGTCATTATCTGGCACCTTCTGACAAGCTGGATCATAAAGTGGCGAAGATTTTACAAGTGCCGAACGCCACCCGTTCCCGCATTGGTCGCGGTCAGTACCTGACGCCGAGCGAGCATAATCCGGTTGGCTTGCTGGAAGAGGCGCTGGTGGATGTGATTGCCGCCGACCCAATTCATCAGCGGATCTGTAAAGAGCTGGGTAAAAACCTGCCGTTTACCCGTCTGGATGAACTGGCGCACAACGCGCTGGTGAAGGGGCTGATTGATAAAGATGAAGCCGCTATTCTGGTGAAAGCTGAAGAAAGCCGTCTGCGCAGTATTAACGTTGATGACTTTGATCCGGAAGAGCTGGCGACGAAGCCGGTAAAGTTGCCGGAGAAAGTGCGGAAAGTTGAAGCCGCGTAAATGAATAACGGAGCCGAAAGGCTCCGTTTCTTTATCCGCTAATTATTTAAAATTAAAGCCATCCGGATGGTTTTCCAGGCTGCCGGTCAACGCCGCGAACAACACCGTTTTACCATCAATCGAAAGCGCATCGTTCACATTCAGCCAGGTGAGTTTCTCTTGCGACGTTTTCTCATCAATAGTCGAGAACAGCCCCGTCATCTGATTAGATTTCTCGGACCACATCACAGCGATACGTTGCGAGCCACAGTCATGCGGTTTGCACGCGCTCATCACCTGATACGTCTCATCTCCCAACGTTACGGTTTGTGCGGGAGTATAAGTACCGCCTTTCATCACCCAGGCAGGCAGCTTATGCCCTTGTACCATCTGATTAAATGCAGCTTTGGTGGTTTCGCCCTTTGCAAGGCTGCTAATGGTTAAATCATCCTGCGCCATTGCACTGGTGGCGATGACCAGAGCGGCGACTGTCGTTATTGCCTTAAACATCATTCCTCCCGAGCTTATCCTGCCCATGTTATTAACCTCCTAAAGCCTGGCGATAACACGATAATTTGCAAATCAGATATTTCCAATATCAGCATTTGTTATCAATTTATTCTGCGCTAAGGCAACTGCCTGATAAGGTGTTAAAGTTATAAAACCCTTCGCATAAAGGAGTTGTACACCGTGCCTGGTTTGAAGATTACGCTTTTGCAGCAACCACTGGTGTGGATGGATGGTCCTGCCAACCTGCGTCATTTTGATCGTCAACTGGAAGGTATTACCGGGCGCGATGTGATCGTTCTACCGGAGATGTTTACCAGCGGCTTTGCCATGGAAGCGGCAGCTTCGTCGCTAGCACAAGATGACGTAGTGAACTGGATGACAGCTAAGGCGCAGCAGTGCAATGCGCTGATTGCAGGCAGTGTTGCATTACAAACGGAGTCTGGTTCGGTTAACCGCTTTTTGCTGGTTGAGCCGGGCGGCACGGTACATTTTTATGATAAGCGTCATCTGTTCCGCATGGCAGATGAGCATCTACATTATAAAGCGGGCAATGCGCGAGTGATTGTGGAATGGCGCGGCTGGCGTATTTTGCCGCTGGTGTGCTACGACTTACGTTTTCCTGTGTGGTCGCGCAATCTCAACGATTATGACCTCGCCATCTACGTCGCCAACTGGCCTGCTCCGCGCTCTCTGCACTGGCAGGCATTGCTGACGGCCCGCGCGATTGAGAATCAGGCGTATGTGGCGGGATGCAATCGCGTCGGCAGCGATGGCAACGGCTGCCATTATCGCGGTGACAGCCGGGTGATTAATCCACAAGGCGAGATTATCGCTACTGCCGACGCGCATCAGGCAACGCGCATTGATGCGGAGCTGTCGATGATGGCATTGCGGGAATATAGAGAAAAGTTTCCGGCATGGCGGGATGCGGATGAGTTTAGGTTGTAGTGAGTGGGTGTTGTGTTTAGGGCTGGGGAGAGTCGGGGAAGACTACGAAAGCCCGCTCTCCTGCGACCACTTTTATCATAGGAGTGTGGAAGTGCTTTTCCATCAATCGCGATGACGTCTTTGTCATTTGATGAATGGCAGTCACGCATCCAGTTAATAAAGCACTCGTGAAATTTTGCAGGACTGATACAGGATACAACTCTGGCAATGGTATCGTGAACAGGAATACCATTTTCAAAATCACCATATTGCTTCAAAAAATCGAGATGTGTTTCCCCAAAATCCTCTATATCTTCCCAACCTTCTGCACCAGAAATAACGGCACAAATAGTCAACAGTAGAATATCCGATAATTTATGTTCCACTTTCCAGGCTTGTCTGTAATCGGGGATAATAGAAATATGTTCCATCAATTTTTTAAGTTCCATTTTGTTCTCCTTAATTATGTAAGGAGTATTTGATCATGTATAAGCAATAAAAAACAGCTTCAGGTAATGAGGAATATCTCAATTTTTAAACATAAAATGCGAATTATTTAGTATAAAAAGCGTACTTCTGATGATCTTTCCCTGCCCTGATCGATGCCTCGATTTTCTTCACTCCTGGAATTTTACACTCAGCTAAAAATAAAATCCGGAAGGCGCTGGGGGAAGCTTTCCGGCTATTAATCACTTAATAATTAAACTCGAAGCTTTCTTCTGCCAAGTTATGATTTTTTCGATATTGAGCCTCCCATTCAAAGTAACCTTCAGGTTCTTGGGAACTAATGCCTTTCTCCCAATAGAGCTCCCCATAAGCAATTAGCATAGCCCAGTGGTATTCAACCTCATGACTATAAAAGGTCACATCATTATAGCTTTCTATTTTTAAATTATTGAAAAGAACAGAAGAAAAAAATAGCTTGTCAGATTCTTGTTCATTTTTTCCAGCATACTTCATCATTATTGCCTTAATTATTTCCACCCAAGTAAAGAAATTAAAAATAATGACTTCACCTTGATTTTCATTATCTTTAAATACAATACCATCAGTAATGTTGCTTTTATCAATCAATTCTAACAACCTCTCGTGTTAAACCTGTCAAATAACGCAGCTGCTTTATCTGAAAAAATTGCTAACTGACTTCCTATAGGTTTGGGTGTATCTCCTCTTCTTACTGTTCCAGGGTTTGCTACCATAGGCCCACTTACGGCATCAAAATTATGTGAAAGTGTACCTTGTCGTCCCTGAGTCACAAAATCAGACCACTCCCCAGATGCAGAATCAAATATTTTAATATCCAATTTAGCTAGCTCTGAGTTTGGTATATCAAATTGGGTAATTGAGGGATGACCACGCTTTGTTGCCCAATCTAGAGCTTGGCCTTTATCTGTAGTTACATAGAAGCCGCCTTTTCCTGCAGGATTAAAATCTAAACCAACACGCTCCTTTGAAGGTTCTATGGGCCCTGTAATATCCCCCGCATGGTAGAAAGTAGTAATATCAGCTTTAGCAGTCAACCCTAATGGATCAGCCCAACTCAGTGTATTCGGAGCATAAGCATATAAGTTTAACCCACCCCGGATCGAAATAGGATCCTGGCTGATAAACCTCCCGCACTCCGGAGCATAATACCTGAACAGATTATAGTGCAGCCCTGTTTCTTCGTCATAATACTGCCCCGGCAGCCGCAGAGGCTGTTCAAAGTACGCCCCGCTGTTGCTGATGTCGCCCCGGTTTTCGCCAAATCCCGCCTGGTAGCCCGCCCACACCAGCGTCCCGTCCGGCGCGGTTACCTCCTGTACCGTGCCCGTCAGGTCCGTGTGGTAATACCAGATTTTCTGGCTCTCTCCGCGCCCCGTGATGGCGGCTACCGGCGTGTACGGCTGTTCCGCGTCGTACAGGTATGTCCGCTTTCCCTGCCACGTTGTCTCCTGCAACAGCCGGACCCCTTCCCACACAAACGTCGTCCGGCTTCGTTCTCCCCGGTCCGTATGGCGGCCATATGTCGCCTTGCTGATGCGCCTGCCCAGCGCATCGTACTGATACCGCGTCTCGCTGTTGCTGCTGATGACCCGCGTTAACTGGCCCTGCGCGTTCCACTCCAGCTGCTGGTCCCTGCGCTCTGTCAGTTCGCCCCATTCGTTATAACGGTAACGGTCACGCCCGTAGCCCGGCAGGCGGTTATCCATCACCGCTCCCTGATACTCATCCGTCAGCAGGTTGCCCGCTTTGTCGTAATAATAATGGTCATGGGCGTACATCTGACCCGTGCGGCTGGTCAGCCAGCCGCTCCGGTCATAGCTGAACACCAGGCAACCGCGCAGTTTGTCATTGATGCCGCCAACTTCACCGTCCGCATTCCAGATATAGTACCGCGCCGTCACGCTGTCGTTCTGCGCCGGAGGTTGACTGGCCTGCTGCGGATTCTGGCTGCCGCCCGGCAGGCTGCGCTGCCAGCTTAACCGGTTGTCGGCGTTGTAGCCGCTGAACGTCGCCAGTTTCCCCTGGGTGCGCATCACCTGACGGTGCAGACTGTCACGCTCATATTCACTGACCGTGATACCGTCCAGTGCCGTCTGGAGCAGATGCCCGCTGCCGTAGTAAAGATGGCTGAGGTGCTGCCCGTTCGGTAACGTGATGTCGGTGGGATTGCCCAGCGCGTCACGCTGATATTTTATGCTGCCGTGCACGCTGTGCTCTGCCGTCAGCCAGCCGCTGCGGTCATACGCAAAGCGCACCGTGTCCGCCTGCATGTGGTGCAGCCGTTCCCCTTCTTTCGTCGGGGTGAGCGTCACTTCCGTTATCTGGTCAAGACGGTTGTAGCTGAAGGTCCGTGTACTGTGCTGCGTGTCACTGCGCAGCAGTCGGCCCAGCGCATCACGCTCCTGCCGCTCATTACGCACCCCGCCTTCTGTACCCTGCGTCTGGATGATGACCGGATACCCGCCCGCATTCAGCACAAACATCCGTATCAGACCGTCCGGGCGCTGTTCTCCCGTCAGCCGTCCGTCCGCATCGTGACTAAACCGGTAAAGCGCTCCGTTGCCGTTGCTCAGACTGGCAATCCATCCCTCCGCGGTATAATGCCAGCGCGTCTCCCGTTTCTCTTCATCCGTATGGAGCGCCAGCAGCCCGCGCGGCGTATACTGCCAGGACTGCACACTACCCGTGATGCGACGGTGGCTGCTCAGTAACCCCAGCGCGTTCCACGTGTAACGGTCCTGCTGTTTACCGGGATGATTTACCGTCTCCGGCAGTCCCAGACGGTTATAGCGGATACGTACCGTTTTCCCCTCCGCGTCCGTCACCGCCGTCAGGTTGCCGTCTTCATCGTATTCATAACCCGTGGCACGCCCTGAACAGTCGGTGTAACGCCTCAGCTGGCCGCGCGCATCATGCGCCAGCGCAGCCTCGCCGCCCCGCGCATCCGTGCGGCTGACCGCTAGCCCCTGTTCATCATACCCGTAGCGCGTGACGCGCCCTTCCGGGTCCGTCTCCCGTATCACCTGGCCGTGTTCGTTGTAATCCGCCTTCCATACGTGGTCGTCATCCAGTGCCCGGCGCGTGATTTCAGCAAAGCTGCCGTTCCACTGCGTCTGTGTCACCCGGCCTGCCGCGTCCGTCTCTTTCACCACCCGGCTCAGGGTGTCGTATTCCAGCGTTACCCTGCGTTCGCCGGGGAGTTCCACCGCTACCGGAAAATGGTTTTCGTTGTACGTGAAGCGGTACAGTCCGCCGCCCGGCGTCCGGTGAGCAGTCACATACGTCTCTTCATCAAACCACCACTGCCACTTCTGCTCCGGCCTGCCGGTTACCACCGTCTGCCCGCCAGCAAAATCATAGTGGAACCGGTAATCCTCGCCGTCGCTGGTCGTGTGTTCCACCACGCGCGGGAAACCTTCAATCTCTTCCCAGTGGTAGGTACAGGTAAAGCCCGTCGCGTTGCGATGCTCTGTCATCAGGCCATTTTCATAGGCAAACTGGCGCACCGTCACACCAGCCCGGTTCACCACGCCAGTCAGTTGCCCGTTATCGTCGTAACGATATTCCACCAGGTTACCGGGACGCCCGCCCTTCACCAGTTCAATATGCGACAGGCGTTCCCCCGCTGGCGTCATCGTGCGGTGCAATAACAGATGGTGTCCGCTGCTGGAGGCCACCCGCACCAGCCTGCCGTTCTCACGCCCGAAAGCAATACGCTGCCAGTACGGCGTCTCCATAAAAAGTAACGGCGCGACGCCGTGGTCATCAAATTCATCAAACACGTAATAGCTGCGGTCGGTGTAATGCAGCACATAGCGTCCGTCATGCAGACGGCTCAGGTAAAACTGCTCTTCCGGGTCGAATATCTGGTGGCCCGGTATCAGCATCTCTTTCGGATAACTCAGTTCCCGACCCTGTACACCGATGAAGGTGATATATGTTTCATCCTCACGCAGGTTTATCTCCCAGTTCAGCCGCCATCCTCTGCCCAGCAATCCTTCAGTTTCCAGGTGGCTGGCGTAAAAGCGCGAACAGGTGACAGGCAGGCGTCCTGGCAGGGTAAAATCCGTCTCCGGCAGCAAAATTTTTTGCCCAGTGGTGACATCTACCGGATTGCTGAACAACCCCATGACTGTGTCAGAGATGGCCATCCCGACCATTTCGCCACCAATAAATTTTGCCGCACATTTTGTACCAAATTTCGACCCCATCTTTGCCGCCTGACGCCAGGCGCCAGCCAGCCCGCCAAGCATTCCGGCGACCACATACAGCACATCCACCACCTGACGCAGCCAGTCAGGGATTTCCGGGCTGATTTCCAGTATCTGATCAGCCAGAAAACTCAAAATCAGCCCGGCCAAAAAGCCGCAGGTAAAAAAAGCAAAGCTGGCGACGGCAATAATGGCGATACCTATGATGGCCCCTATCAAAAACCCGGCAAGGGCGCTGGTGTGGTAGATGGGGTCATCCACCCGTGCGGCTTCATACATGACAAAACCTCCCTGTTTTTTAGCTTTTAGCAGGCTGAAAACTAGTCAACCATGCAGTCCATAGCTGGTCGGTGTGATCATCAAAAGGACGCTGAGTGGTCAGCGTCAACACCAGTACCTTTGCTGGCCCGGTGATAAACCCGGCCTGACGCTGGTACACTTCTGTTTTTCCAGAACGATGAGTTGCGAGAATCTGTTCACCTGTCATGGCAGCTTCGCCAGTTCCCGCCAGTGCCGTTCCCCGCGAAAGTACCCGGTGCTGGCCCAGGTTTTTTTTCATCAAGGCTATCTGGCGGTCAATATAGGTGGTCAGATTTTCATCTGGCCTGAGCGTATCGCGGGAAATATTCAGACTGGGAGTTGCCCTTTCATTGCCCGATGGGACGAAGATATTGACGGTGCGATCAAGAAAAGTTTCAGGCAGGGCACCCGCGCCGCCGTCACCAGCCCGCTGATATACCGTTTGCCGCCGCCGTCCAGTTCGATACTAACGCACAGGTCTTTGCCCACCATGGGTTGAAGCGGCAGGTTGGCGGCGGGGGAGACATACCCGGACGCCATCCATCCTCAACTGCTCGCGACTGAAGATATCACCGCCGAAGATGCTGCGGTGGCACGCAGTAACGCGCTGGCGGCGTTGCTGGACCACGAAGGCGTAATGGCGGATATTCGTGGCATTACACTGTCAAATAATGCTGCCATGCGCCTTCAGGTACGGGATGTGGAGCGTTCGCTATCTGCATTACGTCCGGCGGATGCGCTGGCACCAGAATCGGTACGCCAGCAACTGGCAGACCTGGAAGCGCGCGGCACACTGCCGCTGGATGCCTTTCGCCAGGCAGCAGAGACCACTGAGCGGCTGCAACGCCATGCGCGTGAAACGCTGAATGACCAGGCACCGGACTTCTCCCGTCTGACGCAACTGCTAGCCCTGTTGCCGGGAGCAGTGCAGAGCACCACGCCGGAGATCCTGCCACAACCACAGGCTGAACAGCCGGAGAACGCCACCATCGATCATACTGAACAGATGCAGGCAGAGCAGATTGCGCTACCGGTGCGTATCTCGGAGGAAATATCACCGATGACCGGCGCAGAACCCCGGCAGATCCGCGACCGGAACGACGCGCTGGAACGCCTGCGTGTTATCCGTCGCTGGTTTGAGCACAGCGAACCGAGCAGCCCGTCCATTCCTTTGCTGCGCCAGGCAGAACGCCTGGTCGGAAAACGCTTCTCGGAGGTAATAAATGAAATTCCAGTAGAACTGCTGGAGAAATGGGATGCGCTGGAGTAACAGAAGTGGCTAGAATTTATAATGTCTGGCCATTTTTTAAATCATATCCGTTTTACTTCCGGAGTGAAAAATTCTCACTTAACCAAAACGACGAAAGCCCGAATCATTACTGATTCGGGCTTTCTGAATATTGGCGGAACGGACGGGACTCGAACCCGCGACCCCCTGCGTGACAGGCAGGTATTCTAACCGACTGAACTACCGCTCCGCGTTGTGTTCCGTTGGGAACGAGGCGAATATTACGGATTGCCTCGACCTTCGTCAACGGTTTTTCTCATCTTTTGAATCGTTTGCTGCAAAAATCGCCCAAGTCGCTATTTTTAACGCCTTTTACATGTATTTATGCCCGCCAGAGGCAGCTTCCGCCTTTCTTCTGCACCAGATCGAGACGGGCTTCATGTGCTGCAAGCTCTTCATCTGTCGCAAAAACAACGCGTAACTTACTTGCCTGACGTACAATGCGCTGAATTGTTGCTTCACCTTGTTGCTGCTGTGTCTCTCCTTCCATCGCAAAAGCCATCGACGTTTGACCACCGGTCATCGCCAGATAAACTTCCGCAAGGATCTGGGCATCGAGTAATGCCCCGTGCAGCGTTCGTTTACTGTTATCTATTTCGTAGCGGGCACATAACGCATCGAGGCTGTTGCGTTTACCGGGAAACATTTTCCTCGCCACCGCAAGGCTATCGGTGACCTTACAGAAGGTATTAGTCTTCGGAATATCGCGCTTGAGCAACGAGAACTCGTAGTCCATAAAGCCGATATCGAACGCTGCGTTATGGATCACCAACTCCGCGCCGCGGATATAGTCCATGAACTCATCGGCTACTTCGGCAAACGTGGGCTTATCGAGCAAAAATTCATCGGCAATACCATGTACGCCAAAGGCTTCCGGATCCACCAGCCGATCGGGTTTGAGATAAACATGGAAGTTATTGCCCGTCAGGCGACGGTTCACCACTTCAACGGCACCAATCTCAATGATCTTGTGGCCTTCATAGTGCGCACCAATCTGGTTCATACCGGTGGTTTCGGTATCGAGAACGATCTGCCGTGTAATTGCAGTGCTCATAGCGGTCATTTATGTCAGACTTGTCGTTTTACAGTTCGATTCAATTACAGGAAGTCTACCAGAGATGCTTAAACAGGTAGAAATTTTCACCGATGGTTCGTGTCTGGGTAATCCTGGACCTGGGGGTTACGGCGCTATTTTACGCTATCGCGGACGCGAGAAAACCTTTAGCGCAGGCTACACCCGCACCACCAACAACCGTATGGAGTTGATGGCCGCTATTGTCGCGCTGGAGGCGTTAAAAGAACATTGCGAAGTCATTTTGAGTACCGACAGCCAGTATGTCCGCCAGGGTATCACCCAGTGGATCCATAACTGGAAAAAACGTGGCTGGAAAACCGCAGACAAAAAACCAGTAAAAAATGTCGATCTCTGGCAACGTCTTGATGCTGCATTGGGGCAGCATCAAATCAAATGGGAATGGGTTAAAGGCCATGCCGGACACCCGGAAAACGAACGCTGTGATGAACTGGCTCGTGCCGCGGCGATGAATCCCACACTGGAAGATACGGGCTACCAAGTCGAAGTTTAAGCCTGTGGTTTACGACATTGCCGGGTGGCTCCAACCGCCTGGCGAATTCGTGGCTTGTTTTTACTCTGTTTCATCGGATTTAGCGTTAAAGGAATAGTCCGTTTCCGGGCAACAATAAGTTGTAAGCAACCAAGCGCAGGAATATGCGCATTCAAAAGTTTTCCTCCGTGTTTGTTCCATGGGAGAACGTGGAAACGGCTGGCGTGTAGCACTTCAAAATTCAACAAAGAGAGCCAGTCCAGCTGCCGCATCAGAGTAAACATCCGGCTGTTATAGGGCGAGGTTTTGCGCAATACCGGCACAAGTTTGCGTAATCCCATAAAACTGATGGGATTGAAGCCACTAATGACCAGCCAGCCATCATCAATCAATACCCGATCGGCTTCACGCAATAAACGATGCGGATCGGTGCACCACGGCAATGTATGTGCCAGTAGACAAACATCAACGGATTTATCGGCAAAAGGAAGATGAAGTGGGTCCGCCTGTACCTGGACGGGCATTCCTTGCGCAGAAACATTCACTTGATGAGAAACCGCGCACGCTTCGCAATTGATTTCTGCGCTTAAATTGCCAATCTTAAGCAGATGAAAACCATACATTTTAGTGAACCACGGGTTGAGCTGGCGCTCCAGCGCCTTGCGATAAAGCTTTCCCCAGGGCAAATCGCCCCAGCAATCAGGAGCCACGACAGTTTGAGGGACTCTTGCCGGTTTCATCACAACCTTCCGTTTCACACTGAGAGGTAATCTATGAATCTTAACAGTATTCCCGCCTTTGATGACAATTACATCTGGGTTTTGAATGATGAAGCAGGTCGCTGCCTGATTGTCGATCCCGGAGACGCAGAGCCAGTATTAAACGCCATTGCCGCCAATAACTGGCAACCGGAGGCCATATTTCTCACCCACCATCACCACGATCACGTTGGCGGCGTAAAAGAACTGGTGGAAAAGTTTCCACAAATTGTGGTGTATGGTCCACAAGAGACACAAGATAAGGGAACAACACAGGTAGTCAAAGATGGCGAAACTGCCTTCGTTTTGGGGCATGAATTTAGTGTAATTGCTACGCCGGGTCACACTTTAGGACATATCTGTTACTTCAGTAAACCTTATCTATTTTGCGGCGACACACTGTTTTCTGGTGGGTGTGGTCGGTTGTTTGAAGGGACAGCATCACAAATGTATCAATCACTTAAAAAGTTAAGTGCGTTACCTGACGATACATTGGTATGTTGTGCTCATGAATATACCTTATCAAATATGAAGTTTGCTTTGAGTATTCTTCCGCACGATTTGTCCATAAATGATTATTATCGTAAAGTTAAGGAGTTACGGGCAAAAAATCAAATAACACTACCCGTAATTCTGAAAAATGAGCGGCAAATTAATGTTTTTTTAAGAACGGAAGATATTGATTTAATTAATGTAATTAATGAAGAAACATTATTGCAACAACCTGAAGAGCGTTTTGCATGGTTAAGGTCAAAGAAAGATAGGTTCTGATAAAACTTTCTTGTCATCGGCTCCGTTCGCCGTTATGATCGGTCGTCTTTTAAGCAACTATTGACACACACATGAAGGCAAAAGCGATATTACTCGCCTCTGTCCTGCTCGTGGGTTGCCAGAGTACCGGCAACGTTCAACAGCACGCACAGAGCCTTTCTGCAGCTGGTCAAGGGGAAGCAGCAAAGTTTACAAGTCAGGCACGATGGATGGACGATGGGACGTCTATCGCGCCAGATGGTGACTTGTGGGCTTTCATTGGCGACGAGCTAAAGATGGGAATTCCGGAAAATGACCGGATTCGCGAACAGAAACAGAAATATTTACGCAATAAGAGCTATCTCCACGATGTAACTTTACGGGCAGAGCCGTATATGTACTGGATAGCAGGGCAAGTTAAAAAACGTAACATGCCTATGGAACTGGTACTACTACCCATAGTGGAGAGCGCTTTTGATCCTCACGCAACGTCTGGCGCCAATGCCGCAGGCATCTGGCAGATCATTCCGAGCACGGGGCGCAATTATGGTTTGAAACAGACCCGCAATTATGACGCGCGTCGCGATGTTGTTGCTTCAACAACTGCCGCGCTGAATATGATGCAGCGTCTGAACAAAATGTTTGACGGCGACTGGCTTCTGACCGTAGCGGCTTATAACAGCGGCGAAGGTCGGGTCATGAAGGCAATTAAAACGAACAAAGCGCGTGGGAAATCCACGGACTTCTGGTCGTTACCGTTGCCGCAGGAAACGAAGCAGTACGTGCCTAAAATGCTGGCATTGAGTGATATTCTCAAAAACAGCAAGCGTTATGGCGTACGTCTGCCAACGACCGATGAAAGCCGTGCTCTGGCGCGTGTGCACCTGAGCAGCCCGGTTGAAATGGCGAAGGTAGCAGATATGGCGGGGATTTCCGTCAGCAAGCTGAAGACATTCAACGCTGGCGTAAAAGGCTCCACGCTGGGCGCAAGTGGCCCGCAGTACGTGATGGTGCCAAAGAAGCATGCAGATCAACTGCGTGAATCTCTGGCTTCAGGCGAAATTGCTGCTGTACAGTCGACGCTGGTTGCCGACAATACGCCGCTTAACAGCCGTGTTTACACCGTACGCTCTGGCGACACGCTTTCAAGTATCGCTTCACGTCTCGGCGTAAGCACCAAAGATTTGCAGCAGTGGAACAAACTGCGCGGATCTAAGCTGAAGCCAGGCCAAAGTTTGACGATTGGTGCAGGCAGTAGCGCACAGCGACTGGCAAACAACAGCGATAGCATTACGTATCGTGTGCGCAAAGGCGATTCGCTTTCAAGCATTGCTAAACGCCACGGCGTGAACATCAAAGATGTGATGCGCTGGAACAGCGACACTGCGAATCTGCAACCAGGCGATAAGCTGACGTTGTTTGTGAAAAACAACAACATGCCAGATTCCTGACAAACCAGATAATAAAAAGGCACCGATTCCCCCGGTGCCTTTTTTATTTATGCCGCTTTATGTGCATCTACCATGATGATATCACTGGTGAAAAAGCCATCATTCTGCAAGGCAAAATACGTTCTCACCTCTGTCGATGCGCTCTGTTGGTAAATGCGAATAGCGTCTACTAACGCTTCTGGCGTACGCATTCTCGCGACCCATGAAGAAAATTCCAGCGGTAACTTATCTGTAATTAAATTATCAACTATCAGATTGGCTTCATTGATTAACGTCAACCACTCACCGCTGGCGTAGTTTCGTACGTGAGAGGTATCGCGTAATGCTTCTACCGTCTGTAACCAGATGTCGCGCACTGGGTGACCCGGAGACATTACGTCCATCACAATCAGCCTACCGCCAGGTTTCAATATCCTATTCACTTCTCGCAGTGCTGCACCAACATCATGCCAGTGATGGGCAGAATAACGGCTGATAACAATATCAAATGCGTTATCGGCAAATGGCAGACTTTCGGCATATCCCTGGCGGGTGGTGATATTTTTCAGTTGCCGGGCTTCGGCAGCTTGTGCCACGACATCCAGCATGTGGGCAGATAAGTCATACGCCACCACCGCGCTCACGTTTTGCGCAGCGCCAAACGTTGGTCTGCCCTGTGGCAGACCTGACATACCTTATTTATCAGGCTTGCCGGGACTGAATTCAACGAGTAGCGGATTGTGATCGGAAGCGCGCGTAACCAGTACAGAAGCTTCACTGACGTTCAGACCACGGTAGAAAACAAAATCGAGCGGGCGACCAAACGCCCGACGGCGCTGATCATCGGTAAAACGCACCTGGCGCAGCGACATTTCCCGCGCAAAGCGATATAACGCGTTCATCCTTCTACGGCTCCAGGCATTGAAATCTCCCGCCATAATGACCGGGCCGCTGTGGTGAGCTATCTGATCGCCAATAGGAAGTAACTGCTTACTATAGACATCCACGCCCAGACTGAAGTTGACGGCGTGTATATTAACCACCATCAACAGGCGGGTGTCAGGTAATGGATAGACCGTCACCAGTGCCGACTTCGCCAGACGCAAAATGGGTTCTCGTTCACGTAACGGGCAGCAATACACTGGATGTGCCGCCGAAAGGGTCATTACGCCAGAAGGATGTTGTGGCAGCACGAAAGCGGGTACCTGATCGGCGGCAAGATAGTTAGCGGTCGCAAACTGTACTAACTCTGGCGTTGTCTGCGCTTCCTGCAATAACACCAGATGTGCATCTTTGCCGTAGTTCTTTAATACCGACAACCATTCAGCGCGTTGCTGTTTGTATATGTTCCACACCAGGATCCGAATACGCTCTTCGGTACTTAACGGTTCCCCAGGTGGTAATGCCTGGCCGATGCTCGCAAAAGACCCCGGCGGTAAGATCCTTTCCGCAGGTTGTCCGGCAACATAGCGCATGGCATAGGTGTTTTTTCGCACTTTTGACTTTGAAACCTCTATTACGTCAACCCTTCCGCACTCGGGAGGGTTCTACTGTTATAGGGATTTTAGCTCACTCTTTCAACGAGCAATTGTATATTGTTATGTAAGCAAGTGCTTACACCGGTCAGAATTTTGCTCATTATGGAGAACATTAAATCGCATGACATATCACGCATCCTGATGGTTTAATGACAAATAAATTCAAAATATCTCTTCTATTTTGCAACAGGAGCAAAAATGAAAGCCACGTCGGAAGAACTCGCCATTTTTGTTTCGGTCGTCGAAAGCGGCAGCTTTAGCCGGGCAGCGGAACAATTAGGGCAAGCAAACTCAGCGGTAAGCCGGGCGGTGAAAAAGCTGGAGATGAAACTTGGCGTTAGCCTGCTTAATCGGACCACGCGACAACTTAGCCTGACGGAAGAAGGCGAGCGTTATTTTCGTCGCGTACAGTCAATTTTGCAGGAGATGGCAGCGGCAGAATCAGAAATTATGGAGACGCGTAATACACCGCGTGGACTGTTACGGATCGATGCCGCAACTCCAGTGGTGCTGCACTTTCTGATGCCGTTAATTAAGCCTTTCCGTGAACGCTATCCGGAAGTCACTTTGTCGCTAGTCTCCTCCGAAACGATTATTAATTTGATCGAAAGAAAAGTGGATGTCGCGATACGCGCTGGTACGTTAACGGATTCCAGCTTACGTGCCAGGCCGTTATTTAACAGTTATCGAAAAATTATCGCCTCCCCCGATTATATTTCCCGCTACGGGAAGCCAGAAACGATCGACGATTTAAAGCAACATATTTGCCTGGGATTCACTGAACCCGCTTCCCTCAATACCTGGCCGATAGCCCGTAGCGATGGACAATTACATGAGGTGAAGTACGGTTTGTCATCCAATAGTGGGGAAACACTGAAACAGCTTTGCCTGAGTGGCAACGGGATTGCGTGTTTGTCCGACTACATGATCGACAAAGAAATCGCTCGCGGAGAATTGGTGGAGTTAATGGCAGATAAAGTGTTGCCAGTGGAAATGCCATTCAGTGCCGTCTATTACAGCGACCGTGCGGTAAGTACGCGCATCCGGGCTTTTATCGATTTCCTTAGCGAGCATGTAAAAACAGCTCCCGGAGGAGCTGTCAGAGAGGCTTAATCCCATTCAGGAGCCAGACCTTCCGGGCTAACCAGGCGGTCGTTGCAATCCAGTGCGGCGATCGCTTTTTTATCTTCGGCATCAAGCTGTAAATTTTGTGCCTTAAGATTACTTTCCAGGTTTTTACGTTTAGTAGAAGAAGGAATTACTGAGTAACCTTCCCCCATAGCCCACGCCAGAATCACTTGTGCCGGAGTCGCATTGTGTTTAGCTGCGATACGAGCAATAACCTCATCTTTCAGGGCCTTACCATACGCCAGCGTCATATAGGAAGTAATATGGATGCCGTGCTGTTTAGCCCAGGCAACCACTTTACGGTTTTGCAGATAAGGAGAGAGTTCAATCTGGTTAGTAGCGATGTTTTCAGCACCAACAGCAGCAATCGCTTTTTCCATCAACGGGATCGTGAAGTTGGAAATACCGATCTCACGCGTCAGCCCTTGTTTTTTGGCTTCCAGCAGCGCCTGCATAAACTCTTCAACAGAGACTTCATCGTTTGGTGACGGCCAGTGGATTAGCGTCAGATCAACATAATCGGTACGCAATTTTTGCAGGCTCTCTTTCAGACTTGGGATCAATTTGTCTTTGCTGAGATTTTCAATCCAGATTTTAGTGGTGATGTAGAGTTCATGACGTGGCACGCCACTTTCTGCAATCGCCTGACCTACTGCGGCTTCGTTATCATAGATTTGTGCGGTATCAATTGCGCGATAACCAAGTTCAAGCGCCGTTATCACAGATGAAATAACAACGTCGTCTTTCAGACGGAAAGTACCTAAACCAAATGCAGGGATAGCCATAATATGCCTCTTTTAATGCTATTTTCGTTAACTGAGGTGATTATGGGCTTCAGACTGTTGAGGAAAAAGAGCGTAAAATGCAGAGGATTTTTGCGATTCTGGCAATAATAGATATACAGACGAAAAAAAACCTCGAGCGTTAACTCGAGGCTTCTTAATAAGTGGCGGAACGGACGGGACTCGAACCCGCGACCCCCTGCGTGACAGGCAGGTATT
>ERZ791801.248-NODE-248-length-63240-cov-74.985740_pt1 | contig 63240 bp, 58 predicted proteins | sample MGYA00510309_ERZ791801 | MGnify/ENA primary metagenome ERZ791801 (study PRJEB30046, sample SAMN00791979) | human gut metagenome | study: EMG produced TPA metagenomics assembly of the A metagenome-wide association study of gut microbiota in type 2...
TCATCGGGCATTATCTGAACATAAAACACTATCAATAAGTTGGAGTCATTACCGACATGTCCATCAACAACAGATTGCTCAGATAGATGTAGTGATTATATTAATCCAGAGCATAAAAAAACGATAAAGGCTTTACAAGATGCTGGCTATCTCAAGTAATCTATCAAAGATGATAATATTTATTTTTGCTATTATAATCATTGTTGTTTTATGCGTAATTACTTATCTTTATTTATACAAAGATGAATCTCTTGTAAGTAAACATTACATAAACTATATGGCAATACCAGAAAATGATGGAGTTTTTACATGGCTCCCAGATTTTTTTCCGCACGTAGCGGTGGATATATCAATATACACAAATGTAGAAGATGATTATTTTTTTCTTATTTTTCCCTAACAAATGATGATGGGGGTAGGTTTAAGAAAACATTGACAGTGAGGGCCAGGGAACAAGTGGCGAAAATCGTATCAAAGAATGATCCAGATACAAAAAAAGTGTGGTGTAAATATGGTAAGATACCAGGGCAAGGGGATGGTGTAAACCTTTTTTTTTGTTGGTGAAATTAATGTTACGCATTATTTTATAACAAATATTGGAGCTGGATTGCCTGATGCTTGTGCAGAGTAATTGCTTGAATTAAGAGTCTATCCCATATCGAAGTCGTCAACTTCGTAGTGAGGAAAAGTAAAATTCCTGACTGAGAAAAGACATGTCGGCTATTGTGTAAAGCCATATAGCTCAGACGATGAATATCTACTCGTATTCAGTTGTTTATTGAGGGTGAGTTCCGACCCTGAAACAACAAATAAAATGAACAGTCAGAGAGTTTACATAGAATTGCACTGGTCTTTTACGATATCTGACATTGTGTAATACATATTCAGCCATGCATTAATTAAAATGTTACGTGTTTAATGTGAGTCCCTATCTGAAAATAAATAATCCTTCCGGATTAAAATAAATTCTTGCCGGGAAAGAAAGAGGAAATAAACCATTAGCGGAAAACCAGCGGCACGCCAGGGTGACATGCCCCAGTACGGCGGCCCGATAGTCCAGGGTTCAGCGGGGGTACTGATAGTCGCGCCGACTGCATCGAGAACTCCATACAACTTTTTACGGAACGTCACCTGATAAAATTTGTTCAGTATCGTCTTTTGAGATTCTCAAGGTTATGGAGTAACCAGACAGAACGGACACCACTGTCGGAGATAAAAACCCCCTGTTTACGCAGCTCGTTGCTGGCCCGGTGCTGACCATGTGTCGGGAAAGCGACGGCGTAATCAACAACAGCCTGTTCAGTTGCCTCATCGGTACGGTTCTTAAGGTTAGGAGCGCGGCGACTACGATTAATCTGCGCATCCACACCGCCTTCAGCGACCAGTTCGCGGTAACGATAAAACGTATCACGCGAAACGCCCATGATTTTACAGGCTTTTGATACGTTGCTGAGTTCTTCAGCCAGATTGAGCAAACCGGCTTTGTGTTTGATGACGGGATTGGCAGTATGAAGCATGAGAGTTACCTCTTGTTTTGGATAAGGATTCGACACTCATATCAAAACCGGTAACTCTCAACCTTTCAAGGCCATGTGTCAGATCAAGTCGCGACTAATACAAATACGTCCCTCATTACCGCGCCTTAACCCATTCCGCCACTTCCGCCCACTCACCGCGAAAGACAACTTTTTCCGCTTTTTTCTCAAGCTGATAGCGATACATCGGGTCGTAATATTCTTCAAGTAACGGCACCAGCCAGGCCAGATGACCGTCGGTGCTGCCGGTGGTGAGTTGCGTTGTCAGTGCTGCATCCAGCCTTGCAGCCAGTTCGTTATAGCGCTGTAGCCCCAGCCGACGCTTAATCGCCGAAAGTCCGTGATGCAGGTATTCGCAATACTCCTGCCAGCCCTGTTCGTCGCCGTACGCGTGGGTAAAATCATGATGCATACGCAAGAAATACTCTTCGTTCAGGCGCTCAAGACGGATCTCAAACGGATCTTCTACCACCGCAATCGCCGCCTGAGTCATTCGCTCGCGCAGGCATTCCGGCAGGTGATTCGAACCGATCATCCGGCTTTCGTCTTCCAGCACCCACAGGCGCAAATTCTGACGGGCGTCGGTTTTTAGCATTTCGGCAGCCAGCAGGTTTTCAAAACTCGCCTGGCTAAGTTGTGGTTGTAACGTGCGACCAAACGCCGAACCGCGATGACGCGCCAACCCTTCCAGATCAACACCGTTTGGCTGTTGCTGCACTAACAGCGTTTTACCGCTGCCGGTACAACCGCCAATCAGCACTATCGGTTTTTGTGCCAGTTCAATAGTCGCCTGAATCGCGGTCTGGCGCAGTGCCTTATAACCGCCTTCCACCAGCGGATAATCAATCCCCGCTGCATGCAACCAGCTTTGCACAATATGTGAGCGCTGACCGCCACGGGCGCAGCAGAGAATACCTTGCGGATTTTGCAGGCACGCTGCCCGCCAGGCGTCCATGCGCTGCTGACGAATTTCACCCGCCACCAGTTTATGTCCCAGCGCCAGCGCTGCGTCTGAGCCTTGCTGTTTATAGCAGGTGCCAACGGCGGCGCGTTCATCGTTATTCATTAACGGCAGATTGATAGCGGCGGGCATTGCGCCGTGCTCAAACTCGATAGGGGCGCGAACATCAATAATGGGCGTATCAGCAATCAGCAGGGCACGATAGTCCTGTTCCGTGTGTCTCTCTTGCATAGTTAAAAGTGAACCTCAAATCAGCTTGCGCGCTATTTTACGCGCCAACGCGCAAGGAAACTTGATTTTTAACTGCGTGGGTTGCCGAAAATTTCTAAAAATCCGCTGATTTCCGGCCTGCGCTGGGTAAACAAGGTCACAATATCTTCTACCGCTTTGCCGCTGCCAAATTTGCGCCATGCCAGACTCAATGGCGAAGGAGGGCGCATCGTTGGGATTACCCGGCTGACCAGTTGTTGATTATCGATCATTGACTGGCAAAGCGATTTTGGCAAAAAACCAATGCCAACGCCCGCCAGATGGGCGGCGATTTTCGTTTCCATATCGGGAACAATAATCTCTTTTTGCCCTGGCAATCGCCAGGCGACGCGTTTGGTTAAGGTGCGGGCGCTGTCTTCAATATTGACCGCCGGAAAGCGCCGCAACTGCGCTTCTGTTAGCGGCTCTTCAACGTTCGCCAGCGGATGATCCGCCGCCATGACAAAGCGCCATTGCACCGATCCTAAGGGATCAAGACTAAAGGTATTTGCCAGCGCCTCAGTTCCCGTGACGCCGATAGCCAGCGAAAAACCTTCGTACAATAGCGAGTCCCAGACGCCCATATAGATTTGTCGGGAGATGTGAAACTGGGTAAAGGGGTAACGCTCATTCAGCCACGCCAGCAACTGGGCGACGGCCTGGGGGTTGTAGAGCAGGTTGTTGATGACAATATTCACCTGGCGTTCCACGCCATCATTCACCTGTTGCAGCTCGCTTGGCATACTTTCCAGCCAGCTCAGCCAGTCTCTGGCCTGGGAAAGTAGATGCTCGCCAGCCGCTGTCAACGTCACGCTGCGAGTCGTACGGAAAAACAGCGCTACTCCGGTATTCTCTTCCAGAAGTTTAATGCGATAACTGATCGTCGCCGTGGTTTTACATAATCGTTCTGCCGCTTTTGAAAAACTTCCTGTTTCAGCAACCGCAATGAAAGTCCGCAAGGTTTCTGGATCGAACATCTTCAGGTATCCCCTTTTAAATCCGCAAGTTGCGTGATTTTCTTATCCTCTGATTTATCAGTATTTTTACATGATAACCCTGTTCAATTTGTGGACTAAATCTAGTTTTGGAAACATATTCCAACTTTTGTATTGATGTTGTTCTCTTAAGGTTTTAGATTGCCTGTTATTGAAACCAAGCTGACCGGTCGGCGGTGGTTGAACGGAATTATGTTACAAGGACAAAAAGATGAAACTTCAGGTATTACCGTTAAGTCAGGAAGCCTTTAGTGCTTATGGCGACGTAATCGAAACGCAGCAACGGGATTTTTTCCATATTAACAATGGCCTGGTGGAGCGTTACCACGATTTGGCGCTGGTTGAGATTCTTGAGCAAGACCGTACGCTTATCAGCATTAACCGCGCGCAACCGGCGAATCTGCCGCTGACCATTCACGAACTCGAACGTCATCCGCTGGGTACTCAGGCCTTTATCCCGATGAAAGGTGAGGTGTTTGTGGTGGTCGTGGCGTTAGGTGACGACAAACCAGACCTGTCAACGCTGCGGGCGTTTATCACCAACGGCGAACAGGGAGTGAATTACCATCGTAACGTCTGGCATCACCCACTTTTCGCCTGGCAGCGCGTCACCGATTTTCTGACCATCGATCGCGGCGGCAGTGACAACTGTGATGTTGAAAGTATTCCTGAACAGGAACTCTGTTTTGCGTGACGCCTGCAACCGACTTGCATAAGATAAACTAATTGTTCATTGTTTATGCTCACTTGTAGGTCGGAGTTAACGTAGGTATGACGGAAGTTAGACGGCGCGGCAGGCCAGGACAGGCGGAGCCTGTGGCACAGAAGGGCGCACAGGCGTTAGAGCGGGGAATTGCGATTCTGCAATATTTGGAAAAAAGTGGGGGAAGTTCGTCGGTTAGCGATATTTCTCTCAATCTGGATTTGCCGCTCTCCACGACCTTTCGCTTGCTGAAGGTTTTACAGGCAGCGGATTTTGTCTATCAGGACAGTCAATTAGGCTGGTGGCATATAGGATTAGGTGTCTTTAACGTCGGTGCGGCGTACATCCATAACCGCGATGTCCTCTCCGTCGCCGGGCCGTTTATGCGCCGCCTGATGTTACTTTCCGGCGAAACGGTCAATGTCGCGATCCGTAACGGCAATGAAGCGGTATTAATTGGTCAGTTAGAGTGTAAATCGATGGTCAGGATGTGTGCGCCACTGGGCAGTCGTCTGCCACTGCATGCTTCCGGTGCGGGCAAAGCGCTGCTTTATCCGCTGGCGGAAGAGGAGTTGATGAGCATCATTCTGCAAACCGGTTTGCAGCAGTTTACGCCAACTACGCTTGTGGATATGCCCACCTTGCTGAAGGACCTGGAACAAGCGCGTGAACTGGGCTATACCGTAGATAAAGAAGAGCATGTTGTAGGTCTGAATTGCATAGCTTCAGCAATTTACGATGATGTCGGTAGTGTTGTTGCCGCTATCTCCATCTCCGGGCCTTCATCAAGACTGACAGAAGATCGTTTTGTCAGTCAGGGTGAGCTGGTCAGAGACACCGCCCGCGATATCAGCACGGCGTTGGGACTGAAAGCACATCCATAATGTCTGTCGCATCCCGCTCTGCGGAGCGGGTTTTTTTGACAAAATTTGAAAGTTGGAAAAATTTTCCAATAAATAGAGGTAGGAATAAAATGGCAAAAATGAGAGCCGTTGACGCGGCAATGTATGTGCTGGAGAAAGAAGGTATCACCACCGCCTTCGGTGTTCCGGGAGCTGCAATCAATCCGTTCTACTCAGCGATGCGTAAGCACGGCGGTATTCGTCACATTCTGGCGCGTCATGTGGAAGGTGCTTCGCACATGGCGGAAGGTTATACCCGCGCAACGGCAGGAAATATCGGCGTATGTCTGGGGACTTCCGGTCCTGCGGGCACGGACATGATCACCGCGCTCTATTCCGCTTCTGCTGATTCCATTCCTATTCTGTGCATTACCGGCCAGGCACCGCGCGCCCGTCTGCATAAAGAAGATTTTCAGGCCGTAGATATTGAAGCAATTGCTAAACCGGTCAGCAAAATGGCGGTTACAGTTCGTGAAGCGGCGCTGGTGCCTCGCGTGCTGCAACAGGCATTTCACCTGATGCGTTCTGGTCGTCCGGGTCCGGTACTGGTGGATTTACCGTTCGACGTTCAGGTTGCGGAAATCGAGTTTGATCCTGACATGTACGAACCGCTGCCGGTCTACAAACCTGCTGCCAGCCGTATGCAGATCGAAAAAGCTGTAGAAATGTTAATCCAGGCCGAACGTCCGGTGATTGTTGCCGGGGGCGGGGTAATTAATGCTGACGCAGCTGCACTGTTACAACAGTTTGCTGAACTGACCAGCGTTCCGGTGATCCCAACGCTGATGGGCTGGGGCTGTATCCCGGACGATCATGAACTGATGGCCGGGATGGTGGGTCTGCAAACCGCGCATCGTTACGGTAACGCAACGTTGCTGGCGTCCGACATGGTGTTTGGTATCGGTAACCGTTTTGCTAACCGTCATACCGGTTCGGTAGAGAAATACACCGAAGGGCGCAAAATCGTTCATATCGATATTGAGCCGACGCAAATTGGTCGCGTGCTGTGTCCGGATCTCGGCATTGTCTCTGATGCTAAAGCGGCGCTGACACTGCTGGTTGAAGTGGCGCAGGAGATGCAAAAAGCGGGTCGTCTGCCGTGTCGTAAAGAATGGGTCGCCGACTGCCAGCAGCGCAAACGCACTTTGCTGCGCAAAACCCATTTCGACAACGTGCCGGTGAAACCGCAGCGCGTGTATGAAGAGATGAACAAAGCCTTTGGTCGCGATGTTTGCTATGTCACCACCATTGGTCTGTCACAAATCGCTGCGGCACAAATGCTGCATGTCTTTAAAGACCGCCACTGGATCAACTGTGGTCAGGCTGGTCCGTTAGGCTGGACGATTCCGGCGGCGCTGGGGGTTTGTGCCGCTGATCCGAAACGCAATGTGGTGGCGATTTCTGGCGACTTTGACTTCCAGTTCCTGATTGAAGAGTTAGCCGTTGGCGCGCAGTTCAACATTCCGTACATCCATGTGCTGGTGAATAACGCCTATCTCGGCCTGATTCGTCAGTCACAACGCGCTTTTGACATGGACTACTGCGTGCAACTCGCTTTCGAGAATATCAACTCCAGTGAAGTGAATGGCTACGGTGTTGACCACGTAAAAGTAGCGGAAGGTTTAGGTTGTAAAGCTATTCGGGTCTTCAAACCGGAAGATATTGCGCCAGCCTTTGAACAGGCGAAAGCCTTAATGGCGCAATATCGGGTACCGGTAGTCGTGGAAGTTATTCTCGAGCGTGTGGCCAATATTTCGATGGGCAGCGAACTGGATAACGTCATGGAATTTGAAGATATCGCCGATAACGCAGCGGACGCACCGACTGAAACCTGCTTCATGCACTATGAATAAGGGAGATAAATAATGTTACGTTTCTCTGCTAATTTATCGATGTTATTTGGAGAATATGATTTTCTCGCCCGTTTTGAGAAAGCTGCGCAGTGTGGTTTTCGCGGCGTTGAATTTATGTTTCCTTATGACTACGACATTGAAGAATTAAAACATGTGCTGGCGAGTAATAAACTCGAACATACGCTGCACAATTTACCGGCGGGTGACTGGGCGGCGGGGGAGCGCGGTATTGCCTGTATTCCTGGCCGTGAAGAAGAGTTTCGGGATGGCGTAGCAGCAGCGATTCGTTATGCCCGTGCGCTGGGTAATAAAAAAATTAACTGTCTGGTCGGTAAAACGCCGGCTGGTTTCAGCAGTGAACAGATTCACGCAACGCTTGTAGAAAACCTGCGTTATGCCGCGAATATGCTGATGAAAGAAGATATTTTATTACTGATTGAACCTATTAACCATTTTGATATTCCTGGTTTCCATCTCACCGGAACTCGGCAGGCGCTGAAATTGATTGATGATGTTGGTTGCTGCAATTTGAAAATTCAGTATGACATTTATCATATGCAGCGGATGGAAGGTGAATTAACCAACACCATGACTCAGTGGGCTGATAAAATTGGTCACCTGCAAATTGCCGATAATCCGCATCGCGGCGAACCGGGAACCGGAGAAATTAATTATGATTATCTCTTTAAGGTAATCGAAAATTCTGACTACAACGGTTGGGTTGGGTGTGAATATAAACCCCAAACCACCACGGAAGCCGGTTTACGCTGGATGGATCCGTACCGTTAAAACGTAACGCTATTCAGACAATGCTTTTTTAGGCCGCTAAGTTGGCAGGGGATCGTGTTGTCTGAATTCAGGAAAAGCGAAATTTAAAAGAGGTTAATTATGAAACTGGGATTTATTGGCTTAGGCATTATGGGTACACCGATGGCCATTAATCTGGCGCGTGCCGGTCATCAATTACATGTCACGACCATTGGACCGGTTGCTGATGAATTACTGTCACTGGGTGCCGTCAGTGTTGAAACTGCTCGCCAGGTAACGGAAGCATCGGACATCATTTTTATTATGGTGCCGGACACACCTCAGGTTGAAGAAGTTCTGTTCGGTGAAAATGGTTGTACCAAAGCCTCGCTGAAGGGCAAAACCATTGTTGATATGAGCTCCATTTCCCCGATTGAAACTAAGCGTTTCGCTCGTCAGGTGAATGAACTGGGCGGCGATTATCTCGATGCGCCAGTCTCCGGCGGTGAAATCGGTGCGCGTGAAGGGACGTTGTCGATTATGGTTGGCGGTGATGAAGCGGTATTTGAACGTGTTAAACCGCTGTTTGAACTGCTCGGTAAAAATATCACCCTCGTGGGCGGTAACGGCGATGGTCAAACCTGCAAAGTGGCAAATCAGATTATCGTGGCGCTCAATATTGAAGCGGTTTCTGAAGCCCTGCTATTTGCTTCAAAAGCCGGTGCGGACCCGGTACGTGTGCGCCAGGCGCTGATGGGCGGCTTTGCTTCCTCACGTATTCTGGAAGTTCATGGCGAGCGTATGATTAAACGCACCTTTAATCCGGGCTTCAAAATCGCTCTGCACCAGAAAGATCTCAACCTGGCACTGCAAAGTGCGAAAGCACTTGCGCTGAACCTGCCAAACACTGCGACCTGCCAGGAGTTATTTAATACCTGTGCGGCAAACGGTGGCAGCCAGTTGGATCACTCTGCGTTAGTGCAGGCGCTGGAATTAATGGCTAACCATAAACTGGCCTGATACCCGCAATAAAAATGGCCGATATCAGAAAATGAATCGGCCAGCAATATTAAAAAAGAAAGCAGCCAAAGATGTTGCTTCAGTATTAAAAATAATATTTTTATTTTATTTGTTCCTCATAGCTAGATTAAAACAACGTTATTCGATACGTGAAATTAAGAGGGGTTTATGGAACATCAGAGAAAACTATTCCAGCAACGCGGCTATAGCGAAGATCTATTGCCGAAAACGCAAAGCCAGCGGACCTGGAAAACATTTAACTATTTTACCTTATGGATGGGTTCGGTTCATAACGTTCCCAATTATGTGATGGTCGGCGGCTTTTTTATTCTCGGCTTGTCTACCTTTAGTATTATGCTGGCAATTATCCTCAGCGCCTTTTTCATTGCCGCGGTAATGGTATTAAACGGTGCTGCGGGCAGTAAATACGGTGTGCCTTTTGCCATGATCCTGCGTGCTTCTTACGGTGTACGTGGTGCACTGTTTCCCGGATTATTAAGGGGCGGAATTGCCGCCATCATGTGGTTTGGTTTGCAATGTTACGCGGGGTCACTGGCCTGCTTGATTCTGATTGGCAAAATCTGGCCGGGATTTTTAACTCTCGGTGGTGATTTCACTCTGTTAGGCCTTTCTCTACCGGGCTTAATTACTTTCTTAATCTTCTGGCTGGTCAACGTTGGTATAGGTTTTGGCGGTGGCAAAGTTTTAAATAAATTCACTGCCATTCTTAACCCGTGCATCTATATCGTTTTCGGCGGTATGGCGATTTGGGCGATTTCACTGGTCGGGATCGGTCCAATCTTTGACTATATTCCGAGCGGTATTCAGAAAGCAGAAAACGGTGGCTTCCTGTTCCTGGTGGTGATTAACGCGGTAGTTGCGGTCTGGGCGGCACCGGCGGTGAGCGCATCCGACTTTACGCAAAACGCCCACTCGTTTCGTGAGCAGGCGCTGGGGCAAACGCTGGGTTTAGTTGTGGCCTATATTCTGTTTGCGGTCGCCGGGGTATGTATTATTGCCGGAGCCAGTATTCACTACGGCGCTGATACCTGGAACGTGCTGGATATTGTTCAGCGTTGGGACAGCCTGTTCGCCTCGTTCTTTGCGGTACTGGTTATTCTGATGACAACTATCTCCACTAACGCGACCGGTAATATTATTCCAGCCGGTTATCAGATTGCCGCCATTGCACCGACAAAACTGACCTATAAAAACGGCGTACTGATTGCCAGTATTATCAGCTTGCTGATCTGCCCGTGGAAATTAATGGAAAATCAGGACAGCATTTATCTTTTCCTCGATATTATCGGCGGAATGCTTGGTCCGGTAATTGGTGTCATGATGGCGCATTATTTTGTGGTGATGCGCGGACAAATTAATCTTGATGAACTGTATACCGCACCTGGCGATTATAAATATTACGATAACGGTTTTAACCTCACTGCGTTTTCAGTAACTCTGGTGGCCGTTATTTTATCTCTTGGCGGTAAGTTTATTCACTTTATGGAACCGTTATCGCGTGTTTCATGGTTTGTCGGCGTCATCGTCGCCTTTGCGGCCTACGCCTTATTAAAGAAACGTACAACAGCAGAAAAAACAGGAGAGCAAAAAACCATAGGTTAATTAATCCCGATATTGAACATTGAGTTAAAAACCAATCTGTATTTTACAAGGAGTTTGTTATGTCTTTTGATTTAATCATTAAAAACGGCACCGTTATTTTAGAAAACGAAGCTCGCGTTGTAGATATCGCCGTTAAAGGCGGAAAAATTGCTGCTATCGGTCAGGATCTGGGCGATGCAAAAGAAGTTATGGATGCGTCTGGTCTGGTGGTTTCGCCGGGCATGGTTGATGCGCACACCCATATTTCTGAACCGGGTCGTAGCCACTGGGAAGGTTATGAAACCGGTACTCGCGCAGCGGCAAAAGGTGGTATCACCACCATGATCGAAATGCCGCTCAACCAGCTGCCTGCAACGGTTGACCGCGCTTCAATTGAACTGAAGTTCGATGCCGCTAAAGGCAAGCTGACTATTGATGCGGCACAACTCGGTGGCCTGGTGTCTTACAACATCGACCGTCTGCATGAGCTGGATGAAGTGGGCGTTGTCGGCTTCAAATGCTTCGTTGCGACCTGTGGCGATCGCGGTATCGACAACGACTTCCGTGATGTAAACGACTGGCAGTTCTTCAAAGGTGCGCAGAAGCTGGGCGAACTGGGTCAGACGGTGCTGGTGCACTGCGAAAACGCGCTGATTTGTGACGAACTGGGCGAAGAAGCGAAGCGTGAAGGTCGCGTAACCGCTCATGACTATGTGGCTTCGCGTCCGGTATTTACCGAAGTGGAAGCAATTCGCCGCGTACTGTATCTGGCGAAAGTTGCTGGTTGCCGTCTGCACGTTTGCCACGTCAGCAGCCCGGAAGGTGTTGAGGAAGTGACTCGTGCACGTCAGGAAGGTCAGGACGTTACTTGTGAATCCTGCCCGCATTACTTTGTACTGGATACCGATCAGTTCGAAGAAATCGGTACTCTGGCGAAGTGTTCACCGCCGATCCGCGATCTGGAAAACCAGAAAGGCATGTGGGAAAAACTGTTTAACGGTGAAATCGATTGCCTGGTTTCCGACCACTCTCCATGCCCGCCGGAAATGAAAGCCGGTAACATCATGAAAGCATGGGGCGGTATCGCCGGTCTGCAAAGCTGCATGGACGTGATGTTCGATGAAGCGGTACAGAAACGCGGTATGTCTCTGCCAATGTTCGGCAAATTAATGGCGACTAACGCAGCAGATATTTTCGGTCTGCAGCAAAAAGGCCGTATCGCCCCAGGAAAAGATGCCGACTTCGTCTTCATTCAGCCGAATAGCAGCTATGTTCTTACCAATGACGATCTGGAATATCGCCACAAAGTCAGCCCGTATGTTGGCCGTACCATTGGCGCGCGTATCACGAAAACCATCTTACGTGGTGATGTGATTTACGACATTGAACAGGGCTTCCCTGTTGCGCCGAAAGGTCAATTTATCCTTAAACATCAGCAGTAATCTGGCCCCTGCAATGCCCGTCCTTGCGGCGGGCATTCTCCGGTTAAGGTGTGTTTATGTTCAATTTTGCAGTCAGCCGCGAAAGCCTGTTATCAGGATTTCAGTGGTTTTTCTTTATTTTTTGCAACACGGTTGTGGTTCCTCCTACGCTACTTTCTGCTTTTCAGTTGCCGCAAAGTAGCCTGCTTACGCTCACGCAATATGCTTTTCTTGCTACCGCACTGGCCTGCTTCGCTCAGGCGTTTTGCGGTCATCGTCGCGCTATTATGGAAGGGCCAGGTGGCCTGTGGTGGGGAACCATCCTTACTATCACCCTTGGTGAAGCATCGCGCGGGACACCGATCAACGATATCGCCACCAGCCTGGCTGTGGGGATTGCACTCTCCGGCGTGCTGACGATGTTGATTGGTTTTAGCGGATTAGGCCATCGCCTGGCACGGTTATTTACGCCGTCGGTGATGGTCTTGTTTATGTTGATGCTGGGCGCGCAGCTGACCACTATCTTTTTCAAAGGTATGCTCGGGCTGCCGTTTGGCATAGCCGACCCGAATTTTAAAATTCAGTTACCGCCGTTCGCGCTCTCGGTGGCGGTGATGTGCCTGGTACTGGCGATGATTATCTTCCTGCCGCAACGTTTTGCCCGTTATGGCCTGCTGGTCGGCACCATAACCGGCTGGTTGTTGTGGTACTTTTGCTTTCCTTCTTCGCACTCGCTCTCCGGTGAGTTGCACTGGCAGTGGTTCCCGCTCGGCAGTGGCGGTGCTTTGTCGCCGGGAATTATTCTGACGGCGGTGATTACAGGTCTGGTAAATATCAGCAATACCTACGGTGCGATTCGGGGCACGGATGTTTTTTATCCGCAGCAGGGCGCAGGGAATACGCGTTATCGTCGTAGCTTTGTGGCGACCGGATTTATGACGCTGATAACCGTACCGCTGGCGGTAATTCCATTTTCACCGTTTGTTTCATCCATTGGTTTATTAACCCAGACTGGCGATTACACGCGGCGTTCGTTTATTTATGGCAGCGTTATTTGCCTGCTGGTGGCGCTGGTTCCTGCACTCACGCGACTGTTTTGCAGTATCCCTTTACCCGTGAGTAGTGCGGTCATGCTGGTTTCTTATCTGCCTTTACTCTTTTCCGCGCTGGTGTTTAGCCAGCAAATAACGTTTACCGCTCGCAATATTTATCGACTCGCATTGCCGTTATTTGTCGGCATATTTTTAATGGCATTACCGCCTGTGTATCTGCAAGACCTTCCATTAACGCTTCGTCCTCTGCTCAGTAACGGCTTATTGGTCGGGATTTTACTGGCTGTTCTTATGGATAACCTTATTCCGTGGGAACGCATCGAATAATTTGTTGAAAAAGGATTGATAATGAAGATTGTCATTGCGCCAGACTCTTTTAAAGAGAGCTTAAGTGCAGAAAAATGTTGTCAGGCAATTAAAGCCGGGTTTTCGACCCTCTTTCCCGATGCGAACTATATCTGTTTGCCGATAGCGGATGGCGGCGAAGGGACGGTGGATGCGATGGTCGCCGCGACGGGCGGCAACATCGTGACGCTTGAAGTCTGCGGGCCGATGGGCGAAAAAGTGAATGCTTTTTATGGCCTTACCGGCGACGGGAAAACGGCGGTGATTGAGATGGCGGCAGCAAGTGGCCTGATGCTGGTCGCGCCTGAAAAGCGTAATCCGTTGCTGGCCTCCAGTTTTGGTACGGGGGAGTTAATTCGTCATGCGCTGGATAACGGCATTCGCCATATTATTCTCGGCATTGGCGGCAGTGCGACGGTCGACGGCGGTATGGGCATGGCGCAGGCGCTCGGTGTGCGTTTCCTTGATGCCGACGGTCAGGTGCTGGTGGCTAACGGCGGTAATTTAGCGCGCGTGGCAAGCATTGAGATGGATGAATGCGATCCGCGTCTGGCGAATTGCCATATTGAAGTAGCATGTGACGTTGATAACCCGCTGGTAGGGGCACGCGGCGCGGCGGCGGTGTTTGGCCCGCAAAAAGGGGCAACGCCGGAAATGGTCGAAGAGCTGGAACAGGGGCTGCAAAATTACGCCCGTGTTTTACAACAGCAAACTGAAATCAACGTCTGCCAGATGGCGGGCGGCGGCGCTGCGGGCGGTATGGGTATTGCGGCGGCGGTATTTCTCAATGCGGATATTAAACCAGGTATTGAGATTGTGTTGAATGCGGTCAATCTTGCGCAGGCAGTGCAGGGCGCAGCACTGGTGATTACCGGGGAAGGGCGCATCGACTCGCAAACGGCAGGCGGTAAAGCGCCGCTGGGTGTGGCGTCGGTGGCGAAGCAGTTTAATGTACCGGTGATTGGGATTGCTGGCGTATTGGGTGATGGCGTGGAAGTGGTGCACCAGTACGGCATTGACGCGGTATTCAGCATTTTGCCTCGTCTGGCACCTTTAGCCGAAGTGCTCGCCAGCGGTGAAACCAATCTCTTCAACAGCGCGCGAAATATTGCCTGCGCCATTAAAATAGGTCAGGGAATTAAAAACTGACCCTTACCTTTAAAGCGGATGCGATTTATATCGCATAAGAGTGCAGTACTCATGCCGGATGCGGCATGAGTACCATATCCTTCCTGAAAATCGCGCAAATTCTATATATTGCAGAGATCATGTAGGCCTGATAAGCGAAGCGCATCAGGCAATGTTACAAAAAAAGCCACGGTATAAACCGTGGCAAAATCCAACATAGCTAAAAATAATCAGGCGAGTGGTATGACTTAAATCTCTACGTCGCGGTTACAATCTTTCGAGTAAATATAGCTGAACGCTTCACCACGCCCTACACCATAACCAGCCTGTAAAGAATAAGCGCCCATAAAGATGTAATCGCCTTTTTTCACCGGGATCCAGTTATTGTCGAGGTTATAAACCCCCTGACCGGAAAGAATATAGGCACCGTGTTCCTGAACGTGTGTTTCGATATAACCGTGGCTGGCACCTGGTGCAAAAGAGAGGATATGCATGTTCATATCAAAACCTAACTCTTTGGGCAGAAAATCCAGCAGAATAACATCGTCCATGCCTTCATAATGAATGCGTTCCAGTTCGCTGGCATTGCCAGAAACCAGCCACGGTGCATGGCCTTCTATTGGAACATAGCGGCGCTTATATAAAAAGATTTGGCTGTCTTCGGCATGGGCGTTAACAAACGTCATTAAGGAGCCTGGCGGGCAATAAAGATAGCCACCTTCGCTTAAGGCAAATGTTTTGCCTTCGGCTTTGGCAGTGATATTTCCAGAGATCACATACAGGAACGTTTCAATGCCTTCGCCACCGAAGCCCTGTTGGTTGCCACCGTTTTGATGCAGTGTGACCAGATAATCAACAAAAGAGGCACCCAGCTTTGGCGTGGAGAGGATTGTCGCGTCACAATTTTCAAAGCCCGGAATAATATTTTTTACCAGACCGTCTGGTGTTAACAGTGCGAAATTACCGTGTTTAACAATCGCACGGTTAGCCAGTAAATCATCGCGGTAACCGGTGACGTTATTTAAATATCCCATTTATGACTCCTTATTTCTGCCAGGCAAGTTGATAAAGCATGAGTGCCAACGTTTTGACCCCTTCGGCAAGGTCGGTAATATTGGTGCGTTCCGCCGGGTTATGGCTGATCCCATTGATGCTGGGAATGAAAATCATGCAGGTTGGTACGCGAGGCGCGAAAATTTGCGCGTCGTGCCCGGCACCACTGTGCATCACCCGGTAATTCAGTTTTTCGCTTTCACACAATTCTGTCAGGGTGGCGACCAGGTCCTTATTCATCGGCACGGGTTCTTCGTCCATCCATAAATCGATATCAATACCAATGTCCATTTCATCGCAAATCGCCCGCATGTCGTTTTCTAACTGCTGAGTGAAATCGCGCAGCACGGCGGCGTCGGTATGACGACAATCAATGGTGAATGTGGTTTTACCCGGCACCACATTCACCGTATTCGGGCGCGGCTCCACCTTACCAAAGGTCAGCACCAGCGGGTCGCCCATCTTTTTCGCTTTTTCGATCGACTGATGGCAAATGCGACTGAAAGCGTAAACTGTATCACGACGGTAACCCATCGGCGTGGTGCCTGCATGGTTTGATTCGCCGTTCAGCGTCACCGTATAGCGACGTTGCCCGACAATTGCATTCACCACGCCAATTGATTGCCCATTACTTTCCAGCACACAGCCCTGTTCGATATGCAGTTCGACAAAGGCTTTAATATCCTGACGCGGAGTTAGCGGGGCGTCCGGCAGAGTAAATCCGCAAGCCTTCATCGCATCGACAAAACTATTTCCTTTGGCATCACAGATATTCCGCACGTCGTCAGGATTCGCCAGCCCAAAGATATTTTTACTGCCCCAGAAAACATACGGGAAGCGGCTGCCTTCTTCTTCCGCCATCGCCACCACTTCAACCGTACGTAACGGCGCGCCGTATTGCCTTTTCAACCAGTCAATTGCCAGCCACGCCGCCAGCGCGCCGAATTGCCCGTCGAGGTTACCGCCGTTAACCACGGTATCGATATGCGAACCGCTCAGAACCACTTCCTGTGGATATTCGGTGCCACTCAGGCGACCGTATAAATTCCCCACTTCATCGAAACGTGTTTCCAGCCCGCTTGCTGCCATTCTTTTTTTAAATTGCTGCTGGGTTTCCAGCCATTCCGGCGAATAAAGTAAACGGGTCATCCCACCCGTTGGGTCAGCGCCAAAAGAGGAAAGCCAGGGCAGCGTTTCTTCTATGGCTTGACGGAAATGTGTAATCATAAGAAAGTCCTGTCTCAATAATTATTGCGCAAAGGGATTTTTCGTTTCGTATGACGTGTTATAAAGCGCGTCGGAAATTAAATACTGGTAAATATCATCAACAATTTCGATGCCTTCGACGGCGGCTTTGCGTTGTTTAATATCCTGATCCTGTCCGGGATAATAAACCTGGTTAAAACCGGGCGCGGGGGTTATGGCATTTAATTCGCGCATGGTCTGGCTAAGATGTTGACGGAATAGTTCGCTGGAGGAGAAAAAGTTCGGATTAATAACGATATGTAATTGCCCCAAATTACGCCCGGCGTGTAAATCGTCATACATCGAACTAACCTGTCGCCCGAACGGTAAGCCGAGTAAGACGCCTGAGAGGACGTCAATCATCATCATCAGGCCATACCCTTTCGGTCCGGCGGCAGGGAGCAGGGCGTTAACTGCAAATGGATCGGTTGTTGGTGCTCCGTTTTTATCGACCGCCCAGGTATCCGGGATAGACATATTACGCGAGCGGGCGTCGAGCACTTTTCCCCATGCCTGTACGGTAGTCGCCATATCAAAGGTAAGGATCTCGTCGCCTTCTCCCGGCGCGGCAAAGGCCAGTGGGTTAGTACCGTAGTAAATTTCCGCGCCGCCAAACGGCACCACCATTGGATCGGACTGGCACATCGAAATGCCAATTAATCCGGCGCGGGCTGCCTGCTGCACAAAATAAGAGATTGCGCCGCTGTGACCCATCCGGCTGATACTGACCACCGCAACGCCATTTTGCTGGGCGGTTTTGATGGCATGTTCCATACCCATTTTCGCCGCGACCTGTCCGGCGGCATTGTCGGCATGTAAAATTGCCGAGCACGGCCCGGTTTCCTCAAGACGAAACTCCGGTTCGCGGTTGGTGCCGCCTTTTGAAATGCGTTCTGCGTAGTATTCAACACGCACCGCGCCATGAGAGTGGATCCCTCTGGCATCGGCGTAAACCAATACTTCAGCCACGGTTGCAGCGTGCTCACGTTTTAACCCAGCCTGGCAGAGTTTATTCTCAATTAGCTGGTGGAGTGTTTCCCGACTGATTTTCATCTGTCTTCCTTTTTAACGACGGTGTGAAGCATGACTGCAATTAACATACAGGGAAAATATCTGGATTATGTGATCCAGACAGGCAAAAAAATATAGTTAGAATTTATTTGATAATCCGCTCACTTTTAACCTGATTTTTAAAACAACCACGCTTATTAAAAAATAATGAGTAATAGCCTGGCGGTTATTTGAATTCTTTTGTTAATAATTCCTGTGTGATATTCATCACCTTATTTACTCGTTGTCATCGATACCGTAATCGCCACATTAACACTGCTCGTGCAATTGCCATGAGTGCAATTTTTAAGGAGTTGTTATGATCCACGCCTTTATTAAAAAAGGGTGTTTTCAGGATTCGGTCAGTTTAATGATTATTTCACGAAAACTCAGCGAATCAGAAAATGTTGATGATGTTTCCGTAATGATGGGTACGCCCGCCAATAAAGCGTTATTAGATACCACAGGTTTCTGGCATGACGATTTTAATAACGCCACGCCGAACGATATTTGCGTGGCAATTCGTAGCGAAGCGGCGGATGCGGGGATCGCGCAGGCGATTATGCAGCAGCTTGAAGAGGCGCTAAAACAACTGGCGCAGGGGTCAGGCAGCAGCCAGGCGTTGACGCAGGTGCGTCGCTGGGACAGTGCCTGTCAGAAATTACCCGATGCCAATCTGGCGCTGATTTCAGTGGCTGGCGAGTATGCGGCGGAGCTGGCAAACCAGGCGCTGGATCGCAACCTCAACGTGATGATGTTCTCCGATAACGTCACGCTGGAAGATGAAATCCAACTTAAAACCCGCGCGCGGGAAAAAGGCTTGCTGGTGATGGGGCCGGACTGCGGTACGTCGATGATTGCCGGCACACCGCTGGCTTTTGCTAACGTGATGCCGGAAGGCAATATTGGCGTCATTGGCGCTTCCGGTACCGGGATTCAGGAGCTGTGTTCGCAGATTGCGCTGGCAGGGGAGGGAATTACTCACGCGATTGGCCTTGGCGGGCGCGACCTCAGCCGTGAAGTGGGCGGCATCAGTGCGCTAACAGCGCTGGAAATGCTCAGTGCAGACGAGAAAAGCGAAGTGCTGGCATTTGTTTCAAAACCACCTGCCGAAGCTGTGCGTCTGAAAATTGTTAATGCCATGAAAGCAACCGGCAAACCGACGGTGGCGCTGTTTTTAGGTTATACCCCGGCGGTGGCCCGCGACGAGAATGTCTGGTTTGCCTCCTCGCTGGATGAGGCCGCACGCCTGGCTTGCCTGCTTTCACGCGTCACGGCGCGACGTAACGCAATAGCGCCTGTCAGCAGCGGATTTATTTGCGGTTTGTATACCGGCGGTACGCTGGCTGCCGAAGCGGCGGGATTACTTGCCGGACACCTTGGCGTGGAAGCCGACGATACCCATCAACATGGCATGATGCTGGACGCCGATAGCCACCAGATTATTGACCTCGGCGATGATTTCTACACCGTCGGGCGTCCCCATCCGATGATCGACCCAACCTTACGCAACCAGTTAATTGCCGATCTCGGCGCTAAACCGCAAGTGCGCGTGTTGCTGCTTGATGTCGTGATTGGCTTCGGTGCGACCGCCGATCCTGCCGCCTCGCTGGTGAGCGCCTGGCAAAAAGCCTGTGCCGCGCGTTTAGATAATCAACCACTGTATGCCATTGCCACGGTGACAGGCACTGAACGTGACCCGCAATGCCGCTCGCAGCAAATCGCCACGCTGGAAGATGCGGGGATTGCGGTCGTGAGTTCGCTACCGGAAGCCACCTTGCTGGCGGCAGCGTTAATTCGTCCGCTTTCGCCTGCCACTCAGCAACACACACCGTCATTACTGGAAAACGTCGCCGTGATTAACATCGGATTACGCAGCTTTGCGCTGGAGCTACAAAGCGCCAGCAAACCGGTTGTGCATTACCAATGGTCGCCAGTCGCCGGCGGCAATAAAAAACTGGCTCGTTTATTAGAACGTTTGCAATAAGGGGTTCCCATGTTTACATCAGTGGCGCAAGCCAATGCTGCGGTTATCGAACAAATTCGTCGCGCTCGTCCACACTGGCTGGATGTGCAACCGGCTTCTTCACTTATCAGCGAACTAAACGAGGGCAAAACACTGCTTCACGCCGGGCCGCCAATGCGCTGGCAGGAGATGACCGGACCCATGAAAGGGGCGTGCGTGGGCGCATGTCTGTTCGAAGGCTGGGCGAAAGATGAAGCGCAGGCGCTGGCAATACTGGAGCAGGGGGAAGTGAACTTCATTCCTTGTCACCATGTGAATGCCGTCGGTCCAATGGGCGGTATTACTTCTGCCAGTATGCCGATGCTGGTGGTTGAGAACGTGACCGACGGCAACCGGGCGTACTGCAACCTCAACGAAGGTATCGGCAAAGTGATGCGTTTTGGCGCTTACGGCGAAGATGTCCTGACTCGCCATCGCTGGATGCGCGATGTGTTAATGCCAGTATTAAGCGCGGCGCTGGGGCGCATGGAGCGCGGTATCGATCTCACGGCGATGATGGCGCAGGGCATTACGATGGGCGATGAGTTCCATCAACGCAATATTGCTTCCTCTGCACTGTTAATGCGTGCGCTGGCCCCACAAATTGCTCGCCTCGATCATGATAAACAGCACATCGCCGAAGTGATGGATTTCCTCAGCGTGACCGATCAGTTCTTCCTCAACCTCGCGATGGCTTACTGCAAGGCGGCGATGGATGCTGGCGCGATGATCCGCGCAGGCAGCATCGTCACGGCAATGACCCGCAACGGCAATATGTTCGGGATTCGGGTAAGCGGGCTGGGCGAACGCTGGTTTACTGCGCCTGTAAACACTCCGCAAGGTCTGTTTTTCACCGGCTTCTCGCAGGAGCAGGCGAACCCGGATATGGGCGATAGCGCGATTACCGAAACCTTTGGTATCGGAGGTGCGGCAATGATCGCAGCGCCTGGCGTAACGCGCTTTGTCGGTGCGGGTGGCATGGAAGCGGCCAGAGCGGTATCTGAAGAGATGGCGGAAATTTACCTTGAGCGCAATATGCAGTTGCAGATCCCAGGCTGGGATTTTCAGGGCGCGTGCCTGGGACTGGACATTCGTCGCGTGGTAGAAACCGGCATTACGCCACTCATCAATACCGGTATCGCCCATAAAGAGGCGGGGATCGGGCAGATTGGCGCAGGCACTGTGCGGGCACCGCTGGCGTGTTTTGAACAGGCGCTGGAAGCACTGGCTGAAAGCATGGGGATTGGTTGAGGAACGCGCAATGACGATCATCCATCCTCTGCTTGCCAGCCGTAGTGCACCGAATTATCGCCAGTCCTGGCGGTTAGCGGGAGTGTGGCGACGGGCGATTAACCTGATGACGGAAAGCGGCGAACTGTTAACGCTGCATCGTCAGGGTAGTGGTTTCGGCCCCGGAGGATGGATGCTTCGCCGTGCGCAATTCGATGCGTTATGCGGTGGATTATGCGGCAATGAACGACCACAGGTTGTGGCTCAAGGGATTCGCCTCGGGCGTTTCACGGTTAAACAGCCACAGCGTTATTGTTTGCTGCGTATTACGCCGCCTGCGCATCCTCAACCACTTGCAGCTGCATGGATGCAACGCGCGGAGGAAACCGGGCTTTTCGGGCCACTGGCGTTGGCGGCAAGCGATCCGCTGCCTGCTGAGTTACGCCAGTTTCGTCACTGTTTTCAGGCCGCGCTCAATGGCGTTAAGACCGACTGGCGGCACTGGCTGGGTAAAGGCCCCGGATTAACGCCGAGTCATGATGACACGCTGAGCGGAATGCTGCTGGCGGCCTGGTATTATGGCGCTTTAGACGCGCGCTCCGGTCGCCAGTTTTTTGCCTGTTCCGACAATCTGCAACTCGTTACCACAGCGGTGAGCGTCAGTTATTTACGTTATGCCGCGCAAGGATATTTCGCCTCGCCACTCCTGCACTTTGTTCATGCTCTGAGTTGCCCGAAACGTACCGCTGTTGCGATTGATTCGCTGCTGGCGCTGGGGCATACGTCAGGGGCAGATACACTGCTGGGGTTCTGGCTTGGTCAACAATTATTACAAGGAAAACCATGAAAACACTGGTTGTAGCTCTTGGGGGCAACGCCTTACTCCAGCGCGGTGAGGCGCTGACGGCGGAAAATCAATATCGCAATATCGCCAGTGCTGTACCCGCGCTGGCACGCCTGGCCCGTTCTTATCGGCTGGCGATTGTTCACGGCAACGGGCCGCAGGTGGGGCTGCTGGCATTGCAGAATCTGGCGTGGAAAGAGGTAGAACCGTATCCGCTGGATGTGCTGGTGGCAGAAAGTCAGGGGATGATTGGCTATATGCTGGCGCAGAGTTTGAGCGCACAGCCGCAGATGCCGCCCGTGACGACGGTGCTGACGCGCATTGAGGTTTCGCCTGATGATCCGGCGTTTTTGCAGCCAGAGAAATTTATTGGTCCGGTTTATCAGCCAGAAGAACAAGAGGCACTGGAAGCGGCTTACGGCTGGCAGATGAAACGTGATGGTAAATATTTGCGCCGGGTGGTGGCGTCTCCGCAACCGCGTAAAATTCTCGACAGCGAAGCCATCGAGTTGTTGCTCAAAGAGGGGCATGTGGTGATTTGCAGTGGCGGCGGCGGTGTGCCTGTGACGGATGACGGAGCAGGGAGTGAAGCAGTGATTGATAAAGATCTCGCCGCTGCGTTGCTCGCCGAGCAGATTAATGCAGATGGACTGGTGATCCTCACCGATGCTGATGCGGTATATGAAAACTGGGGAACGCCGCAGCAACGTGCCATTCGCCATGCCACACCGGATGAGTTAGCGCCATTTGCCAAAGCCGATGGTTCGATGGGGCCGAAGGTAACGGCGGTGAGTGGTTATGTCAGAAGCCGTGGTAAACCCGCGTGGATTGGGGCGTTATCGCGAATTGAAGAGACGCTGGCGGGCGAAGCGGGGACCTGTATTTCGCTGTAGTCGTAGGCATTAGACATTTGTGCCTGATGCGACGCTTGACGCGTCTTATCAGGCCTACAACCGGTGCCGCATCCGGCAATTGGTGCACAATGCCTGATGCGATGCTTGACGCATCTTATCAGGCCTACAATGGGTACCGGATCGGTAGGCCGGATAAGGCGTTTACGCCGCATCCGGCAAGAATAGAGCACCAGTTAACCGAACTTACTCTGCGCCCAAATCACGCCGCTGGCATATTCCGGCGGCAGCAGCGGGATTAAGGCTTCCAGCGTCGCAGTCAGACGCGATGTGTCGCTGTCGGTCAAATTCAGATGCCCCACTTTACGCCCCGGACGGACTTCTTTGTCGTACCAGTGCAGATGCACCAGCGGCAATTTCAGCCAGTCATAATTCGCATCGCTACCAATCAGATTGATCATCACCGACGGATTATTCACTACTGGTTGCGGTAACGGCAGATCGGTAATCGCCCGCAGATGCAGCTCAAACTGGCTGATGCTGGCACCGTTTTGTGTCCAGTGACCGCTGTTATGCACACGCGGAGCCAGTTCGTTGATCAGCAGACCTTGCGGGGTGACAAAACACTCCATCGCCATCACGCCCACATAGCCCAGCTCCTGCATAATCGCCGACAGCATCTCTTCGGCTTGCGCCTGCTGCTGTGCGTTGGCCTGCGGAAAAGCGACGCTGGTGCGCAAAATACCGTCCTGATGCAGGTTATGCGTCAGCGGATAAAACACGGTACTGCCATCAAAGCCGCGCGCGCCAACCAGCGACACTTCACCAGAGAAGTTTATGCCCTGCTCGACAATACATTCGCCGTAGCATTCAGCCGGTAACTGCTCGGTTTCATCGGCGCGTAAACGCCATTGACCGCGACCGTCATAGCCACCAGTGCGACGCTTAACAATCGCCAGCTCACCTAAACGATCAAACACCGCAGGCCACTCGCTGCGTTCGGCAAGTAACTGCCACGGTGCAGTCGGCAGGTGGAGCTTATCGAAAAGCTGCTTCTGAGTCAGACGGTCAGCAATAATCGGGAACACATCGCGGTTCACAAAGGCCGGATGGCGCGCCAGCTCGCGGGTTAATGCGGTTTCCGGCCAGCGTTCTATCTCAGCGGTAATCACGCTTTGTTGAAAAGGCACCGCCGCCGGTTCAGCGTCCAGCCCGACTGGCCAGACAGCAATGCCTAACGGTTCGCCTGCCTGACGCAGCATACGGCCTAACTGCCCGTTACCGAGGACGCAAACCTGTTTCATGCCGCACCTCGCGGGTCCGGGTTTTCCAGTACTTCGTCGGTCTGGGCATTGCGCCAGTCATTCAGACGCTGGTGCAGTTCTTTATCATGAGTCGCAAGAATTTGTGCTGCCAGTAACGCCGCGTTTGCCGCGCCAGCTTTACCAATCGCCAGCGTACCCACCGGAATGCCGCGCGGCATTTGTACGATAGAATAGAGGCTATCGACACCGCTCAGTGCGGCGCTCTGTACTGGCACGCCCAGCACCGGCACCAGCGTTTTGGCGGCAATCATACCTGGCAGGTGCGCCGCGCCGCCTGCGCCCGCAATAATCACCTGATAACCGTTCTCTTCGGCGCTTTCGGCGAAGCTGAACAGTTTATCGGGGGTGCGGTGAGCAGAAACCACTTCAACGTGGTGCGGGACATTCAGGATTTCGAAGATTTCGGCGGCGAACTGCATGGTAGCCCAGTCGCTTTTGGACCCCATCACGATGGCGACACGCGCCGGATTATTGCGGGAAGACATGCGTCTTAAAACTCCTGTGGTGCACAACTCTCGGCTTTAGAGGGCACAGAGAATAGCACGGAAAGAGAGCAAGGAAAACGGTTGCGTGGCTGTGAAATCAGCAAAGTTGCGGGTTTTTTAAAACGGAAAATGAATCAGCTCAACGTCATCCGCCGTGACTTTTACCATCGAACCTTCTGTATGCCAGGCACCGAGTACCACGCGAAAAGCAGGTTGCTGGTTGGCGATAAGTTCATGTACCGCCGGGCGATGGGTATGCCCGTGGATCAGCCATTGCACCTGATGTTTTTCCATCGCACTGACTACCGCGTTTTGGTTAACGTCCATGATCGCCAGCGATTTACTGCTGTTGGCTTCTTTACTGTTCGCTCGCATTCGCGCGGCAATGCGTTTGCGCACAAACAACGGCAGGGCGAGGAATAGCGTTTGCAGCCAGGGTTTGTGGACTTTGGCGCGAAAAGCCTGATAACCCGCGTCATCGGTGCACAGCGTGTCGCCATGCATAATCAACACCCGGCGACCATAAAGTTCGAGCACCTTTTCTTCCGGCAATAATGTCATGCCGCTTTCACGGGCAAAGCGTTTGCCGAGCAGAAAATCACGGTTGCCATGAATGAAATAACAGGGAACGCCGGAATCGGACACCGCTTTGATCGCTGCCGCCATCTGGCGATGGAGTGGGTTGGGATCGTCGTCGCCAATCCATGCTTCAAACAGATCGCCAAGAATATACAGCGCGTCGGCCTTGCGGGCTTCCCCCGCTAAAAAACGCAGAAAACCGGCGGTGATCGCCGGTTCTTCCACGCAGAGATGAAGATCTGCAATAAAGAGTGTCGCCACGATTACTCGCTAACGGTCACGCTTTCAATGATAACGTCTTCTTTTGGCACGTCCTGGTGCATACCGCTACGACCGGTTGCAACACCTTTGATTTTGTCTACCACGTCCATGCCGTCAACCACTTCAGCAAACACGCAGTAGCCCCAACCTTGCAGGCTTTCGCCAGAGAAGTTCAGGAAGTCGTTATCAACCACGTTGATGAAGAACTGTGCAGTTGCAGAGTGCGGAGCCTGAGTACGTGCCATTGCCAGCGTACCACGGGTATTTTTCAGGCCGTTGTTGGCTTCGTTTTTGATCGGTTCTTTGGTGGCTTTTTGTTTCATGCCCGGTTCAAAACCGCCGCCCTGAATCATAAAGCCGTTGATAACACGGTGGAAAATGGTGTTGTTGTAAAAACCTTCGCGGCAGTAGTCCAGGAAGTTTTTAACTGTTTCAGGTGCTTTATCGTCAAAAGTTTTGATGACAATATCGCCGTGATTGGTGTGGAAAGTAACCATTTTTGCATCCTGTTCCGTTTGATTGGTGCTTCAACCCAGTTCGGGTCATATATAGGGTGGTGTTATAGCATAACCGCACGATCGGATCATCACGCAATGTATGCTGATTCGCGCGGGAAATATGGGTATTATACGCAATTCAATTACCCACACATGTCTAAACGGAATCTTCGATGCTAAAAATCTTCAATACTCTGACACGCCAAAAAGAGGAATTTAAGCCTATTCACGCCGGGGAAGTCGGCATGTACGTGTGTGGAATCACCGTTTACGATCTCTGTCATATCGGTCACGGGCGTACCTTTGTTGCTTTTGACGTGGTTGCGCGCTATCTGCGTTTCCTCGGCTATAAGCTGAAGTATGTGCGCAACATTACCGATATCGACGACAAAATCATCAAACGCGCCAATGAAAATGGCGAAAGCTTTGTGGCGCTGGTGGATCGCATGATCGCCGAAATGCACAAAGATTTTGATGCGTTGAACATTCTGCGCCCGGATATGGAGCCGCGCGCGACGCACCATATCGCAGAAATTATTGAACTCACTGAACAACTGATCGCCAAAGGTCACGCTTATGTGGCGGACAACGGCGACGTGATGTTCGACGTCCCGACCGATCCAACTTATGGCGTGCTGTCGCGTCAGGATCTCGACCAGCTGCAGGCAGGCGCGCGCGTTGACGTGGTCGACGACAAACGCAACCCAATGGACTTCGTTCTGTGGAAGATGTCGAAAGAGGGCGAACCGAGCTGGCCGTCTCCGTGGGGCGCGGGTCGTCCTGGCTGGCACATTGAATGTTCGGCAATGAACTGCAAGCAGCTGGGTAACCACTTTGATATCCACGGCGGCGGTTCAGACCTGATGTTCCCGCACCACGAAAACGAAATCGCGCAGTCCACCTGTGCCCATGATGGTCAGTATGTGAACTACTGGATGCACTCGGGGATGGTGATGGTTGACCGCGAGAAGATGTCCAAATCGCTGGGTAACTTCTTTACCGTGCGCGATGTGCTGAAATACTACGACGCGGAAACCGTGCGTTACTTCCTGATGTCGGGCCACTATCGCAGCCAGCTGAACTATAGCGAAGAGAACCTGAAGCAGGCGCGTGCGGCGCTGGAGCGTCTCTACACTGCGCTGCGCGGCACAGATAAAACCGTTGCGCCTGCCGGTGGCGAAGCGTTTGAAGCGCGCTTTATTGAAGCGATGGACGACGATTTCAACACCCCGGAAGCCTATTCCGTGCTGTTTGATATGGCGCGTGAAGTAAACCGTCTGAAAGCAGAAGATATGGCAGCGGCGAATGCAATGGCATCTCACCTGCGTAAACTTTCCGCCGTATTGGGCCTGCTGGAGCAAGAACCGGAAGCGTTCCTGCAAAGCGGCGCGCAGGCAGACGACAGCGAAGTGGCTGAGATTGAAGCGTTAATTCAACAGCGTCTGGATGCCCGTAAAGCGAAAGACTGGGCGGCGGCAGATGCGGCGCGTGACCGTCTTAATGAGATGGGGATCGTGCTGGAAGATGGCCCGCAAGGGACCACCTGGCGTCGTAAGTAATTGCGCTATTGCCGGATGCGAGTTTTCGCATCCGGTTATCGTCTGCGCCACCACAACATTCCCATCAGTAGCATCCCCGGCAACCACACCCACATCAATTCAGAAATAATCACCTGATGCCCGTACGCTGTGGTGTAACGAGACAATGCAAACGGCGCGACTTTAATCACCTGCCAGGGAGCGAAAAAGCGTTCATCTGACCACGGCCACAGCCAGCCAACCCCTTTACCGCCAGTGGTTACCGAATCCAGCAAGCTGTGCGATAGCAACGAGACGGTTAAAAACAGCCAGCAGCGAATCAGCCCAGCCCTGAACCATCGACGTCCAATCAGCACACATAACAGCGGGACAACAAACGCAAACACCAGCGAATGGGTAAACCCGCGATGACCAAAAACATTGCCGTAAGCAACGCCAAAATTAAACGACAAGACGTCGGCATCGGGCAGCATCGCCAGGATGATTCCGGCAAATAACAGGCGCGGAGGGATGACTTTCGAACCCAACCCTAAACCAATGCATAGGGGAACGGCGGCGTGCGTAATAACGGTTGGCATGATGGTCGCTTCGGCAAAATGTCGATGCTATCAGCATGGATGAACGGGGCGTAGAGGGCAAAAGTCTGAAAAGAGAACCGGCCTGTTGATACAGGCCGGGAAAGGGATCAGGCAACAACCTGTACGCTGTGACCTGCAAAACTCACTGTCTGACCGGCGACGATTTTGCAGCGTTTGCGCGTTTCAACCGCACCGTCGACTTTCACCTGGCCTTCGGCAATCGCGATTTTCGCCTGCGCGCCGCTTTCGCTCCAGCCTTCCAGTTTCAGCAAGTCGCACAGCTCAACGTGCGGATGTTTACCTAAAGAAAATGTCGCCATGTTACTCATCCTGTGGATCATGATATTCAACGCACGCCTGTAGCGTGTTTTCAATCAGCGTGGCAACCGTCATCGGGCCAACGCCGCCGGGAACAGGCGTAATGTATGAGGCGCGTTTAGCCGCGTCTTCAAACACGACGTCGCCCACAACTTTGCCATTTTCCAGACGGTTGATGCCGACATCAATCACAATTGCGCCTTCTTTGATCCAGTCACCGGGAATAAAGCCTGGCTTGCCAACGGCAACGATCAATAGATCGGCATTTTCTACGTGATGACGCAGATTTTTAGTGAAGCGGTGAGTCACTGTAGTGGTGCAACCTGCCAGCAGCAGTTCCATGCTCATCGGGCGGCCAACGATATTCGATGCGCCAATCACCACGGCGTTGAGGCCGAAGGTATCAATGTTGTAACGCTCAAGCAGCGTGACGATACCGCGCGGGGTGCAGGGACGCAGACGCGGCGCGCGCTGGCACAGACGACCGACGTTGTAAGGATGGAAACCGTCCACGTCTTTGTCCGGATGAATACGTTCCAGCACTTTGACGTTATCAATACCCGCCGGTAACGGCAGTTGAACCAGAATGCCATCGATGGTGTTGTCGGCATTCAGCGTATCGATAAGCTCCAGCAGCTCCGCTTCGCTGGTGGTTTCCGGGAGGTCATAAGAGCGGGAGACGAACCCGACTTCTTCACAAGCCTTGCGTTTGCTTGCGACATAAATTTGCGATGCAGGGTTACTACCCACCAGCACAACGGCCAGTCCTGGTGCCCGCAGTCCGGCTGCAATACGCGCCTGAACTTTTTGAGCAACTTCAGAGCGCACCTGCTGCGCAATCGTTTTACCGTCAATAATCTTTGCTGCCATCAGAGAGAGGATTCCATCTGTTACGTAGGTCGAAGGGGATGCGCCTATTTTGTCAGAAGCGGGGCGCGCTGTCAGGTTTCGTTTCAGATTTATCGCGTGAAGCGACCTCTTGCGAAGGTGAGGCGCACCGTCGCTGAGACTGAAAGCTTCATTTTTCGTCCATGATGGCGTTGTAAATCTGGAACTGATTTATTTCCTTGTCTAAGGATTAAGATAATTTAAGAAATACCTGACAATATAAAAAGAATTTTCAGCCTGGTAATTTACCGCTTCAGGTCTATATTTGTGTTGAATATATTATGCGCGGAAGTATTCATCTAACGGGGCTCTCTATTTTTTAGAATAGAGTGCATATTTTCAATTAAGACATTCTTAGAGGATAAAAAGGAATTTACTACTATCAGTGTCTTAAATAAAGTAATCGGTTATATACGGATGTGGAGTCGATAAATGAGATTGAAGGAATATATATGAAATTAAGATTTATTTCGTCTGCGCTGGCTGCCGCACTATTCGCCGCTACGGGTAGTTATGCTGCCGTTGTAGATGGCGGTACAATTCACTTTGAAGGCGAACTGGTGAATGCTGCCTGTTCAGTGAATACTGACTCGGCAGACCAGGTTGTCACACTCGGTCAATATCGTACCGATATTTTCAATGCTGTTGGTAATACCTCTGCATTAATTCCATTCACCATTCAGTTGAACGACTGCGATCCTGTTGTTGCCGCTAATGCTGCCGTTGCATTTTCTGGTCAGGCTGATGCAATCAATGATAATTTATTGGCCATTGCATCCAGTACCAATACAACAACAGCAACGGGTGTCGGTATTGAAATACTTGATAATACATCCGCAATTCTCAAACCTGATGGGAATAGCTTCTCAACCAACCAGAACTTGATCCCCGGGACCAACGTTCTTCATTTTTCTGCACGTTATAAAGGCACCGGTACAAGTGCATCAGCAGGGCAAGCAAATGCTGACGCGACTTTTATTATGAGATATGAATAATCAAAACCACGTTGTTTTGAATTATATATCACGTCTTATAACAAAGTAATGTACCGGTTGTCTGAAGCGGTATGGTGGCAATGTAAATCGAAATCATGTTCACTTTGTATCATGCCGCTTTATTAAATGAAAAGGGAATGATGTGTTGTAAGAAACCAAAGCAATCATTTCTTTATATTCCTTATTTTTGCCGTCAGGAATACACAAGGCGTATTAACTATGATGACTAAAATAAAGTTATTGATGCTCATTATATTTTATTTAATCATTTCGGCCAGCGCCCATGCTGCCGGAGGGATCGCATTAGGTGCCACGCGTATTATTTATCCCGCTGATGCTAAACAGACTGCGGTATGGATTAGAAATAGCCATACCAATGAGCGCTTTCTGGTCAATTCGTGGATTGAAAACAGCAGCGGTGTAAAAGAAAAGTCATTCATCATTACACCGCCACTGTTTGTTAGTGAACCCAAAAGCGAAAATACTTTGCGTATTATTTACACCGGTCCACCGCTGGCAGCAGATCGTGAGTCTCTGTTCTGGATGAATGTTAAGACGATCCCTTCGGTAGATAAAAATGCATTGAACGGCAGGAATGTTTTGCAACTGGCGATTTTATCGCGCATGAAATTATTTCTCCGTCCAATTCAATTACAAGAATTACCCGCAGAAGCGCCGGACACACTCAAGTTTTCGCGATCCGGTAACTATATCAATGTTCATAATCCATCACCTTTTTATGTCACCCTGGTTAACTTACAAGTGGGCAGCCAAAAGTTGGGGAATGCTATGGCTGCACCCAGAGTTAATTCACAAATTCCCTTACCCTCAGGAGTGCAGGGAAATCTGAAATTTCAGACCGTTAATGATTATGGTTCAGTAACTCCGGTCAGAGAAGTGAACTTAAACTAACCGAATCATCTGACAATATCAGAGCTAATTATGAAAATACCCACTACTACGGATATTCCGCAGAGGTATACCTGGTGTCTGGCCGGAATTTGTTATTCATCTCTTGCCATTTTACCCTCCTTTTTAAGCTATGCGGAAAGTTATTTCAACCCGGCATTTTTATTAGAGAATGGCACATCCGTTGCTGATTTATCGCGCTTTGAGAGAGGTAATCATCAACCTGCGGGCGTGTATCGGGTGGATCTCTGGCGTAATGATGAGTTCATTGGTTCGCAGGATATCGTATTTGAATCGACAACAGAAAATACAGGTGATAAATCAGGTGGGTTAATGCCCTGTTTTAACCAGGTACTTCTTGAACGAATTGGCCTTAATAGCAGTGCATTTCCCGAGTTAGCCCAGCAGCAAAACAATAAATGCATCAATTTACTGAAAGCTGTACCTGATGCCACAATTAACTTTGATTTTGCAGCGATGCGCCTGAACATCACTATTCCTCAGATAGCGTTGTTGAGTAGCGCTCACGGTTACATTCCGCCTGAAGAGTGGGATGAAGGTATTCCTGCTTTACTCCTGAATTATAATTTCACCGGTAACAGAGGTAATGGTAACGATAGCTATTTTTTTAGTGAGCTCAGCGGGATTAATATTGGCCCGTGGCGTTTACGCAACAATGGTTCCTGGAACTATTTTCGCGGAAATGGATATCATTCAGAACAGTGGAATAATATTGGCACCTGGGTACAGCGCGCCATTATTCCGCTGAAAAGTGAACTGGTAATGGGAGACGGCAATACAGGAAGTGATATTTTCGATGGCGTTGGATTTCGTGGTGTACGGCTTTATTCTTCTGATAATATGTATCCTGATAGCCAGCAAGGGTTTGCCCCAACGGTACGTGGGATTGCCCGTACGGCGGCCCAGCTAACGATTCGGCAAAATGGTTTTATTATCTATCAAAGCTATGTTTCCCCCGGCGCTTTTGAAATTACAGATTTGCACCCGACATCTTCAAATGGCGATCTGGACGTCACCATCGACGAGCGCGATGGCAATCAGCAGAATTACACAATTCCGTATTCAACAGTGCCAATTTTACAACGCGAAGGGCGTTTCAAATTTGATCTGACGGCGGGCGATTTTCGTAGCGGTAATAGTCAGCAATCATCACCTTTCTTTTTTCAGGGCACGGCACTCGGTGGTTTACCACAGGAATTTACTGCCTACGGCGGGACGCAATTATCTGCCAATTACACCGCCTTTTTGTTAGGGCTGGGGCGCAACCTCGGGAACTGGGGCGCAGTGTCGCTGGATGTAACGCATGCGCGCAGTCAGTTAGCCGACGACAGTCGTCATGAGGGGGATTCCATTCGCTTCCTCTATGCGAAATCAATGAACACCTTCGGCACCAATTTTCAGTTAATGGGTTACCGCTATTCGACACAAGGTTTTTATACCCTTGATGATGTTGCGTATCGTCGAATGGAGGGGTACGAATATGATTACGATTACGACGGTGAGCATCGCGATGAACCGATAATCGTGAATTACCACAATTTACGCTTTAGCCGTAAAGACCGTTTGCAGTTAAATATTTCACAATCACTTAATGGCTTTGGCTCGCTTTATATCTCTGGTACCCATCAAAAATACTGGAATACTTCGGATTCAGATACGTGGTATCAGGTGGGGTATACCAGCAGCTGGGTTGGCATCAGTTATTCGCTCTCATTTTCGTGGAATGAATCTGTAGGGATCCCCGATAACGAACGTATTGTCGGACTTAATGTTTCAGTGCCTTTCAATGTTTTGACCAAACGTCGCTACACCCGGGAAAATGCGCTCGACCGCGCTTATGCCTCCTTTAACGCCAACCGTAACAGCAACGGGCAAAATAGCTGGCTGGCAGGTGTAGGTGGGACCTTACTGGAAGGCCACAACCTGAGTTATCACGTAAGCCAGGGTGATACCTCGAATAATGGGTACACGGGCAGCGCCACGGCAAACTGGCAGGCCGCTTACGGTACGCTGGGGGTCGGGTATAACTACGACCGCGATCAACATGACGTTAACTGGCAGCTGTCTGGCGGTGTGGTCGGGCATGAAAATGGCATAACGCTGAGCCAGCCTTTAGGGGATACCAATGTTTTGATTAAAGCGCCTGGCGCAGGCGGTGTACGCATTGAAAATCAAACTGGCATTTTAACCGACTGGCGCGGCTATGCGGTGATGCCGTATGCCACGGTTTATCGGTATAACCGTATCGCGCTTGATACCAATACGATGGGGAATTCCATCGATGTTGAAAAAAATATTAGCAGCGTTGTGCCGACGCAAGGCGCGTTGGTTCGTGCCAATTTTGATACCCGCATAGGCGTGCGGGCGCTCATTACCGTTACCCAGGGCGGAAAACCGGTGCCGTTTGGATCACTGGTACGGGAAAACAGTACCGGAATAACCAGTATGGTGGGTGATGACGGGCAAGTTTATTTAAGTGGTGCGCCATTGTCTGGTGAATTACTGGTTCAGTGGGGAGACGGCGCGAACTCACGCTGCATTGCGCACTATGTATTGCCGAAGCAAAGCTTACAGCAAGCCGTCACTGTTATTTCGGCAGTTTGCACACATCCTGGCTCATAAAGGAAATTATCAATAAGATAATCTGCAGATTATTATTGGCGATGGCATGTTTGTGTCTGGCAAACATATCCTGGGCTACTGTTTGTGCAAATAGTACTGGCGTAGCAGAAGATGAACACTATGATCTCTCAAATATCTTTAATAGCACCAATAACCAGCCAGGGCAGATTGTTGTTTTACCGGAAAAATCCGGCTGGGTAGGTGTCTCAGCAATTTGTCCACCCGGTACGCTGGTGAATTATACATACCGTAGTTATGTCACCAACTTTATTGTTCAGGAAACTATCGATAATTATAAATATATGCAATTACATGATTATCTATTAGGTGCGATGAGTCTGGTTGATAGTGTGATGGATATTCAGTTCCCCCCGCAAAATTATATTCGGATGGGAACAGATCCTAACGTTTCGCAAAACCTTCCATTCGGGGTGATGGATTCTCGTTTAATATTTCGTTTAAAGGTTATTCGTCCCTTTATTAACATGGTGGAGATCCCCAGACAGGTGATGTTTACCGTGTATGTGACATCAACGCCTTACGATCCGTTGGTTACACCTGTTTATACCATTAGTTTTGGTGGCCGGGTTGAAGTGCCGCAAAACTGCGAATTAAATGCCGGGCAGATTGTTGAATTTGATTTTGGTGATATCGGCGCATCGTTATTTAGTGCGGCAGGGCCGGGGAATCGACCAGCTGGCGTCATGCCGCAAACCAAGAGCATTGCGGTCAAATGTACGAATGTTGCTGCGCAGGCTTATTTAACAATGCGTCTGGAAGCCAGTGCCGTTTCTGGTCAGGCGATGGTGTCGGACAATCAGGATTTAGGTTTTATTGTCGCCGATCAGAACGATACGCCGATTACGCCTAACGATCTCAATAGCGTTATTCCTTTCCGTCTGGATGCAGCTGCGGCAGCCAATGTCACACTTCGCGCCTGGCCTATCAGTATTACCGGTCAAAAACCGACCGAGGGGCCGTTTAGCGCGCTGGGGTATTTACGCGTCGATTATCAATGAGGTACGGAGAATGAGAAGAGTACTCTTTAGCTGTTTCTGCGGGTTACTGTGGAGTTCCATTGGATGGGCAGCTGACCCTTTAGGAACGATTAATATCAATTTGCACGGTAACGTTGTTGATTTCTCCTGTACCGTAAACACAGCGGATATTGATAAGACGGTAGATTTAGGCAGATGGCCTACGACACAATTACTGAACGCTGGCGATACCACGGCACTCGTCCCTTTTAGCCTGCGGCTGGAGGGATGTCCTCCGGGTTCAGTTGCGATTTTATTTACGGGAACGCCGGCATCCGATACCAACCTGCTGGCTCTGGATGATCCCGCAATGGCACAAACCGTCGCCATCGAATTACGTAATAGCGATCGCTCCCGGCTCGCACTGGGGGAGGCGAGCCCGACTGAGGAAGTAGATGCAAATGGCAATGTCACACTAAACTTTTTTGCCAATTATCGAGCGTTAGCCAGCGGTGTTCGGCCAGGTGTGGCGAAAGCGGATGCGATATTTATGATCAATTATAATTAATATTATATTAATTCGTATAATTTGGCGTAGTCGATAAGCTCTACAATTGAATGCAAACCTAGCTTGCCATAAATATTAGATTTATGCGCACTAACTGTTTTATTGCTAAGTAATAACTTATCGGCAATTTCTTTATTAGATAATCCGCTAACCAGATAACGTAATATGGTCACTTCACGATTAGATAGCACAGTGATCGTTGAACTATTCGTACTACATTTATTGCTTTTTATATAGTTAAGCGTTTCGCTAGGAAAAAACGTGTATCCGGAGAGGATCATCTGAACGGCATGAAAAATATCATTCTGATCATTGCATTTACTGACAAAACCGTTAGCACCAGCTTGTATCGCTCTGCCAGCATAAAAGCATTCTGATTTCGATGATAAAAATAACACTTTCACTGTGCTCTGGATTTGTTTGATCCTTTTCAGGAAGGTAAAACCGTCTGTTCCGGGTAAGTCTATATCCATAATGATTAAATCAACAGGACGGGTTCGGAGATAATCGATGGTTATGCGGTAATCATCCGTTTTCAGGACAATCTGCAATTCACTGTTTTTTTGCAACAGAACTTCAATAGACATTCTGATGATAGGATGAGTATCCATAATGATCACCGACGTTGGTTTCATAGTTACCAGTCTCATAGGAGCGGACAATTTTCCGTTAGGGCGGTAAATTGTACTTTGATACATGAAAATACGGGTTTTCTTGATTCAGACGCGCAGCGGTGTGCGTTTGTTTGCCACTATAGCGAAATAAATCAGAAAATCAGACGCGGTCGTTCACTTGTTCAGCAACCAGATCAAAAGCCATTGACTCAGCAAGGGTTGACCGTATAATTCACGCGATTACACCGCATTGCGGTATCAACGCGCCCTTAGCTCAGTTGGATAGAGCAACGACCTTCTAAGTCGTGGGCCGCAGGTTCGAATCCTGCAGGGCGCGCCATTACAATTCAATCAGTTACGCCTTCTTTATATCCTCCATAATTCCAGAGTGGGACATATTTGGGACATTATCACCAAAAATGTCGTCTATTTTCCTCGCATGCTCTGTCAAATGATTAGGCGCAAGGTGAGCATACCTACGAACCATTTCTATGGACTCCCATCCGCCCATTTCCTGAAGCACTGATAATGGGACGCCTGACTGAATCAGCCAGCTTGCCCAGGTGTGTCTGAGGTCATGGAAACGGAAATCTTCAATTCCTGCACGACGACAAGCTGATAGCCATGATGTCTTGCTGTCGATGCGCATCTTCCTGACCGCAGGCGTTGATGTTCCATCTGCTCGCTTAGCCGCCTTGGTATGTACAAACACCCATTTGTGATGCTTGCCTATTTGATCACGCAACACTTTACAGGCGGTATCGTTCAGCGCCACACCAATGGCGCGGTTTGATTTGCTCTCTTCTGGATTCACCCAGGCAACTCGTCGCTGCATGTCGATTTGTTGCCATTCCAGATTTATGATGTTCGACTTTCTCAGACCAGTTGCCAGCGCAAACTTGACGACAGATTTCAGTGGTTCGGGGCACTCATCAATAAGGCGTTTTGCTTCCTCCTTTTCCAGCCATCTGACTCGCTTGTTTCTGACCGCTGGTATCTTGATGACAGGCGCTTTTTCCAGCCACTTCCAGTCGCGTTCTGCAGCACGGAGAATGGCCTTTATCATGGCAAGATGCTTTGCCTTTGTCTGAGTTGATACTGGCTTTGGTTCATAAACAGGCAGTTCTTTACCTTTCCTGATGGCGGCCTGAACTTTCTGTTTCCATATTTCTTTCGTCTTTCTGTTATGCATTCTGCTTACAGCAGAGTAAATCTTTGCCTCCGAGATATCTTTAAGCCTTATACCCTCAAAATGTTCAAGCCAGAACTCAATCCGGCTTTTATCTGAATCGAGAGATTTTTTATCAGCTTTTTCCTCAAGCCATCTTAGGCAGGCCTCTTCAAAAGTGACATCAGGTAAATCCCCTAGCTTTTCTACTCGCCAGAGTTCTGCTTTTCGCTTGTCGTGCAACTCCTGAGCTTGCCGCTTGTCCTTTGTGCCAAGAGATTCCTTAATTCGTTTCCCGCCCGGGAGCGAATACGAGGCATACCATATTTCATTTCTGCGGAAGAGTGACATTTTCTTTCCTCTGTTATGCCATCACCCGCGCTCACCTGGACAGTATGCAGCGGAGACTGAAGCGCCGCAATGCAGGCTTGCCGTGTTGTGAGGTAAGGAGATTTTGGCTTGGTTGGATCTTTACGTGTTGCCTGTAGGCGGCCTGTTCGTATCCAGTTGGTGGCGGTTGGTCTGGATATCTTAAGAAACTGACAGGCCTCATCGAGTGTGAGGCTGTATGATTCCATGGTTACCTCTGCTTTTTGAACGCATGTCACGTAACTTCTTAATGTGTTCTGCCGTTTCGATCTCTTCTGCTATCCGATCTGCATCAGCTTTATTCACAGGTTCAAAGTCATGATTAAAGCGGAACATGCTGGCGATACATGTTCTGCCTTTTCGGATGTAGTGAACTTTGTTGTGGGTAGAACGCAGGATTTTGCAGGGAGTGCCGTGGTGGTCGACGTACCAGGTGTTAGGAAAAATGATTCTGAACATTTTTACACCTCAGTTGGACGATGTTGAAATTTGCTGCTTTGAGGCCATCACAGTCCCCATTGTTTGTTCTTAAGTTCGATCTCCTCCTGGCAACTCGCACAAGTCCGACAACCCTGAACAGCCAGGCGTCTTCGCTCATCTATCGGATCGCCACACTCACAACAATGAGTTGCGGATACAGTCTGGTAGTTCAGACGACGCATTTTTATTGCTGTATTGCGCTGTAATTCTTCGATTTCTGATGCTGAATCAATGATGTCTGCCATCTTTCATTAATCCCTGAATTGTTGGTTAATACGCTTGAGGGTAAATGCGAATAATAAAAAAGGAGCCTGTAGCTCCCTGATGATTTTGCTTTTCATGTTCACCGTTCCTTAAAGACGCCGTTCAACATGCCGATCGCCAGGCTTAAATGAGTCGGTGTGAATCCCATCAGCGTTACCGTTTCGCGGTGCTTCTTTAGTACGCTACGGCAAATGTCATCGACGTTTTTATCCGGAAAATGCTGTCTGGCTTTTTTGATTTCAGAATTAGCCTGACGGGCAATGCTGCGAAGGGCGTTTTCTTGCTGAGGTGTCATTGAACAAGCCCCATGTCGGCAAGCATAAGCACACAGAATATGAAGCCCGCTGCCAGAAAAATGCATTCAGTGGTTGTCATACCTGGTCTCTCTCATCTGCTTCTGCTTTCGCCACCATCATTTCCAGCTTTTGTGAAAGGGATGTGGCTAACGTATGAAATTCTTCGTCTGTTTCTACTGGTATTGGCACAAACCTGACTCCAATTTGAGCAAGGCTATGTGCCATCTCAATACTCGTTCTTAACTCAACAGGAGATGCTTTGTGCATACCGCCTCCCGTTTATTATTTATCTTCTCAGCCAGCCGCTGTGCTTTCAGTGGATTTCTGATAACAGAAAGGCCGGGAAATACCCAGCCTCGCTTTGTAACGGAGTAGACGAAAGTGATCGCGCCTACCCGGATATTATCGTGAGGATGCGTCATCGCCATTGCTCCCCAAATACAAAACCAATTTCAGCCAGTGCCTCGTCCATTTTTTCGATGAACTCCGGCACCATCTCGTCAAAACTCGCCATGTACTTTTCATTCCGCTCAATCACGACATAATGCAGGCCTTCACGCTTCATGCGCGGGTCATAGTTGGCAAAGTACCAGGCATCTTTTCGCGTCACCCACATGCTGTACTGCACCTGGGCCATGTAAGCCGACTTTATGGCCTCGAAACCACCGAGCCGGAATTTCATGAAATCCCGGGAGGTAAACGGGCATTTCAGTTCAAGGCCGTTGCCGTCACTGCATAAACCATCGGGAGAGCAGGCGGTGCGCATACTTTCGTCGCGATAGATGATCGGGGATTCAGTAACATTCACGCCGGAAGTAAACTCAAACAGGGCTCTGGCGTCGTTCTCGTACTGTTTTCCCCAGGCCAGCGCCTTAGCATTAACTTCCGGAGCCACACCGGTGCAAACCTCAGCCAGCAGGGTGTGGAAGTAGGACATTTTCATGTCAGGCCACTTCTTTCCTGAGCGGGGCTTTGCTATCACGTTGTGAACTTCTGAAGCGGTGATGACGCCGAGCCGTAATTTGTGCCACGCATCATCCCCCTGTTCGACAGCTCTCACGTCGATCCCGGTACGCTGCAGGATAATGTCCGGTGTCATGCTGCCACCTTCTGCTCTGCGGCTTTCTGTTTCAGGAATCCAAGAGCTTTCACTGCTTCGGCCTGTGTCAGTTCTGACGATGCGCGAATGTCGCGGCGAAATATCTGGGAACAGAGCGGCAATAAGTCGTCATTCCTGGCATGACCGCACCTCGATTAACGGTCTGCGTTCCATAATGTTGATGAACCATAAAAACTCCTGCCCGTAAGCTGGGCTGCTGAACATATAGAGACTTCTGCGCGTATTCAGGCGGTGGATGGCCGCCGGTTGTCATAACTAAGCCGCCTCGTTGAAGCGACTAAGGTATGAAATGTTGAGTTAATTTCAGCTGGTCACACCGACGTTCACGCGTCCGTTTCACCCCTCGCACTCCCCGAAGCCTGCTGAAATTCAAACTGCGGATCTAAGCGGTCATCGCAACGGTGAATCAGGTAGTTGCCGTATCGTTGTGTTGTTGCGATGAACTTATTTAAAACTATAGTTGTTTTATCGTCAACAACAAAAGTTGTTTTATTGGTTGTTTTAGATATAACTGGTTGTATTTAGGATGGATTTATTTTGTGACTTGCATCGCACAGCGATAACTGAAGCGAGGTCGTGGTGGTTTTTTGAACGGTTTGTGTGATGAGGGGAGGCAAAAGAAAACCCGGCACGACGGCCGGGGAAATCATTTCGCATCTACAATAAATAACCTGTTTATCTGGCCTTTTTTAACAGTAGCCTTTGCGGTTATAGTGAATACTGCAGATGGATCACCTTTGGTTGATATATATGCACTAAGAGCTCTAATATACGGGTTATTCTTCTTTCCTGCAGCTGGATCGCTAATTTCAGCAGTGATTCTCTTTTTTGAGTCATCACCATCTAAAATTATTTTAGCTGTCATATTTTGTGCATCAAATTCTGTAAGAAAAGCACGATACTCACGAAGACCGAGAACTTCATCATCATCAAGCCTATCAATTTCAGCTTTATCTCTCTCGTTAACTTTTAGAAGGCAGCCGTCAACATTTGTTGCAACACTTATCTGATCGCAAGTATTACCAATAGGTGATACTGCCTGCCTTACAGAGGGGCGAAGCTCTACAGCCATTCGGTCAATCAAAGAGATCAACTTATCAATGGTTCCAGCATCCTTGTTTCCTAGTGCCTCTATGGCCTTTTCAAGTGACTGCTGCAAAGCTTTCATTTCATCTTTCTTGTTAGAATTTCTCGCAAAAATATATTGTAGTATTGCGCCAAGTATAGTTGCGGCGATCCCCGAGAACAACTGGTTCTGAGTGGCGAAGTTAAGAACTGCTTCAAGAGTAAAGCAGTTAGCTTTTGCTTCGCGTGCGTAAACCTTAACTTCCTGATAATTAATGTATTTACTATATTTTTGTGTAACAGAGAAAGAAGCTGCTGTTGAGAGAACTTTAGAAAAACCCTTTAGGGATTCTCCTAGGCAGTTCAAATCTATTTCATGATTTAAAGCATCTTTTCCGTCATACCTAAGAGAGATTTTTATATCCTGTAAAGCGTCACAATCCATAAATCGCTCTCGTCTAATTCTAATTAAATTTACTATCCCCTAAACGACTCATCAGCACAGTACTGATTATCCATGTTTCCTGTACGTCTGGGGCATGCTCCCAATAACCTTACCGAATATGAACACCCGGTTCATCTCGTCTTTCTCGATCGGGTCCCACGGTGAGTAGCTCTTGTTATCAGAGATAACCAGCAGCTTATCCTTCATCATTTGCAGGCGCTTTACATGGGCTGTGTCGTCGTACAGAAACGCATAGATACCATCACCGTCGAAAGATTTAACCGTGATATCAACGAACAGCAGATCACCTGGTTCGATCGTTCCTGACATGCTGTCACCACGCACGTTAATGATGCGGATATTTTCCGCCTTCCTACCATCGAACATGTGACGAGCATCGTCAAACGAGTACTCAACCGAGCGTAGAACTTCTACAAACTCACGGTTTATGACTCCCGGCCCAGCACTGACTTCTATATCAAGAACGTCAATCTTGAAGTATTTGGAATGGCTGACAGTTGATTGTATTGGTTGCACTGTACTGTCTGACATATTTCCAACGCCAGAAGATAACCATTCTGCGCGCACACCCAAAGCGTTCGCGATCTCCACGATTTTAGTTGTTTGATTAGCTTTCCCTGTTTCGATTTTCTGAATAGCAGCCTGGCTAACCCCGACCAAATCCCCAAGCGCCTTTTGTGTAAGGCCTCGCGCTAATCTGGCTTCTTTAAGTCTTTCTGAGAGTGTTGTTTTCATAGTCCAAATGTACAACCAAGGTTTTATTTCATCAAACGAAAATGGTTGTTGACTAAAAACAACCATAGTTTTAATCTTGATTCAAATTAACCACGGAGGTTGTTATGAACCCAGCTATCAAAACAGCGATCAATATCGTTGGTTCACAAAAGAAACTGGGCGCTGCTTGCGAAGTTTCACAGCAGGCCGTCTACCGAATACTGAAGAGTTACGCCAAAACCCTGACAGGAGCAGGAGTATGAAGTCAGAGATAACAATCAACTAATACTGTTTTGTTGATTTTTGCTTGTAATTGGCGTTTTGGTCTGATTTTTGTGGAGTAAGTTGATGCGTGATATTCAGATGGTTCTTGAGCGTTGGGGAGCGTGGGCGGCTAATAATCATGAAGATGTGACCTGGTCGTCCATTGCCGCCGGTTTTAAGGGATTAATTCCTTCAAAAGTAAAATCTCGCCCGCAATGTTGTGACGATGACGCGATGATCATTTGCGGGTGCATGGCCCGTCTGAAAAAGAACAACAGCGATTTGCACGATTTATTAGTAGATTATTATATAGTCGGTATGACATTCATGTCACTGGCAGGTAAGCATTGCTGCTCTGATGGTTATATCGGGAAAAGGTTACAAAAGGCTGAGGGCATAATTGAAGGGATGTTAATGGCATTAGATATCCGGTTAGAGATGGATATCGTTGTTAATAACTCTAATTAATATGCCAATTGTTTACTAAAAATTATTAAAAATGGGGCGTTGAGACGCCCCCAAAAATAAAGGGTAATATATAACAGAAGGTTTATATAGTTAGATGCAAGGTTGTGCTTCTAAAGGAAGTGGCTTGAGGGAGCCACTTATATGTTGGGGAGGCAACGCCTCCCGCAACATATCTTTTTCGTAATCAGATTAGAACTGGTAAACCAGACCTACAGCAACGATATCATCAGTATCAATACCAGCTGTTTTGGTAAACTTACTATCGTCAATTAAGTTGATTTTGTAATCAACAAAAGTGGACATGTTTTTATTAAAGTAGTAAGTAGCACCGACATCGACATACTTGACTAAGTCTCGGTCACCATGAACACCAAGGTCTTTACCTTTTGACTGAAGGTAAGCAACAGATGGGCGCAGACCGAAGTCAAACTGATATTGTGCTACTGCTTCAAAGTTTTGTGCTTTGTTTGCAATATGGTTATTACCAAAAACGGTCATATTCTGAGTTTCAGAATATGTGGTAGCCAGATAGATATTGTTCGCATCATATTTCAGGCCTGCAGCCCATACTTCCGCATTTTTGCCGGAGGCATTGAATTTGCTCTTACCATAGGCGACCTGACCGTCAGTGCGATCTGATTTAGCATAGGTTGCACCCACGCCGAATCCTTCATACTCATAAGTAGTGGAGAAACCGAAACCATCACCATTGGCTTCAGTTACGTCAGTGCGGTCATTTTTACCCTGATACTGAGCAGCAAAGTTCAGGCCATCGACCAGACCAAAGAAGTCGTTGTTACGATAAGTTGCAACACCAGTAGTGCGACCAGTCATGAACACATCTGTTTGGGTCCAGGTATCACCACCGAATTCTGGCAGGACGTCAGTCCACGCACCGATGTCGTATGCTACACCGTAGTTACGGCCGTAATCGATTGAGCCGTAATCACCAAATTTCAGGCCTGCAAATGCAAGACGGGTTTTGTCTTTGGAAGAACCTTGAGATTCAGCGCGGTTGCCTTTGAATTCATATTCCCACTGACCGAAACCAGTCAGTTGATCGTTGATTTGGGTTTCACCTTTGAAGCCAAGACGGGCATAAGTAGTATCACCATCATCTGCATCATTAGAGGAGAAGTAGTGCTTAGCATTAACTTTCCCGTACAGATCCAGCTTGTTACTGTCTTTATTATAAATTTCAGCTGCCTGAGCAGACATCGCCATCAGTACTGATGCAGCTACAGCAGAAATTGCCACTGTTAATTTTTTCATCGTGAGCCCTTTTTTTTGAACTATTATTAAAAAATGATGTCACTGCGCGATAAATATTCATCTAATCAATGTGATTATTTCAAGATGTAAGTTTTGGTTTCTCGTTTAATTTGTGAAGTAGATCTCTATTTTTATCTGAACTTTTTTCTATCGAATCCTATTCATGGCTCTTGGCTGAATAAAAATAAATCTATTAGCCAATTTATATTAATGGCTGTTATTTATAAGTGCTCTATAATTTGAAGGTTCAATTTAAATTGGCTAAAAATAACGCTGGAAATTATTTGTTGGTTATTTGTTGAGATTTGCTTATGTATTTGTAGTGGTGTTTTCAATACTCGGTAGCATTCTCGCAAATATCATTTAGTAGTTTACGTACGTAAAAAATTGGTTATGCTGTTAAGAGTGGTTACTTCGTCACACAGCTTAAACCCGCCGTCGAGCGGGTTTTTCCATTTTTTGAGTCTCGATATTAGCTGATAACCCAATACCTGAGTTATTCACTGACTCCGAGTCTGTTACGTTTCGTAGTATTCCCTCAATTTACACCCGCTTTGTCTGCGAGGTGGGGTTATGAAATCCATGGATAAGTTAACAACGGGTGTCGCCTATGGCACCTCAGCAGGTAGTGCCGGGTACTGGTTTTTACAGCTGCTCGATAAAGTCACGCCCTCACAGTGGGCAGCAATAGGTGTGCTGGGTAGCCTGGTATTTGGCCTGCTGACGTACCTGACAAACCTTTATTTCAAGATTAAAGAAGATAAGCGCAAGGCTGCGAGAGGTGAATAATGCCTCCATCATTACGAAAAGCTGTTGCTGCTGCTATTGGTGGCGGGGCTATTGCTATAGCATCTGTGTTAATCACTGGCCCAAGTGGTAACGATGGTCTGGAAGGTGTGAGACATAATCCTTACAAAGACATAGTTGGTGTATGGACTGTATGTTACGGGCATACAGGAAAAGACATCATTCCCGGTAAAACGTATACCGAAGCAGAGTGCAAAGCCCTCCTGAATAAAGACCTTGCCACTGTCGCCAGACAAATTAACCGGTACATCAAAGTCGATATACCGGAAACAACGCGCGGCGCTCTTTACTCGTTCGTCTACAACGTGGGTGCTGGCAATTTCAGAACATCGACGCTTCTTCGCAAAATAAACCAGGGTGATATTAAAGGCGCATGTGATCAGCTACGGCGCTGGACATACGCTGGCGGTAATCAATGGAAAGGACTGATGACTCGCCGTGAGATTGAGCGTGAAGTCTGTTTGTGGGGGAAACAATGAGCAGAGTAACCGCGATTATCTCCGCTCTGGTTATCTGCATCATCGTCTGCCTGTCGTGGGCGGTCAATCATTACCGTGATAACGCCATCGCCTACAAAGAACAGCGAGATAAAAAAGTCAGTGAGCTGAAGCAGGCGACCGCCACCATCGCTGACATGCGGAAGCGTCAACGTGATGTAGCAGAACTCGACGCAAGATACACAAAGGAGCTTGCTGATGCTAACGCGACTATCGAAAGTCTCCGTGCTGATGTTTCTGCTGGGCGTAAGCGCCTGCAAGTCGCCGCCACCTGTGCAAAGTCAACGACCGGAGCCAGCGGCATGGGCGATGGAGAAAGCCCAGGACTTACAGCAGATGCTGAACTCAATTATTACCGTCTCCGAAGTGGAATCGACAGGATAACCGCGCAGGTTAACTACCTGCAGGAGTACATCAGGACGCAGTGCTTAAAATAATTTTAATTTCACTGAAATTTAACAAGTGACTTTCAGGAAAATGCCTCGCAGATGCGGGGCATTTTTGTACCGGTATTTCACCGCGCACCGCAGCGCACAATAAACACCGAACCTGACCCTTTGGAATGGGCCTTTGAGGATACCAGTTAGTGCTGGCGAGCCTCGGTGGGCTGGTTTCCTGTGCGGCAAAGGTTCATTTCAAAGAAGCAGGCAACGCCATGAATGAATTAATTGCGAATCATGACTTCGACTTTCGCCAGTTAGTTACCGCAGCAGAAGGTCAACCGGTAACTGACACCTTCCAGATTGCCAGGGCATTTGGTAAACGCCATCAGCATGTGATTAGGGCTATTAAATGTTTGAGATGTTCTGAGGAATTCTCGACAACCCATTTTTGGGCCGTCGAGAAAATCAATGACTTAGGGATTTTTGACAAGAAACAGATTTACTACCGCATGGACTTTAGTGGCTTCGTTATGCTGGTTATGGGATTTAACGGAGCAAAAGCCGATGCTGTTAAAGAAGCCTATATCAATGCGTTTAACTGGATGTCAGCAGAACTCCGTAAGTACAGCGAAAGTTATGAAGCAGAACGTAACGCCGTAATGCTGGAGTACATGAAAGAGAAGGATGTCGCCAGCATGTCAGGCCGTCTGCTCAATCGCTGGGGGAGAACGAAAAAACCTCAATTGCTTGCAAAGCTGGAACGTCTGGAGAGACAGGGACAGTTTTTATTACCGGGATTCGATAAAGGTATTCAAGCCTGACACATTATGCGCTGTATCGTCGCCGTATTCCCGCATTAACCATGACCGTAGCCCGACGGGGAATTCCTTCTGCGCGAGTGTGCGGGAATAATCAAAAACGATGCACACCGGGGTTACCGGGTACACATATTTCATCATGCCAGCGAGTCCGGTTCTGGCACGGAAGAAACCGGACGTTATGATTTAGTGCGGAAATATTTGTGTAGTGTTCTGAATGTTCTCAGTAAAGAGTAATGAATTATCAAAGGTATAGTAATACCTTTTGTTTTCGTGGATATTTGTAATCCATCTGAAAACCCCTGCTGTAGCAAGATTTTTCCTGTATTCGTAAAATGATAACTCTCCTGATTTGAATCCTTTTAAGGTGGCTTCTATAAGGCATTTATTTTTTGAAAATCTTACATTTACAACCTTACCCTGTCCTTTTATTAAAACCGTATTATCGTTTTCAAGAACAAGATGAATATTCTCTGTGGCTAAATAGTAAATGTAATGTGAGACATTGTGACGTTTTAGTTCAGAATAAAACCAGTGATAGTTTAAATTATTTCGCACTTTATCGAATATTTGTTTAAAAATGGCAACCTGAGCCATTGTAGTACCTTCCATGTGATATGAGGGTACCTAGTCTGCACGATTATCTAAATTGCTTCAATCTGGTCTGACCTGCTTTCTGAGCAATTCAGTAATGTCACTCTTTTCTTTGTTTGCTTCAGGCGAAACTCTTTTTTCTGAGCACAGTCTTCGGCGGCAGGCTTCAATGACCCAGGCTGAGAAATTCCCGGACCCTTTTTGATCAAGAGCGATGTTAATTTGTTCAATCATTGGGTTAGGAAAGCGGATGTTGCGGGTTGTTGTTCTGCGGGTTCTGTTCTTCGTTGACATGAGGTTGCCCTGTATTCAGTGTCACTGATTTGTATTGTCTGAAGTTGTTTTTACGTTAAGTTGATGCAGATCAATTAATACGATACCTGCGTCATAATTGATTATTTGACGTGGTTTGATGGCGTAGATGCACGTTGTGACATGTAGATGATAATCATTATCATTTTGCGGGTCCTTTCCGGCGATCCGACAGGTTACGGGGCGGCGACCTCGCGGGTTTTCGCTATTTATGAAAATTTTCCGGTTTAAGGCGTTTCCGTTCTTCTTCGTCGTAACTTAATGTTTTTATTTAAAATACCCCCTGAAAAGAAAGGAAACGACAGGTGCTGAAAACGAACTTTTGGGCCTCTGTCGTTTCCTTTCTCTGTTTTTGGCCGTGGAATGAACAATGGAAGTCAACAAAAAGCAGCTGGCTGACATTTTCGGTGCGAGTATCCGTACCATTCAGAACTGGCAGGAACAGGGAATGCCCGTTCTGCGAGGCGGTGGCAGCGCCTGTTCCGCTGTGTGAGTATCCGTGAGAACGACGACGGCACGTATGCCATCACCGCCGTGCAGCATGTGCCGGAAAAAGAGGCCATCGTGGATAACGGGGCGCACTTTGACGGCGACCAGAGTGGCACGGTGAATGGTGTCACGCCGCCAGCGGTGCAGCACCTGACTGCCGAAGTCACCGCAGACAGCGGGGAATATCAGGTACTGGCGCGCTGGGACACGCCGAAGGTGGTGAAGGGCGTGAGCTTTATGCTTCGCCTGACCGTGGCAGCGGATGACGGCAGTGAGCGGCTGGTCAGCACGGCCCGGACGACGGAAACCACATACCGCTTCACGCAACTGGCGTTGGGAAACTACAGGCTGACAGTCCGGGCGGCAAATGCCTGGGGGCAGCAGGGCGATCCGGCGTCGGTATCGTTCCGGATTGCCGCACCGGCAGCACCGTCGCGGATTGAGCTGACGCCGGGCTATTTTCAGATAACCGCAACGCCGCATCTTGCCGTTTATGATCCGACGGTACAGTTTGAGTTCTGGTTCTCGGAAAAGCGGATTGCGGATATCAGGCAGGTTGAAACAAGCGCGCGTTATCTTGGTACGGCGCTGTACTGGATAGCCGCCAGTATCAATATCAAACCGGGCCATGATTATTACTTTTATACCGTCAGGGTTTATGACGATCAGCCGTTTGACCGGCAAATTGTTATTCCGGCGGTGGCATTCAGTGGCGCTAAACATGAGCAAGATCATACTGATATCTACTCCTCATGCCGTCTGATAGTACGAAAAAACGGTGCTGAAATTTATAACCGAACGGCTCTGGATAATACGCTGATATATACGGGTGTTATTGATATGCCTGCAGGCAGTGGTGTAATGACACTGGAATTTTCTGTATCGGCATGGCTGGTAAATGGCTGGTATCCCACAGCAAGTATCAGCGATTTGCTGGTTGTGGTGATGAAGAAAGCCACTGCAGGCATCATGATTAGCTGAATTTTATAACCCAGATACGGGCGCCAGAAATGGCGCCTTTTTTATTTGTGGAGTGGATATGGCAGCAGTAAAAATCTCAGGTGTGCTGAAAGATGGTGCGGGAAAACCAATACAGAACTGCACTATTCAACTGAAGGCAAAGCGTAACAGCACCACGGTACTGGTGAACACGGTGGCCTCTGAAAATCCGGATGAAGCCGGGCGTTACAGCATGGATGTTGAGCATGGCCAGTACAGCGTCACCCTGCTGGTTGAAGGTTTTCCGCCTTCACATGCCGGAACCATTACCGTCTATGAAGGTTCCAGACCAGGTACGCTGAATGATTTTCTCGGTGCCATGACGGAAGATGATGTCATGCCGGAGGCATTGCGTCGTTTTGAGGCAATGGTGGAAGAAGCGGCACGCAACGCCGAAGCCGCCTCTCAGAGCGCAGCGGCGGCAAAGAAATCCGAAACTGCAGCGGCATCATCGAAGAACGCGGCGAAAACCTCAGAAACGAATGCAGCTAACAGCGCACAGGCGGCAGCGTCCTCGCAGACTGCATCGGCAAACTCCGCGACAGCAGCCAAAAAATCAGAAACCAACGCGAAAAACAGCGAGACAGCCGCAAAGACGAGCGAAACCAACGCAAAGTCCAGCCAGACGGCAGCGAAAACCAGCGAAACGAATGCCAAAGCCAGTGAAACTGCGGCGAAAAATAGCCAGAATGCAGCAGCCGAAAGCGAGAGCGCGGCAGCCGGTTCTGCGACTGCAGCAGCTGGATCAGCAACTGCTGCGGCTAACAGCCAGAAAGCAGCGAAGACGAGCGAAACTAACGCAAAGTCCAGCCAGACGGCAGCGAAGACCAGCGAAACAAATGCCAAAGCCAGCGAAACTGCGGCGAAAAGCAGTCAGGATGCAGCAGCCGAAAGCGAGAGTGCTGCAGCTGGTTCTGCAAGTGCGGCGGCTGCTTCTGCCACTGCATCAGCAAACAGTCAAAAAGCTGCAAAAACCAGTGAAACCAATGCAAAGACAAGCGAGACTGCAGCGGCGAACTCGGCGCAAGCATCGGCAGCAAGCCAGACAGCAGCTAAAGCAAGTGAGGATGCAGCCAGAGAGTATGCAAGCCAGGCAGCAGAGCCGTATAAATATGTCTTACAGCCACTGCCTGATGTGTGGATACCGTTTAACGATTCACTGGATATGCTTGCTGGCTTTTCGCCTGGTTATAAGCAAATAACCGTAGGTGATGATGTTATTAAAATGCCATCCGATAAGGTTGTTAGCTTCAAACGCGCATCAGGTGCAACATACATTAATAAATCAGGTGTATTAACCGTTGCTGAAGTTGACGAACCGCGATTTGAACGAGAAGGTTTGCTGATTGAAGGACAGAGAACAAACTATTTCAGAAATTCAAATACACCAGAAGCATGGAATAACACGGGTAGTGTGTCTGTTGAGTCGTTCGACAGTGATAAGGGGTTTAACTATGGAAGGATAACTGTTATTAATGAAAATCCGACAGCACAAGGATATCAGGCAATTGCTGTAAACACGAATGATGCTTACACCTGCCCGGCAGGTTCTTATACGACGATATCGTGTCTGACGAAAAGTGATAATTCCCGGTGTCGTGCAAGGTTCGGAAAAATGTCTGATAATGGTGCGTTTGTTTTTCATTCAGATGCAGCTCTGGATCCTGTTACGGGAAATGTTGTTCATGGAAATAATGTGACGGTGACGGCAGAAAGAGTCGGTGAATGGTGGTTGTTTACCGCCACTCTTTTTGCAGATGCGGAAATGATAATCAGCTCAAGATTTGAAATCCTGGCGATGCCTGGAATCAGTATTATCCCCAATGGCTCTACGTTAGATATTGCGATGCCTCAGGCGGAGATTGGGTCGTACAGGACGTCATTTATCATTACTGAAGGGGCTCCTGGCACTCGCTCCAGCGACATGGTGACAATACCTGTAAGAAACAATATTCACCGATTACCATTCAGTGCTCTTGTTGAAGTTAATAAAAACTGGGATATCCCTCCCAGCAAATCACCATTAATCTTTAATGTTAAAGATTATCAGGAAAATGGTCTGTTCACGCATGGATTCCGTGGTAATAATTTCTCTGATGCCGGTTCTCCTTTTATTTCTATGGGAGGGTGTAATAAATATGTGGCAACAACCCAGAGGAAAATCATTTCAGGCTTCCGTTGTGGCGCTGATGGAGATGTTCAGGCCGTATGTAATGGTGAATTATCTGTTGCGGCAAAAACAACATGGACTTCAATTGTTCCACGGGCAGTATTGCGAATTGGAGGGCAGGGCACTAATGGGGAGTATCATCTTTTTGGTCATATCCGTAATCTGCGTATCTGGCATAAAGAATTAACTGATGCGCAAATGGGGGAGAGTATTAAATGAAAGATTTAACACTCAAATTTGCAGACAGGGCCGACTTTTCGGCCTTTATGGAGAGTATTGGCTATTATGATGACGAGTCGATGCAGGATGATATTCTTATTGACGTGATAGGTAACGTGTACAAAGAAACCGGAGAACTGACTGAAGATGGCGAACCGGTATGTGTTAAGGAAGACGGATATTTTGTAAACGTGCGCATCATTAATGATGCAAAAAAATCGTCAATATTCGATAAATACGCGGTTGTTGTTGAGCATCAACTTCGTGGCTGGATGTGAGGGAGACAAATGGCTACATCGACAGTAATTCCAGGAGATATCACCACGCTAAAGGGAGATGTCAGTAAAACTAAGGAAGATATTTCCTCAATTAACGGAAAAGTATCAACGCTTCAGACTGATATGACCAGTGCAAAGCAGGATATCAGTACCAGATACACAAAAACTGAAGTTGATAATAAGCTGAAAAACAAACTGGAAGTGAACGATCTGGAAAGCGGTCGTTATGGTGGAGATTTTTACCCGTTGACTGGCCGTGAAGCGTTTTATTTGTGGGGATTGGGCACGACTACAGCGGCGGCAAACCTTTATCTTAATCCTGACCCTGCAATTTCGTCTGTACTGCGGTCAACATCGTCTATTCGCTATAAACATTCAGTAGAGACGATAGATTCAGAGCACGCCGATGTCATTTTCAGGATGCGCCCTGTGTGGTACAGGTCGCAATGCGAAAATGACAGGCGTGACTGGGGGTTCTACGGATTGATTGCCGAGGAAGTAGGAGAAATTGCCCCTCAGTTTGTACACTGGCGACCAGCTAACGAAGATGATGCTCCTGAAGCTATTTCCAGCAATGGCCTTGTTGCCGAAGGTGTAATGTACGAACGTCTGGTTGTTCCACTGATTCACCATATCCAGAAACTGACTGAAAGAGTTGATGAACTTGAGTCAGAATTAAAGTTGTTATTAACTTCCCGAAGCGATATCGGATAAAGGAGGCGTAATGGATATAACACCTTTCCTTCATGCACTTTGTGCTGTGGCTGCGCAGGTACTGGTTGGTCTTTTTACCGGAAACTGGGCTTACGGGGCGATAGCCGGTTGTACGTTCTTCATTGCGCGTGAACACACCCAGGCAGAATATCGCTGGATCGAAATGTTCGGGCATGGCAAGCGAATGAATATGCCGTGGTGGGGCGGTTTTGATACACGTGCATGGGATGTGGCAAGCCTGATGGATTTTGCTGTGCCGGTGGTGGCGTGTCTGCTGGTCTGGCTGTTGGTTAATCGTGGGTGAAAAAAGGTGAGCTGTATATGCAACGGAGGAAGAAAACTCGTTGCTGGAAGCCTGGAAAAAGTATCGGGTGCTGCTAAACCGTGTGGACACTTCCGTAGCACCAGATATCGAGTGGCTTATTCAACCATAATAAACAGTATGTATATCATAGGTTATTAATTGTGAGTTTTTTCGGTGTGTTATTTGTTTGTTTGATGTTATGCTTTTGCGCCCCAAAAGGTTGTTTAGATGTATTTTATCAATTGATTTTCAATATCGTTTAATAAAGAAAAATTAAGCAAGCTGGATGTTGGTTTTTTGTTAATTGAATGGTTCTAATAATGTTTTTTTACTGTTGTTGAATGTGACTTGATAAGAAATGCAAGTAAAAATGATACTCTTTTTATTTTAAATTCAAACGGTTGACATATATATAGCAAGAGGTTTCAGGTGCGTTGTAGTGAGTTTATGTTAATAAAAAGTATAGTAAGCGTTGAAAAATGTAACTTTGAAATACGTTAGAATAAAAAAGAATATACATATAATAATTTAATCTTAAATGAAATTTATTAAAATTTGCAAACTATAATTTTGTGTATAAAAATATAAATGCACATCATCCTGATTATGATTGTGTATTTAATTGGTTGTTATTTGACTGCTATCAACTTGTTTTAATTTTATGATAGGTGCAGGATGGATTATGTTTGCTCCGTAGTTTTCATCTGTCAATCATTTGATTTAATTATAAACAGGAGAGTTATCTCGTTCAAAAAAAATTCATTGTTTATTGTAAGCGACAAAATTAGAAGGGAGTTACCAGTATGCCCCTCTAAACTAAGAATTGTTGATATAGATAAGAAAACATGTTTATCCTTTTTTATCGACGTGAATAATGAGCTGCCTGGCAAATTTACTCTTGATAAGAATGGCTATATTGCTGAAGAGGAACCTCCATTATCGCTTGTTTTTTCTCTGTTTGAAGGGATTAAAATAGCAGACTCACACTCCCTTTGGTTAAAAGAAAGACTATGTATATCCTTACTTGCCATGTTCAAAAAACGCGAAAGTGTAAATTCTTTTATACTAACAAATATAAATACATTCACCTGTAAAATTACTGGAATAATCAGTTTTAATATTGAGCGGCAATGGCATTTAAAAGATATTGCGGAATTGATTTATACGAGTGAAAGTTTAATAAAAAAAAGATTAAGGGATGAAGGAACGTCATTTACTGAAATATTGAGAGATACTAGGATGAGGTATGCAAAAAAACTCATAACTTCAAATTCTTATTCTATCAATGTCGTAGCCCAGAAATGTGGCTATAACAGTACTTCATATTTCATATGTGCATTTAAAAATTATTATGGTGTCACGCCATCTCATTATTTTGAGAAAATAATCGGCGTCACAGATGGAATAAACAAAACAATTGACTGATAATGTTTATTACAAGTTGTCTACATGTTAATTATAATATTATACAGCGTTTTTTCTGATGTGATATTCTGGAACCATTAATTTGTAATTGGGTTGCTGTCGCCTATTTTATACATACTATAATTGATGGTTTTCTAGGTAATGATACCAACTTGTTGATTTCGTATTTTCACTGACACTAGGATTATCCTGATGTTACAAGGATTGAATGACTACAGATTAAAATAGTTATCAACAAGTTGACAGCATTACCGGTTTTCTATGTGATTTAGTTAATAACCTTCTGGGTTTATTTTAAGGGTTAATTGTTACATTGAAATGGCTAGTTATTCCCCGGGGCGATTTTCACCTCGGGGAAATTTTAGTTGGCGTTCTTAAAATGTGTACTTAAGACCAGCAGTAGTGATGAAGTTATAGTTTTCTATACCTGCTCCATTTTTGCTGTAGTCTGAAGTGTTATTATTGTGATCATAAAGTGAAGTATTACCTTTTTTATTCGTAACCCGATTCCATGCGCCTTCAACATAAACTTTTGCGTTAGGTGTGACGTAATAACCTGCATTGACTGCAACAGAATAGTAATTTTGGTCTTTGACCTTACTGCGATAAGTGATTCTTTTTCCCGGGTCATAGTGTTCATCGTTATCAGATGATTCCACCCAGCCGCTGTATTTAAATGTGCCACCGAGTTCAAAATCTTCATAACGATAACTTCCAGTCAAGCCAATGTAGGGCATTTTAAAACGTTGTTTGTAGCCGATTGCCCTTTCTCCATTCGGGAAGGAGCCGATATCATCTCTGAATCCCTCCTCAGAACTGTAGATATAGGAACCACCTCTGGCTGTAAAGCTATAACGGCTTTCCTGATATCCGGCCATGAGTCCCAGGCGGTAATTGGGTTCGTTGAGGAGCCAGCCTTTGATATTCAGATCAAATTCGTTGGCATAATTGAGTTGTGTATCAGGGTGTCTACTTTCATCCGTCCAGGTTCCGGGGTTACTGGAATCCATCCAGTCCTGATCGACCATATTGCCACCTCGGCTGCCGAGAGTTGTCCAGCCAGCAGCCCCGATAGATATCTGGGGCATCAAATCCCAATTAATTGCACCTTTAATAATTGCAGCGTTATTGAATTTCCAGTCGAGTTGACTGACTTTTCGGCCTCCTTCTTCGGCTAGATAAACACGCTCTTTTGTTTTTCCGCTCAGAGTTCCAAGACTAATGTCCGCATTTATGTTGTCAGGAGTAAACGATAAAGTCTCGGTAGAAGCAAAAGAGCTGATCGCAATAGGGGTTGTCAGGAATATTCCCAGAAGTTTCGCCCGCATAAAAGTTCTCCATTCAATCGTTTTAATGATTGAATATGTATTTTTTATATCTAACTTAATGAGTCAATTACATATTGCTCCACTGTTTATATTTTGTTTAGTATTGAATGATTATCACAATGCGCTATTTGTTTTTGGTTTAATTATCTGTTATTGTTTCATATTGCGGTTTTACTGTGTGGTTTTTTTATGCTTTTGTGGTGCTTTTATCTATTTAAGTGCCATGCCTTTAGAGGCATATAAGCGAAAATAGCATGAGGTTTATCCTCAATTACTATGTTTTTTAGTACAAAAAAGAGGGACAAAACTGAGACACATAAGGCCTCACAATGGCTTGCAAGGCTTTACATGTTTTGAGGTAGTGGGACGTGTGAGCGCAGAGATGGCGCGGTAAGTTGTTGACTTAAAATGTCGTTCTAGGAACTTCTAAGTCGTGGGCCGCAGGTTCGAATCCTGCAGGGCGCGCCATTTCTTCTTCATTTATGCCCGTCTTATCCGTTTCCGCTTTGCCCTTCACCACATCACTTTTTGTCGCTGTTTGGCGAGATAATTCAACGGTGTCAGGCCGTAAAACGCCTTAAAAACAGAGATAAAGTACGACGTGCTGCTATAGCCACATAATTGCGCCACCTGAGTGATATTTTTGTTATCCATCAATAACATCTGTACGGCGTAACGCATACGACACTCTGTGACAATCTGGCTATAGCTGGTATTTTCGTTTTTTAATTTCTTTTTGAGCAGGCTGGGGCTTAAACATAGCGAACTGGCGACAATTCGCAGATTCCAGTAGTGCTGAATATCGCTTTGAATAATGCGGCAGACGCTGTCGCGGACGCTGCTGCGTAAGATATACATCAGTAGGGCAATAAACCGCGATTGCTCAAGAAAGTTAGACAATACGGTAAAAAGCAATGCGCGCGTCAACTCCGCTTCGCAGGGTTTGCTGGGTTGCTGCTTGCTGTGGTTGGCGGCTAGCCGGAACACTTCCGGTGTACGGCTATGACAAGCGATAACCGGGGTAGCCAGCCGCGACCAGGGCTTTACACAGGTTAAGTTCTTATTTAAAAACAACAGATAATCGTTGATGATGTTACGGTTGATGTGGGTGATTAATACGTGATTTAACGTTGAGAGTTCAATGACGTTATTGTTGCACGCGAAGGCGGCCAGGTAGTTTTTCGGAAGGGTAAACGTAGCATGGTTATTGACGCTTACCTCTACCTCTTTTTCGGTCAGGATCACCACGCAAGGTTTACTGCTGCTCAATTGCATTTCGCACTCCTCAGATATCAGAAACTCCGCTCAAAGGATCTATGCTTCCTGCATGAGTGATCGGCCCGTTCGCCGATAACGATCTTCTTTCTTTAGCACGCTTTTTAGCAATTAATCTTGATGGAATTCTGACGAGAGCGAAAGAGGTAAGCCAGGTCGTACCCGACTTACCTGGAGGAGATTTAATACTCGAGAATGCCGTGCGCGACGGGCAAATAGCGCAGAGAGAAATAGAGAGTGTCTTTACCGCAAGAGGAACGTTTCGCTAACAGCGAGGCAATTTCTGCGTCCGGTTTCGGTTTCGCTGTAAAGGTTTTGCCTTTGCCGGCGACAAACAGTTCATAAACAATGCCGCTTGCTGGGGCGGAGCTTTGGCAATCGGCGCTGGCCTGTAGATAACGTTCACGCTGTTCAGCGGTAAGTTTATCCACGCCGCTGCCATCCTGTACCCAGACATTAACGCCGGTTGCTTTAACGTGTTCCAGCAGTTGGCGATAGCCATCGGGCGACATGTTTCCGGCGAAAAAACTACTGATATAAACCGGTTTTGCTGAAACATCGCTAATCAGCCGCTGCTCGTTGTTTAACCATGTTAGCAAAGGCTGACGGGCGGCTTCGCTGCGCCAGTTCAGGTCGTCAATTTCCGCGCTGATGTACCAGCCAGCCGGCGTTACGCCAGGCGCGGCGCTCCATAATCTGGCTTGCTGGAGATCGGCAGCCAGCAGGCGATTAAGATAGCTTTCCAGCGCTGCGGACGACTGTTTCTGGTGCATAAAAAATTCCGGATCGGCGTTCAGCCCGACAATCAGCTTCAGGCCAGCCTGTTGCGCAGCTGCGGCCCGCTTAAACAATAACGCGCGCTGTTCTGGCTGGGTGAATGCATCGCCGTAACGGGTCCATTGCAAAACCAGGGTATCGAAGCCTTGCAAACGTAACTGACTCATCAGCCCCTGCCACTGGGTATCGGTAACCTGACTATCACGGTTTTGTGGTTGCCAGATAATACCTTTCATCGCAAAGGAAAAAGGGCTGACCAAAAGCAGTGTCAGCAATACGAAAATGAACTTACGCATTTACCAGTGCACTCCAATGGTGAGAAACGCGTTGTTGCGCTCTCCGTTACGTTGATTAATCGCCTTAAAGGTATGTTGATACTCGACGCCGAGACTGACTTTGTGCGGCCAGGCGTCGTAGTGCGTCTCGCCGGTCCAGATATTCCAGCGGACCCCGACACCGCCAAGCTGCGCGCCCTGAGTGCCTTTATCACGATAGCCGTTGTCCTGAACGTGAGCGTAAGGCTCAATAGTCTGTCCGTTAGCTACCTTCTGATGCCAGCTGACGCGATAATCTGCCGTCCACGCCTGAATATCCTGGCGGATATATTGCGCCGCATCGAGGTACAGGTTTTGGGCAAACCAGCCTGAACCGTTCGGGTGCCATTCGTCGCTGTATTTGCCGCCATTAAAGAATGAGGCGCTGGCGCGCAGCATGGTATCGGATGCGCCATTTTGCCCGTTCAGCGGCAACTGCTGTTCGACGGCGAGGAAAAAGATCTGATCGCGCAGCGGCTTCCAGCGTAGACCGGTGCCGGACATCGGATTTTTCACCGGCATCATCACCCCGTTTTCTCCGGTATCGGCAAAGACGCGGCTATAAACTGAGAGCAGGTCGCCTTCCAGCAGCATATTGCGTCCGATGCGGTACTCGGCTTCCAGTTGCCCGTAGCTACGATAGCTTTTCCCTGGCGCTGCGCCGCCGACATTATTGTTAGCGGTGCTCATTGCCCCGGAACGCAAGCCGATAGAAGAATCGAAACTGAACGTCCAGCGGCGACCGACCTCCTCATGCAGACGGCGGAAATTGAAGCGTTGCTGATTTTGCTCTGGGGTGAGTGGGTTTATCAGCGCCTGATTATCAATGTCATCAATCACCAGGCGGGCGTAGTGCTGCGTCGCAGGCATGTCATCCAGACGCTGGTTCACATAGGCCAGTTGTCGGATCAGTGCCGGATCGTCCGGTAGCCCTTTATGCGCCTGTTCGAGCATTTCCCGCGACTGTGCGATATCACCGCTATCCCACAAGGCGTAACCAAGCGCTGCCTGGATGTTGCTATTATTCGGTTCCAGTTCCAGCGCGGCGCGCAAATCACTCACCGCCGCCGGGACATTATGACGTTGGCGATAAATTGTCGCCCGCGCAACGTAAGCGTTGGCAGAAGGCGCAATATTGATTGAGCGCGTGAGATCGCTCAGTGCGAGTTCCGGCTGACCAGGAATGTAACGTTGCGCATGCAGCCACCAGTAGAGGGCATTGTTTCCCAGTCCACGTTGTTCTGCCTGTTGTAGCCAGCGATCGCGAGCTGCACCATTTCCTGCCGCCTGGGCGGTATTGGCAGCAGCAAGCAGATCCTCATTGCTCATGTCGTGAAGACTGATTTTCTGCCAGGCCGCCAGTGCGGTGGCGTAGTCCTCAACCTGATACGCCTGATAGGCTACCGCACGATGTTGCCAGGCGTTCGGTTGTCGTTGTTCGGCCTGAAGCCATGCATACTAGGCCACACCGGGTAGCGTGTCCCGATAACACTTTGCCAGACGGTTCCAGGCGACGGCATCGTAGGAAGGCGACATATCGCCCAGCAAGCGAACTATTGCCGGGCAATTATCTGCAATACCCGGCAACTGGCTTTGCCACTGACGTTGCGCCGCCAGCGGCAAGGGTTTTGATAAAATCGCCACCTTCGCTGGAGTTGCCAGGTAAGGATGACTTTCCAGCAGAGACGCCAGTCGCGCCATTAAAGTCTGGCTGACACGCGCATCGCCCTGGAAAGGATAGCGTTGTAGCAATAAATCGGCAGCTTCGCGTGACTGCTCGTTCTGCATCAGTTGCCAGGTCAGTTGATCCAGGCGGGTAAGATTTGCCGGTTCTTGCTGATACAGCAATCGTGCCAGACGCAGAGATTCAGCCTTGTTACGGGTCGCCACGCTGACAGCATAACGCTCCTCAAGCATTTCATTGGCGGGGAGGGTGGCGAGCAGTTTTTGCGCTGCGTCGTACTGACCTTCTTTTAACAGCACCGGTAGCGTCGCGCCAACAACATACTGGCGGTTATCGGCAAACTGCACCGTATAATTCGCCAATGCCTGAACGGGGTTGGCGCTGTATTTAGATAACAGATAGAGCCAACTTTTCTCTTGTGCGTCCGTGGTAAACAGCGGCTTATTTTCAATGAGATAATGCTGGAGGCGTGCTTTTTCGCCACGATAAGCCAGCGCGGTCGCGTAAGTAATATATGACTGAGGATCGGTGAAGATCCCCTGTGATTGCAGTGCCAGGATCCGATCGTCCAGCTGCCCGGCAAGAAGCACGTCAAACCACTGACGGCGTTCTGCCGCGCTTAATGTGTTCTGCTGGCGTGCTTCATTGTATAGCGTATCTGCCTGGGACCATTGTTTCAGGTAGATTGCCCGTTGCAGCAGATCGGTTCGCAGCGTTTTTCCTTCCGGCGATGCAGCAAACGTCGCATCGTTCAGTTGCGCTCTGGCGACAGGTAACTGTGCCAGCCGCAGGGCATTCTGCCCGACTTCACTGCGACAACGCAGGGTCGGTGCAGCATCGCACGCTTTTTGCTGGGCAAGCAGTTCTTCAACAGTCGTAACGCTTTTCACTTCAACTGGAATAGCCGCCAGACTGCGCTCAAGTCGGGCATCTCCTGGGTGACGTTTCAGTTGATCCTCAAGCAACAGCCGCGCCCGGTCATCATGACCAAAATGGCGATAGGCTTCCGCAAGGTATAAAGTCAGCGGAATATTATCCGGCACCTGCTGGTGTATATATTCAAATTCGCGGATGGCGGTTGCTTCGTCGTTATTTTTCTGTGCCTTCAGCGCCTTATCGAGACGGGGATAAATAACAAAATGGCGATAATCGCTCAGACCCAGCTCTTCTGCGCTGGTGCCGATATTGTCTGCGAGTGCGCTGGTACTCAATAAAGACGTCAGCAGTAAACCAGACCATCCGATGACGCGATTAAGGTTATTCTCCTTCATTTTCGGACTCCAGTTGCGCAACCTGTTCTGTGTTTAAACCTGCTTTGAGTAATAGTGATTGCATCGAAACTTGTAATTCGCGTTGAATTGTCAGGACGCGATCCAACGTTTCCTAGCTGATAACGCCTTCGGTGACCAAAAACTTGCCGAGCGGCAGAGAACTGCGTTCATGGCGCAATAACAACACGTTAATTGCTGAACGATTAATATGACCGAGCGTGGTCAGTATTTCGGCGAACAGGAACTGATGCGGCACATATTGCCGCCAGATTTCACCGGCCTGCTGTTCCGTGAGCCACTGATGCTGAACCGCATTGTACAACATTGCCCGCGGATCGTGACCGCGTCGGCGTGCATACCAGTGACGTAACCCTGTGACAATTTGTCCCCGCAGAACAATGACGTAACGCACTTTGCGTCCGACTTTACGCGTCAGGGCCGCCAGCGAAACCGGGTCAATACCATCTTCACTGCCGACAATTAACTCGTCATTTTCCAGACGCAGCGGCAGTACCGCATAATGCAGCGCCACGGAGGCCGGCATTTCGGCAATCAGCGAGGAAGGGATCTGCCAGGCATCGATGGATTCCCACGCCACGCCGTTTTGCTCTGCCAGCGCCTGTGCCAGCTGCTCGGCGCTAATCAGCCCCTGCATCAGCATTGAACCGCCCAGGCGTAGACCTTCGACGCGATTACGCAGTGCTGTATCGAGTTGTTCTTCAGTGATGACCTGATTTTCCAGCAGAATTTGACCTAACGGGCGCAACGAGCGGGTATCGCCAGTCACGCTGGGGAAGTCATGCGTTGTTTTATCCCACGCCACGCGACGTGGATCGCCGTGTTGAAGTACCTGTTTTAGCGCGCGCCAGTTGGCCATGAAGTTAATCAGGTTGCCCCAGAAAAGACGCAGGACGGAAAGCAGCCCCTGCGTCAGGCCGTAGTAGCCAGTAACGAAAATCACCCGCTGCACGATGCGGTTAACCATCAAACCAAAGTTTAGCCACAGCAGGGTCATTAACCATGCGCTGCCGCTGAAAATAGAAAGGAAATGCCAGGCATCGGGCCACAAACTTTCATACGCCAGCAACAGCAAAAGCTGGATCATCACCAGCATCGCGAGGAAGCTGACAAAGTTACTGATTGCCCCTTTGCGGTCGCGCCAGAGAAAGTAGTTCAGCGTCAGGCTGGAGGTCCATTTATGGGTTTTAAAGCCTTGGAAAACAATGCCGATGATCCAGCGGGATTTTTGTCGAACCGCAGTCGAAAAGGTATCGGGGAAATATTCGCGCACGCAGATCATGTTTGATGTCCGCGCGTGCTGTAAAAATTTACGCTGCTCGCGTTCTTTGGCTTCGTCCACCACCGGAAAACGGACAAAAATTTCCGTCATACCTTTTTCTTTCAGGCGGAAGCCAATGTCGTAATCTTCAGTAAGACTCTGCACGTCGAAAGCAATACCGTCACCGTCAGCTAACAGTGCGGTCACGGCGCGGCGGCTGAAACAGGTGCCGACGCCTGCGCTGGGCACTTGTCCGGCGAGGGCTTCACGCACCGGAACATCTTTGCCATGCAGCTCTGAAAACTCATCAATGTAAGTCATGCTGGTGAAGTGCGTCCATTCGCGTTCGAACGGATACACCGGGATCTGAATCAGATCTTTACGCTCGACCAGATAGTTGAACAGACGCAATTCCATCGGTGAAATCACATCTTCGGCGTCATGCAGAATAAAACCAGCAAAAGCGAAATTGGCGCTACGCTCAAATTGGGTGATGGCGTCCAGCACGTTGTTCAGACAGTCGGCTTTGCTGGTGGGGCCAGGACGCGCGCAGACTACCTTATGCACATTCGGGAAGCGAGCGCACACTTCGTCAACATCACGCTGAGTATCGGGGTCGTTGGGGTAGGTGCCAACAAAGATATGATAGTTTTCGTAGTCGAGCGTGGTCGCCGCCAGCTCGGCCATATTGCCGATGACGCCCGTTTCATTCCATGCCGGAACCATAATCGCTAACGGTTTTTCATCTGGTTTATACAGTTCGCGGTAACTCATTCGCGGGTAGCGGCGATAAACACTCAACTTGCGTTTAATGCGGCGTACCCAGTAGACGACATCAATAAAAAAATCGTCCAGCCCGCTGATGAACATGATGACCGCTAACGTTATCGCGATTACTTTTAAGCCGTAGAGCCAGGTAGCAAAAACATCAAGAAGCCAGTCCACACAAAAACCTTACATTAACGCTGGTTATGTTTAGGGTGGCGTATATTAAGGTTTTTTATGAATTGTGACAGCTTTTTACCATTAATAGGTATGACTATTGCGGCACGTTATTTTTACACTGGTTATAAAAGTTGCCGTTTGCGTAGAATGTAGACAAAAGCATGGTGTCCTGGGACGGGGAGGTTAACGTCATAGTGAAAAGGAGCGGTGGCACCGAGCAGGTCATCATGTAGTGGAAGTGCCTGGAGGAGGTGAGCAGGCAGGGCAAGATTACGAAAGCCCGTTCCCCGCAAGGACTGACGCCAGATAGTTTCTCTCCATGGCTGCTTTTTGCATCTTACGTCTTAACCCTGCCTTGAATACCTTATCATTAGTCAAAATATTAATAGCGATGTGCCGTATCCCTGAAAATAATTCTGCTGCATTTCCTCTTCTTATTTTGCAGT
>ERZ791801.252-NODE-252-length-62582-cov-11.620292_pt1 | contig 62582 bp, 60 predicted proteins | sample MGYA00510309_ERZ791801 | MGnify/ENA primary metagenome ERZ791801 (study PRJEB30046, sample SAMN00791979) | human gut metagenome | study: EMG produced TPA metagenomics assembly of the A metagenome-wide association study of gut microbiota in type 2...
GCTTGTATAATAAAAAAGAACACCGAAAGGTGTTCTTTTTATGGTGCGCCAACAGTATTCTTGTTTTATTCTAAATTTCTACCTCGTTTTATGCGGCTTGTTCTTAGTTATAATTTCATCAACGCTCTCGCTAAAAACAGTCCACCGGACTGTTTTCTTTACGCTCGCCTTCGAGTCCCTGTTGTCGCTTTGCTTGTATAATAAAAAAGAACACCGAAAGGTGTTCTTTTTATGGTGCGCCAACAGGGACTCGAACCCCGGACCGACCGGTTATGAGCCGGTAGCTCTAACCAACTGAGCTATTGGCGCATATTCTTTTTACGCAATTGATATTATATCATATGATATTGGGGTTGTCAATATTTTTGCGCTATTTTACACAAATTATTGATACGGTATTATTCAATCAGTATATAATTATTCTCCTTTTTGCAACAAAATTATTGAAACTTCTACATTTTCGTGATACAATATATAATAATGTAGTAATTATACACACAAAATCTGTTTTCCTATTAAGGATAAAATAAAATTAATCGGAGGTAACAGCCATGGCAGTTATTAAAGCGTTTAAAGGTATGCGATACGACACAGCAAAGGCAGGCGAAATTTCTTCTCTTTGCTGTCCTCCATACGACATTATAAGCGAGCAGGAAAGACTTTCTTTTATAAAGGAAAACGAATACAACATTATTCGTCTTGAACTCCCAAAAGAGGGCGAAAATCCATACGCTTGCGCAAACGACATTCTCAAAATGTGGCAGGAAAAGGGTATTCTTAAAATTGAGGACAAGCCTGCTATATATATTTATGAGGAGGAATTTTCTGTCGGAAACTCACGCAAAAGCATCAAGGGCATTATTGCGAGAGTTCAGCTTGAGGAATTTTCTAAGGGCATTATTTTACCGCATGAATTTACTCTTTCTAAGGCTAAAGAGGATCGTTTAAATCTTATGAAAGCCACAAACTGCAATTTCAGCCAGATTTACGCCCTTTATATGGACGAAAAGCACACCACCCTCGCTACCATTGACGAACAGTCAAAGTCGAAAGCAGACCTGGAGTTTACCGACGAAACGGGCGTTACACACAGACTTTGGATTGAAACCGATCCCGATATTATTGCAAAACTTGTTAATGATTTTGCCGACAGAAAGCTATACATTGCCGACGGCCACCACAGATATGAAACTGCACTTAATTACAGAAATTATTGCAGAGAAAACGGCATTTCAAAGCCGGGCGATCCGCAGGATTTTCAGATGATTTACCTCGTAGATATGGAGCATCCGGGACTTGTGGTATTCCCTACCCACCGCCTTGTAAGAGATCTTCCGAATTTTGACAAAGAGGCTGTTCTTGAAAAATGCTCTGAATTTTTCTACATTGACGAAAAAGAAGGCACGGACACCATGGAGGAAGATTTGAAAAAACTCTATGACGAGGGCAAAAAAGCATTCGGTTTCTATTGCGGCAAGGGCGAATGGTTCTTGCTGACACTCAAAAATATCGACATTATGAGCCAAATGCTCCCTGATGTAAGTAAAGCCTCGCAGTCGCTCGATGTTTCGGTTCTGCACACACTTATTCTTGAAAAAATCTTTGGCATAGACAAAGAAAATATGGCAAAGCAAATTAACCTCACATACACAAAATTCTTCTCAGAGGCTATTTCGGGCGTAGATAACGGCAAGTTCCAATGCTCGTTTGTGCTCAACCCAACACGAGTAACAGAGATTCGAGATGTTGCCGCCGCAGGAGAAAAAATGCCGCAAAAGTCAACTTATTTTTATCCAAAAATGATTACAGGTATGGTAATGAACAATCTCGGAGTTGATTGATTATGAAAGACTATGAAATCCGCAGAAAAGACAGAGCAGTTGACGAAAATGCCGCCTTAGAAATTCTGAAATCGGGCAGCTTCGGTGTGCTTTCTACCATCGGCGCAGACGGCTATCCGTACGGCGTACCCGTAAACTACGCTTACGATGACAGCAAAATCTACTTTCACTGTGCCAAAAATATCGGTCACAAACAGGATAACCTAAGATTTTCGGGCAAAGTTTCGTTTACTGTCGTTACAAAATCAGATGTTATTTCCGAAAAATTCACAACAGGTTATGAAAGTGCCATTGCCTTTGGTTATGCGTCAAAAACGGTTACCGAAAAAGAAAAAGCACTGCGTCTTCTGGTGCAAAAATACTCTCCCGAATTTGCGGAAGACGGTGAAAACCATATAAAAGGCGCATTTGAACGCACAGATGTTTTTGTGATAGAAATTGAAAAACTTACCGCAAAAGCTAATAAAAAGACGGTTTAATAAAATTTAGGTCAAGCCTTTTTAAAGGCTTGCGGGTTTGGGCAGTGCCCATAATATCTTCCGATATTGCAATTTATCAGGCGCAAACAGCCACGCTGTTTGCGTGCTTGCACTTAGTTTGAAAAAACAGGCGACAGCCATTAAAACAGAATTATTTATTTTTGAAAAGGTTGACCAAACTTTTATAATTGATTGGCGAAGCATTCTTCTAAACAATAATCTTTTACTCTCAACTCAACAAAAATTAACAGACAGCAAAAATCCCTGTTCTGCGCTGAACAGGGATTTTTTATATGGGGATGTTGTAAGCTTATTAAATATCGTAACATTTCCACTGACAATTTTTGCAGACTTCACTAAGTTTTCCTTGTGAAATTATCCTGCTTTTTGCCATATCTTTAAGCGCAAGCCACTCGATTTCGTCACCGATTTTTAAATTATATTCTTTCAGACAAGCATTGTCAAAACTTGCCACTTTATCATTATCGGCACAAAGCTGTGATTTATTATTCGGGCATTTACTGCAAAGAACATCATTACAACTGCCCGTTAAGGTAATCAGCGGATTTTCTTTATTCAGATATTCAATTACATTTGTCATATTCTGCACAAAATCACTGCTGTAGCCTTTTCCTACGAAAAATTGTATGCAAAGGCTATGGTGCGGTCGCAGATTAAAGCTTGATAACCTTGTCAAGACGATTCACCAATACAGACGCAAATGCAATTTTGAGTGCGTCAGCAATAAGATAAGGAACTACGCACAGTAAAAGTGACTCAACAAGTCCCATTTTCATTTGGAACATAAACCATACTGTGCCGAATGCATAACAAACAGCAAGGCCCAAAATCATAGAAACAATTTCAACCCAAAGTTTTTTGCCGAGTTTTTCTGTCATAAGACCTACAATTAAAGCTGTAAAAATAAAGCCGATAATATATCCGCCTGTCGGTCCGAAAAGTACACCTATACCTCCGCTGAAACCTGCAAACACAGGAACACCGGCAAGACCGAGAAGTACATAAACGAGTACGCTGAGTGTACCTCTTTTCCAACCGAGTAATGACGCTGCAATAAATACACCGAGAGTTTGAAGTGTAAACGGAACTTCTCCGAACGGAATCTGAATTTGCGCACAAACTGTCATTACAGCGGCAAAGAGTGCCACAAATACTAAATCAAGCAAAGCGGCTTTGCTTTTTGATGTTGCCTTTGATTTTACCTCTAACATTGTTCTTTCTCCTTATCGTCAACCTATTTGGTTTATTAAGTTGACAATATTATAACGCGGTTTTACCGAATTGTCAACCTGCAATTGAATTTTGGTTGACAATTCACAAAATCATATATTTTATATAATAACAGTTGTTTAAATGAGGTCTTCTTCCTTGAGATATTCTTCAAGAATATCTGCCGCATACTTGCAAAGTTCGGGGCAAGGGCGCTTTTTATAGTATTCGGTAGTTCGCTCCGACGGCACATAGCTTTCTTTATTGGCTTTTTGAAGACCCAAAAGCTCTCTGCAAATAATCGAGCCGTTGTCTTCTTTAAACTTTTCGGCAAGCGCCTGAACCGATTTATAAACGTTTTTCTTTGTTGAGCCGTCCTTGGCATCTGAGTTTCCCATGGCAAGACCAAGCACCATAAACATACCCGTAACAGTGCCGCAAACCTCTCTCATTCTGCCCATACCGCCGCCAAACGGTTCGGAGATTTTTAAAGCGGTTTCCTTTTCAAGTCCGAAATCCTCGCAAAACGCAAGCAAAACCGCCTGTGAGCAGTTGTATCCGTTCAAAAAATTTTGCTTAGCAATATCACCCTTAGACATACAATCATTCCTTTTCTATTAATTAATATAATTTTAACACCGACTTATAATAATGTCAAAAGTTTCATACCTTGTCCGTTACGATTATAAAAAGTTTGGTCGACCCTTTCAAAAGTTGTGGGTGTGAGCAAAGCCAACGATACTGTCTGCTACGAAATTTTTTCTGTAGCCAAACAGGCTGCTGTTCGGCGGCTTGAACGAAACGGCAAAAGATTATTAATTGCGAACGCAAACAACCGTACAGTTTTTACACTGTACGGCTGTTTGCAAGGGGTTTAGATAAGGAAATGGGTATGAGTGGAACGGATGCTTTCGCACCCTCTTGTTAGAAAATTTAAGCGGATTTATTATCGCTTGCACTTTTTTTAGGGATTTTAATTGTGTATTCGATATAGTTAGGGTTTTCACTTTTAACTGCCTTAGCATCAATGCCTGCAAGCCGCATAGTATCTACCGCTTTGTTGATGGTGTTTACAAAAATTCTCACATCTTTTATCACCGCTTTGCTTTGTCCCATACTTTTAATATGCTTAGGGCAGTCATTCAAAACTTCGCTTACAAGAGTGTCGGTTTGCTGGGTGTTAAGATTAAGCGCTATTACCTTGCTGAGGACTTCTCGCCTTTTGCCCTCATCATCTATGCGGAGCAATGCCCTGGCATGGCGCTCCGTAAGACCTGCGCTGATAATAAGCTCCTGTTCTTCGTATGTAAGGCGCAAAAGTCTTAGCTTGTTGGCAATGGTAGATTGCGTTTTGCCAAGCCTTTGAGCCGCCTCCTCTTGAGTAAGGCCAAATCTTCGGATAAGTCTTGAAATCCCGCGAGCTTCCTCGAACACGCCGAGGTCGCTACGCTGTAGATTTTCAAGGAGAGCAAAGATCGCAGACTCTTTGTCAGAACACTTAACGATTATGCAGGGGACTTTTTTTAGTCCTGCCATAACCGACGCACGCAGACGGCGTTCACCGGCAATCAGCTCGTATTCGGTTTGACTTGCCCTTCTTACAGTAAGCGGCTGCAAGATACCGTTCTCTGTTATGGACTGAGATAATGAAATAAGGGCTGCATCGTCAAATTGCTTTCGTGGCTGAGCCTTGTTAGGTCGTATTCTTATTATAGGTATTTCAGTGATTTTGTTATCATTGTTAAATAAAAAAGTCAACCTTACCATCCCGTGTCTTTTAAGCATCAGGGGTTTGTCCCTGTGACATTATAATATCACATTACCAAAAAATGGTATGTCGAATTGTGTACGCATATTTAATTTTGTTTTATAATATTGCGTTGTATTTTTTGTTTTTGTGTCAGATGATAATTATTTTGCTTTTATCTAATATCCAACGGAGCGGATTTTTAATAGCTAAATATAAAAAATCGAGATCCGTTTGAATCTCGATTTCTAATTTATTCAACTGTGCTCTTTATAAAATTGGGGTTATACTTTAAAAGCAAATTTTTATTTGTAGTTTTGGAATAATATTTAGTAACTGAGGATTTAACCTTTTTCCCCGGTTCAAAAGGGCCGATAGCATACAAATATGCAGCAAACATTACAGCAATTTCAGACGAAAATTCATCTACCGCATACACACGATAATTGTGCAAATCATTGTAAACAATACTTTCACTATCTATCTGTGCAATCTGTCTGTTTCCGCAATACAAAAGGCTTTTTGTTCCCTCTTTTCCGAGCGCAACAGAATACAAATCATATGTCATTCCACGCAGCTGCATTTGAGTAAATTCATATTTCTTCAGCCAGCCACCGTCTGATTCAGTTTCATAAATCACTCCGTTTACCATACCGTTATTGCTTATATAATACGGACGATATGGTTTTTTTGCGTCTATGCTATTTGCATTCCCATGTTTCATTACAAATCTTTTTCCGCAAAGATTTCCTGTAATCTCCGCATCAATAGACACAAGACTGCCCTGCACATAAAAACCGCCGATTTGATTGTGGGCTTTGTTGACTGCAAATTCAGCCGTACACATTTCTTTTGACGCTTGTATAATATCAAATACCATAATGATTATCCTTTAGGAACGATTGAACCATTTTTTATCTCTAACTCACCGAGATTATCAAGAACATTTTTTCTGAAATTAAGTTCTTCTTTATCCTGAAAACCTACAAAATATACTGTATCAATGGCATCTCTGTTAAAGAAAAACATTGATGTAGGGTCAACTATACCCTCAGGATAGTAACAGGCCGAATAATCATAAATTGTATTTTCGCCTTCTTTGGCTTGAATACGACCACAAATCATTATTCTTTTATCGCCACCCTTCAACAGTACAACTGAGCCTATCGGCAATAAATTTTTATACATAAATCATACCTCCGTAACAATATTAATTACAATATACCCTTAATCCCACAGCGAAAAATCGCTCCAGTCAATATTTATTTCGACACCTAAGCCTAAAACAAGGGCTGCATCTATTTTTCCTGAAACCCCTCCGGTCGTTAAACTGCCTCCTACCCCTGCTCCGACAGCACCGGCTTTACCTGACACACCTGCTTCTATTTTTATACCAAATATACTGAATCCACCGGATATTTCTCCTTCGGCAGCACATGCCTCGGCTCCGACTTTTCCTTCTATTCCGAACTTTGTTTTTAATTTATGGGTTTTGGGGTCTTCTACTTTTATAAAACCTACACTACTCTTTGCCTCAGCACTTGCATCTAACACAGAGCCGTTTGCACCAATATGGATATTGTTTTCCTCGGTACCGTTTCTTATTTCGGCGTTGCCTTTTGCAACGGATGCCTCCGCTTTTCCTCCGATTTCAACAGATGGAACAAATTTATTATCCTTCATTAAGGTTGCTCCTATGGTACCTACAGCACCGACATTACCGACTGAACCGTCAATCTCACCTGCCAGATAACCTATGCTGCCTTCGAGTTTGCCTTTAGCTACATGGCCTTCAGCTTCAATATCTTTTTCAATGCCAATTTCGCCGTCTTTGGGATTCCATTTAGCCTTTGATTTAGTTTCAATTGAACCGCCTATGAGATCGCCTTCAGCTGTTCCCTCCGTTTTAAGTCCAAGAAAACTTCCGCTGCCTGTTTTTTTACCCGAAAGTATTGCTGCCTCGAGTTTCCAGTCATCCTTTAAAAATTTTTCAAAAGAAAACTCCGATGAATCTTTTTCTTCGGCTTTTTCTTTTTCTAAGGCTTGCTTAGCAATTTCTGAGCCTATGGTGTTGTATAATCCACTTGCTCTACCAACTTCCGATACATTATGTATAAGGGTATTTTTCATGCCAATAATACGAACATCAGTTCTATAATATTCATTAGCGCCTTTTTCAACAGTATTTTTAATATCTAATATTCTATATCCTATATTATTCAACTGATTTGAAATATTAGACAGTCGGTTTCCAATATTATTTCTGGACAATATTTTGCTGTCAATATGACTGCGTGTGGAATTAAAAGAATTTTTAACATACGAAACATTATTGTAAGCAGACATAACTGTCGGCGACAAACCCACAACGCTGCCAACATTTATTTTTGTCAGTGACATTCTTCCACCTCCTGAATTAATAAACCATTATCGTGGAGTTCCGCACTTGGGACAAAATCTTTCTGAGGCACTGAACTGAGTAGCGCACTTTTTGCAAAAAGCCATATTACTGTTATACAAATCCCTTGACTTGTGGTTTGTATAGCCACTATTATTGATTTTCTTTTGTTTTGGCATAGTATAGCCGCTAATATTTTTAGATTGTTTTACAAGCAAAATAAGTATTGCAACGCACAAGCCAATCAATACAGCTAACCCTGCGTAAATAGGAATAAACTCAGGATACATAAATTCTACCTCCCATATAATTTTGCAATGGGCTTCTCGGCCCATTGCAAAATCAAATTAAAAACAATTATTTATTTTTTCTTTTTTTACCAAAGATAATAAATGCTGCAATAGCTGTAACGAATACAACTATACCGATTATTGAACCCACAAATAACGCTGTGTTATTGTACCAACGAACGAACATATTTGTTGATACCAAGACATCTTTTACCGAAAGTTCACATCTGTTGCCTGCCGCATCTACTGCCACAAACATAATGCTCTGCTTATCATTTGACTGTGATACATTAAACGAATATGTTTCTCCGTCAGCTTTATAGCTAATCTCTTTGCCATCGCTTTCTTTGCCGTTATAAATCTTTACATTATCAAGCACAAGGTTATCCTTGATTTCAACCTTTACATTCTTAACATCTACCGCATACTGCTGACCGCTTTCAAAGTCAATAGGAACTATAACCGGCTTAGTTTTATCTATACCGAATGAAATTTCTGCTGCCTTTGACTCCTCAATATTTTCGTTTACATTTCCTGCGGCATCTTTTGAATATACGGTTACTCTATACTTACCATCATCGGTAAACATAGACTTTTTAACTATGTACTTGTACTGACTCCACTTACCGTCACCGCCTGTATGGGTTACAGTATAGTCAGTACCCTCTTTAAGGTCCTTAGGTGTACCATCTTTAAATACCTTTAGTTTAAGGCTCTTTGCATCAAGTACATCTACATTAGTTTCAGTAAACACTACATCTTGCTCTGTATTTGTGTATTTACCGTCAAGTTTCTTAAGTGATGAATCTAATGTGTATACAGAACCAAATCTGTTAGCTGAGAAAGTAATGGTTTTTTTGCTTGAATTGCCTGCCATATCAGAAATAGTTGCTGTTAGGGTATAAATGTCATCAACCTTTTTCTCCTTAGCAAAGTCTGCAAAAATGTACTTTTGACCATTAAGAATATTTTCTGTTGATGTGGTGTAGTCAACAACGCCGTTATTTGCACCCGAAAGTTCTACACTTATGGTGTTTCTGTCAATATTATTGTCAGTATAAGTTATAACAGGAGCAATCTTGCCGTTGTTTGCTGACTTGTCCTCTACACCTGAAAGTTCAAGTGAAGGAGCAGTTTTATCTACATAAAATTCTTCTTCCTTGTAGTCAGCGGCATTATTACCAGCCTTGTCGGTAAAGGCAATATCAAAAGTAAATCTTGAGTCAAAATTATAATTTATAGTTGCAGTATGTACATCGCCATTATCTGACCATGTGCCGGTGGTTGGGAAACTGAGGTTAGTGCTGTTGTCTGAGGCAGTACCTGTTACCTTTACTCTTGAAGAGTCAAAATTATGTTCAACAATTGTTATTGTAGCTGTTCTGTCTGCCTTATAATAATTTCCGTTTAAAGCGTCATTGTTATCGTAAACTACCGACACCTTTGGTTTTGTTCTGTCAATAGTAAAGCTATGACGGGCGATTTTGTTTGACGCATTTTTAGCAAGATCAGAATAGCTTATATCAAATGTATAATCACCGTCTGCTGAATACAAAACTGTCGCTGTATAATAGGTCTGGTCAGGCGACTGCGTATTCTTATGTTCCTGCCAACCCTCTACACTCGGAATAACTCCGTCTGTATTTGTAATTTTGCAGTCAACATCTTTGCCGCTGAAATTACGCTCAGTAATTTTAATTGTTGCCTTACGAATGTCTTTATAGATATTGTTATACTGACTATCGGCTGTGTTATTATCGTATGTAACCTCAATTACAGGACTTACCTTATCAATACTGAGTTCGATTTTATTTTCAGAGGTGTTTCCTGCCCTGTCGGTCATTTTTACAGTAACAATAATATTGTTGCTGTTGTTATTAACAGTAATAACTTTCTGCATCTGAGTAACAAGATTATTGTCTGTGCTGATAATCTTCCACTCGTTAGCCTGTGTTCCGCTTATCTTTTTGGAGTTATCAACCGAAACTTCTCCACTCTGGTTGTTATCGGTATCGTACGGAGCTGAAACAGACCATGAAATATTACGAATACCCGAATATGTATCTGTAACAGTAACTGTTACAGGAACATTTGACGCATAAATATCTGAACCGTCATTGGTATGCAAGGATGTGTTGGGCTTAACCAAAGAAATATGATTTTCCGCATTGTGCTTTTCAGGCTTTTCGAGAATTGCACTGTTAGGTGTTGCAGGGTCACTTTCGTGATTTACATTATCATAAGCCATTGCATAAATCTGTCCCTTAAAGTTTTTGTCAATAGTAAATGATACTTTTCCATCTTTATTGACTGGTTTTTCTATCTTTTCGCTTTCGCCTGAATTAATATCAAAAGTATAATACATGATTTTCGCAAGACCGGAGCTTGGACCATCATCCACTGCTGTAATGGTAACCTCAGTATTTTCTTTAAAATAGTATCCGTAATCTGTTTTTTCTACACAATTCTCATTATACTGAACAGGCCCGAAGGTAAATTCAGATATTTCCGGATTATTTTTGTCAATATAAAATGTCTTTGAATACTCGTCATATACATTACCGGCATTATCGGTAACCTTTGCGGTAACTACATAAGAACCATCTTGGTTTTGTTTTAAATCTTTGGTGCTTAAATTATATTTCTTCTCAAATATCTGATTATCTATTTCTTTGCCGGTTGTTTCGTCAATCGCCTTATTAGTTACTTCATTTACAATAAGTTCACCATTGATTTTAATCTCAACCTTAGCCAAACCGGAATTGTCATCTTTAGCGGTTAACGAAAATTCAATGTCACTGTCATACCACTCTTTATCGCCGTCCTTATAAACAGGTTCAGTGAAGTTTTCCTCAATTGTGGGCTTGATTGTTTCAATCATTAATTTATTGCTTTTAATGTCTGAATTCTCTCCTGTTGGATAAACCGAATCTGATACATTATCCACATTATCGGTTGCCGTTGCTGATATAGCTGCACTGAAATAGCATTTCTCGCTGTCAATAGCATCCTTAGGTATTGTAAAAGTTGCCTGTTTGTTTTCATCTACATCCTGAGTTCCATACTCTTCGCCGTTATCGTCGTTACCGTCGTTATAATATAGTGTAATACTTTTTACATCCGAGTTTAATCCTTCGGGGGCATCCGCAGCTGTTACGGTAACATTAACGCTTTCGTTAAAGAAAATACCAAAGGAAAGTGTATTGATAATTTTTTCAAGAATAGAATCCCCGACTTTAGTAATTTTAAAATTTGTAATGGTCGGAGCTTCTTTATCAACATAGACCGTACGCATTTTAGGCTCAGATTTAGTATTGGTTACGCTTTCAGTTTCAACTGTTAATGTATTTTCCCCAACAACAGTTTCAACAGTAAAAGTCACTTCCGTTGTCACCTTAGTGCTTTCCTCAATTTTGCATTCTTTTTCTGCGCCGTTGTTCAATTTATATTTGATGCTCTTAATGCCATAGCTGTTTTTTACTGTAACATTAAATTTGGGCTTTCCTGTTTCATTATACCATTCTCTATTATTTTTGTCTGTAAAGGAAGCTTCTTTATCCGGTTCTATTGTAACAGTGCATGCCTCAGCTTTATTTGTAAATTTATTGCTTATCAGTTTTTCATCGTTTACAGATGTATTATCTTCTGTAAGCTTAATTATACCGCTTTCATTTCTCGCGTTGTCTGTCACGGAAGCGGAAAATGTTGTTCTATTAAGCTCGCCTGCACCAATTTTAAATACAGCTTTTCCGTCAACAACATCATATACCGTCTGACTTTTATCGCCATAATAAAGAGTGACATCCTTTACACCGGAAACAACAGCTGTATCCTCATTTTCCATTGGAGTGTCAGTAACACTTACAGTAACCGTAATATCTGAATTACAGAAGTAACCGTCCTTAAAGGGATTTATGCCATCTCCTTGAATCTCAACTTTCGTAACTCTTGGAGGATATTTATCAACAGCAATCTCTATTTCCTTAATCTCACTGCCTGTTGTTGTATTTCCGAGTTTGTCTTTTGCAAAAATATAGTATGTGCCGCTAAATTCTTTATCTGTTGTGACAAATGAAAGCTTACCGTTCTCTATTGTGCATTTGTTGTTTTCATCATAATCTGTATTTGAATTACTATAATATGCCTCGTCAACACCTACACCGTTGTCTACAACATCAGCTGTAACAGTGTATCTATCATTAGAGAAATCACAGTTTGGCGACTTGGTAACATTTGAAATTACCGGAGCATTTTTATCTAACTGTATTTTTATATTAATATTTGTAATTTTTTCCCATTTAAATATATTATTGGAATCATACAAATAAATTTCATTTATTTCAACAGGCTTTTCTCCAATAATAATTTCATTTTCTGTCGATAACTTAAAGTCTTTTGAATATATACCTTTATAAATACTTTTATCGCTGCTCTCAATCTTGACCTTTACTCCGTCAGAAATAAAATATGTATTATCTTTTATTATCGGTTTAAATTCTTTGCCATCCTTAGTAAATGAAATAGTGTAATAGTCATTGCTGATTTTGTCGTCTGAAATTTCAACAGCTTTTACTTTTTCAAAAGCAATCTCTATTTTTTGGTCTTCTGTTATTTTCTCGATACAATAATTATAATTATTACATATCGGAGCATCACCGGAGATTTCTACAAGATTATTGTTGATTGTTATTGATTTGATACGATAACCCTCGGCGGCATTTATCTTTAAAGTCTCAGAATCACCATAATTAACTATTTCATCAAGCTTGCCTTTATCTCCCAAAGTGGCAGTACCGCCTTTATTACCTTTTTCGTCTTCTGCAACACTTACAGTAACATTATAACGGTTAAGGCTGAACTCTACTGTAAATTCATAATTCTTATCTACAGTTAATATTTTTTCGTATTCTTTATCATTATTATTATCATCAATAGTGGATTCTTCACCGTTTACAATTACTTTAGATACTCTGTAATTAGGGTTTGGTTTAGCTGTTACTGTAACCTTAGTGGGATTTGCTGAATCTTCAGACTCATTAAATTCAACGCTGCCGCCTGCAGTTATTGAAGTATCTCCGTTGTATGTAACCTTACCGTTTTCCCAAACATTAAATGTAATTGTATATGTCTTTCTTATGTATTCCGCATTAATCTCATAATCAGATGTAATATTATTAAGAGTTGTTCTGTACTCACTCTGATCTTCTTGTATATCACAAGATTTTCCATTAATGGTAACGCTTTTAATACGATAGCCGTCTTTTTTGGGGATAACTATATCCTTGTTTGTTCCATATTTAACGGTTTCTTCTGCTTTTGTTGTTGTTTCAGCGATAGTTGTATTTACTGTTACTTTAAACTCTTTAACACTTAATTCAAGCTCTATTTCAGGCTGAGCATCGGACAAGCCAACAATTTCAGTTGACGCATTATTATACTTTTCATCAGCTGCCAAAGTTTCGATTTTATAGTCTTTGCCCTTGTATGCCTCAAAAGTAAACTTGCCTTCGTCATCTGTTTTCTTGGTGGCGGTAGTATAACCGCTAAGCTTGACTTCTATACCGGCACATGGATTTCCGTCTTCGTCCTTTACAACACCGTTGAGATTTACTCTATCGATAGGAGTTATAACTATGTTATGCTCTGTAAAATCAGGATGTGCAACAAATTCAAAATCACTTACAGGTTCATACTCTTCACTGTTGGAAACGGTTGCTCTGTATGTTACACCGTCTTTAAGCACACTTTCAAAAGTGGCAACACCTTTTACCGTTTTCTGAGCTATTTTATCGTTTTCATCAGCTTTATTTGTTAAAGTAACTATAACATCATCAAGCTCTAAAACAGATGTACCGTCTGTCAATGTAAATGTACAACTTAATAAATCTTCACCTTTTGCGCTCACAAATGTTCCTGTGGGAATTACTGTGATAAGCATAATGGCTGTAAGCAAAAAGGCTGTTGCTTTAGCTGATAGTTTTTTAATCTTGCTTAACATTTTTCTTACCTTCCTCTTTTTTATTATTTATATAACTAAAATTTTGACCATTCAGAATACAGTGTAATCTAAATGATAAAATAATTATAAAACAAAGTATGTATTGAACTATATTTTCAAGTATTCCGAATACCGCAAACAAAATCAGCAGTATAAGTGAAACCAATAAAACAATATCGGTTGCATTGGCAAATTTGTTTTTGCATATAGATAACAATCCGATTTTCCCTTTTGACTTTTCTCCAAGCATTTTCTTTCGCATTGAATTTGCTTTCCAAAACAAAATTTGTTCTGCAATTAAGCCAATCCAAAACACCAATGCTACCAATAGTTTTGGAACTGTCATTTTTGTTTCGCCTGCATAAAAAGCTAAAAACACTATTGACAAGCTGGATATAAATGAGCAAGCTACCGACAACTTAAAGGAAATCAAATATTTTTCATACGACGATTTCATTATATCACCTCATCAGTATGAATTAAAATTTTACTCCTTGTAACCCTGAAATTAACAAGCTGTGGGGCATTTGCTCCTTTGCCCTTCTCATTTTTAAGTACCGTTGTATAATTTTCTTGAATATTATTACAGCTAAGTACTTGAGTTGCATTATTTTTGAGCAGCTCTGTCGGATTCTCCCTAAGCACTTCAGTTGATTCATTATTAAGCACCTCAGTGGCATTACTTTTGAGCAGCTCTGTCGGATTCTCCCTAAGCATTTCAGTTGATCCATCATTGAGTACCTCGGTGGCATTACTCTTGAGCAACTCTGTTGGATTCTCCCTAAGCACTTCAGTTGATCCATCATTGAGTACCTCGGTGGCATTACTCTTGAGCAACTCTGTCGGATTCTCCCTAAGCACTTCAGTTGATTCATCATTGAGTACCTCGGTGGCATTACTTTTGAGCAGCTCTGTCGGATTCACCCTAAGCATTTCAGTTGATTCATCATTGAGTACCTCGGTAGAATTATCTCTTAGCAACTCTGTTCTCTCTGCATCCATAACTTCGGTTTCATTATTTATTACCTCGGTCTTAATTTCAGAATTGTAGGTTAATTGCTCATTGTAATTATCAACCTGCTGATAATTATTATTTTGAACATTTACAGCATTGTTGTCAATATCAAGCCTTTTCGACAAATGAGCCTCAGCAATAATTTTACCATTGCCATTACCTTGCAATAAAGAGTTTGCAGCTGTTTTTCTGTCATTACTCAAATTATCATTTGCCCTATACTTTCTGTAAGACGACGAATTATTAAATTCTTTCATCGCTTTAATCTCACGAGCAACGGTTTTACCCGTTAAATCACCTATAACAGAGGGAATATTAAGTTTTATAAATATAAAAATCGCAACAATTAATGCAACACCGGCAAGTGAAAAACCAACAGTTGCAATAATTAACCATGTATTTGCACTCATAAAATTCACCTACTCTCTGTATGCATTCTCGATCGCCTGACTTGTTGAATCAAAACGAGAAATTACTTCTTCTTTTAATTCGGTGGTCTTATCGGTTGATGTTGATACCTGCGAAACCGCCTGCTTTACGGTGCTAAACAAACTTTCCATACGAACTTGCGAAATATCATCGGCTTTAAATTTTCGCGCATAGTTTTCCATAGAATACATTGCAAGTTTGTAAACTTCGAGCTCAATAATTTCACTTTCATTATCTGCGTTTGAAATTTGTTGAGTAAGTTTTTCAAGGTTTTCCCAATAAGGAGTATATTTTCCTTTATCGTCTGCCTCTTCAATCTGTAAATTTATATCTCTGTTAAACTTACCTATTTCTTTATAAATTGATGACATAAGATAATTAGGCGAATCCTTAGAGCCGTAATTAACTGCATCTTCAAACCATTGAATTGAACTTTTCATTCTTGTTATCTGATTATCCGAACCTTCGCTTTTTCCATAATCGTAATAATACCAATACAGTTTTCCTACCTCAAAAGCAAGATCCGAATAATTATCCTGTTCTCGAAGCTGTGCAAGATTTGCATTTAGTTTTTTCTTTAAAATTTCCTCTTCGTCAACAGTAAAAGATGCGTCATCTTTAAACGCCTCTACCATACCTTCGTATGCCTCTATTGAAAGCGGCTTAATATCTATGGCTTTATCGTAATAATCAACTTTTTCTTCTGATGTAGAGGCTTTCTCGGCTTGCAGAATATTCTGATTATAGTCAGCGTTATTTGTAGCTGTTCTCATTATCAAACCTACAACGCCTATGCAAAGGAAAGCAACCATTGCCGAAACTGTAATGATAAAAGTTCTCAGCTTTCTTTTTTGCATTGCTCTGTAAGCAGCTCCATATTCTTCGTAATGATTCAACGCATACAGCAGTTCTGTGCATGACTGATAACGGTCGTCCGGATTTAACTGCGTACACTTTTGTATGATTGCCTCTAATCCTGCCGAAAGCTGTGGATTCCAGTGCCTGATAGGATATATTTCATAAGGAGGTTCACATGGATTCTGACCCGTAAGCAAATGGTAAAGAGTTACACCCAGACAGTATATATCTGTGCGTGCATCGGTTTGCCCTTGTCCGCCAAACTGCTCCGGTGCCGCATATCCCTTTGTACCTAAGCTAACGGTGTCCGCAAGACTTTTATCCTTGTATTCACGAGCAATACCAAAATCTATTACCTTTATATTTCCGTCAGGTTTCAGCATAACATTTCCGGGTTTCATATCTCTGTAAATAATAGGCGGCTTTCTTGTGTGCAAATACTCAAGCGCTTCACAAATCTGTTTCGCCCAGTCAATGACCGCCTCCTGTGGCTGTGGACCGTTCTCCTCAAGAATTGTACTCAAGGTTTCGCCCTCGACATAGTCTTCAATAATATAAATAACATTTCCGTTATCAATAATGTCCACAATGCGAACAATAGCCGGATGGTCTAACTGTTTTATAAGATTTGCCTCTGCGATTGCACTTTGAATTACAACCTCATCATTACCGTCTTTTGCTCTTTTTTCAATTTCTTTTACAGCCCACTGCTTGTTAAGTCGTTTATCCATTGCAAGGTAAACTTTAGACATACCGCCTCTTCCCACAAGCTTAAGAATTTCGTATTTATCATCTATTACTTGACCGACATACGCCATATTAACATCTCCTAAATCACCTTAATCAGTATTGATGAAATATTATCTGTTTCATGTCGTTGTTTTATTAATTCAATCATACGAACAATATTATATTTCATTGTTTTCTCATCGTAGTTATGATTTGGTGCAAACGCCTGATGGATTTCGTTTGCTGAAATAACATGTCTAAAACCATCTGAGCACAACATATATTCCTCGCCTCTGCTGTATGAGCCTCTTATATAAACAGGTTCAACTATCTTTGATGCGCCTACGCACTGCAAAAGCACATTCCTTCGTGGGTCTTTTTCAGCCTGTTCGGCAGTTAATCTTCCCATTTTTATCTCTCTTGCTACAACGGTCTGATCCTCTGTAAGAATCTCAATATTATTATTTGTTATTTTATATGCTCTTGAATCTCCCACATGGGCAATAAGATATGTACCGTTCTCTAAAAAAAGCATTGCTGTTATTGTTGAGCCTAACTGAATTCTGTTCTGTCTACCATATTCGGCAATATCCTGATTCAATTTCTTGATCAATCTGTCCCAATGATACCTTACCTCATCTGTAATATTTTCACAAGAAAGCTGTGCAGGCAATTCATTTTCAAACCACTCAGAAAACGCTCTTATAATTGTTGCGCTGGCAAGCTCACCCTTTGCAAGTCCGCCCATTCCATCACAAATAATTGCAAACAAAATTGTGCCCTTATCGGTCTGTGCTTCTTTGTATGCGATACTATCTTGGTTTGTTGCTTTTCGTATTCCTATATCGGTGTGCATTTCTACATTAAAAGGCATTTTTATCACCATCACTATCTTCTACACAAAACACAAATTCCTCGTTGGCAAGGCGCACTTTGGTTTTGCTAAAAATTTCAACTTCGGTTTGCTCGGGTATTTTATGACCGTCAACATATGTATGATTTGTTGAGCCCAAATCAACAACATAATATCTTTTTCCTTTTGTAACAATCTTGGCATGGTTTCGGCTTACCGCTTTATTATCAACTATAATATAATTACAGTTGCCTCTTTCCTTTCCAATACTGAAGGTTGGTTTATCAATAATAATTTTTTTATTATTTTTTAATCTCAGCAAAAATGCAACTGTCGGTCTTTCAAGCTCACCAGAACCTAATACTGTTGTACCACCTACATATGAGTTTAAATCTATCGTTCCATCGCTTAATCCTTGAGTATTATTTTTATATACTCTCTGCTGACCTGAGTTATTTTGACCCTGATACACATTATTGTTGGGATTTACCGGATTATAAATTTGATTAACCTCTCTGCTTGCATTACCCGTAATTTTACATCCGCAATGAATGCAATAATTTATTCCTTCGTCATTTAGAAAATGACACGCAGGGCACTCAATTTTCGATGAAACAGGTACATTGTTTTGCCCTAACAAATTATTTATATACTGTTCAAGCTCAAATTCCGAGAAATTAATTCCGTTATTAAGTATATTAATATAGTCCTGCGCATAGCTTGTATCTTCGTTGGGCGAAAATGTGCAAAACTGTATAATATTTAATAAAAAATCTCTCAAGGATATTCCGCTGTTATAATTCTGAATTGGCACATACACAAAATAAATTTTTTGTGTATTAGGATTTACCATAACCTGATTAAAATCCATAAGCATATTTTCCTGATGGAAATACGCCCTTTTTACAGACAACAAACATTCAAGAATATTTTTCAGCATTGACGCAAAAGTGCTTTTGGTAAATGGGGTTTGCAAAAACTGCATAAAAGGTATAAAACCTGTTATATTATAGAACAATTTAAAAGTGTTCTTTTTCACTTCAACATCTACATGCAGTAAGTACGGAACATTATCACTGTTTATGGCATACGCCTCATGCTCGTTGAGCTGCTGACCTTTTAAAGACTTTATCATAATATGGGTTACTCCCATTTTTTTGACAAGCTTAATTTTATTCATATACTTATTACCTTCTTGCTATATTCAAATCGTTTATGCAACTATTTCTTTTTCTTTCAGCTCTCTGAATGTTAATCATTAATTCATTCCACTGCTTTTCATACTGATTCCTGATGTTTTGAGGCAAGTTACGGGAAAGTACTCTTTTAAGCGCCTCCCGTTGATCATAATACCTGTTACATTCATTAACCGCAGTGTTATAATTTTTTTGAGCAACCTGTATTCTGCGTTGCTTTTCGGCTCTTGCGGCATCTTCTTCTCTCTTTATATTGTTAGCTACGATTTTTATGTCTGAGCTAAGCCCGTTAAGCTGCCTTATGGTATCGTCTATCTGAGAAATAACCTGATCGATTGCACGAGAAATATAAGGTACTTCCTTACCCTGCCAATTATCATTGATAGAATTTTTATAGTTATTCAGCTGGTTTTTTGTATTTCTCAGCTGAGTGGCATAATCATCTAATTGTACTGCCTGTGAATTAGCAATATTAACATTTATAGCCACTGCTACCCCTCCTATTGTTATGGCAATTCATACTTAGCAGCCGGATAATAGCCGAACAAATCATCTTTTACATATACCATATAAAATTTGTCGCCTTTTTTGTTTCCTCATAAACCTTTCTTTTTACACAAACTGCCTTTCCGAATTTAGAAGAATAATCCTTAAAGTCAAGCTGACAATAGCTGTCATCATTGTCACTGCTACTGCATTTATGCTTCATTCGCTTGTAAGTAACAAAATCTTCGACTATGGTATACTTACCATTCTTTATAGTGCTTTTTTTGCGCATAATTTTTATAATATTTTTTAGTCCAAAGAAACAGAACAAAAAAGCAATCACAGCCATAAAGCACAGCATCGGCAAAATTTCTGTAAAACTTTTGTTATATGTAAAAGGAATAACCAAGCATAATAATCCCAATAAAACAAATATTGAAAATGCTATTAGCGGGAATACACAACGATATTCCTTTAGTAAAAACTTAGTTGTTATTTTTGTTTTCATATTTACCGCTCTGTTTAATTTATTATATTGCCTGCTAAAGATTGATCTACAAAATAATCGTTTCCGAGATATATGATAGCCGGTTTTTCGCTGTTATTCAAAAAAGCCAATATACATTTATCCCCTAAACGCATATTTTTAAAAGTGCCGAATGATACGCTGACATTTCTATTGGTTCTATTTGTATAATATTCTAATACAAACTGGCAGTAATTATCATCTAAACGCTTTGAACTGCCTGCTATTGTACGCATATCAATTATTTTATCAATAATAATTTTAAAATCATTTGCTTTAACACTTTTATATTCATTTATGGCTTTTAATAAATGCCTTAAACCTATAACATACCCAAACGGAATGCCAAATGCCACAAAAAATATTATACTCCATATCAATGTGTCCAAATCAAAATTTCTTGACAATATAAGAGAAAAAAACGTTATTAAAACTCCAACTGCTGTATAAATAGAATATATAACAACTTGCCTGTTTGCTTTTGTATCCTTTAAAATTTCTTCTTTTGTAATTAACATATAAAACCCCATTTTCCCTTAAATGTACGGTTTTATCACTATGCTTGAAATATTATATTGCCTGCTAAAGATTGATCCAAAAAATACTCATTACCAGGATATATATTAGTTGGCTTATTACCGTTATTCATAAAAACTAAAATACATCTATCGCCTATATGCAATTTTCTAAACTCATTAAACGACACACAAACATTTTCATTAGTTTTGTTTGAATAATACTGTAAAGTAAGTTGACAAAAACTATCATCCATATCACTGGTTCTACCAGAGGCAACCGTACTCATGTCAATTATTTTATCTATCACTATTTTATAACTGTCTGCATTAATACTTTTTTGAGCCTTTATGGTCTTTAACAAATTTCTCAATCCGATGACATAACCAAACGGTATACCAAATGCTACAAAGAAAATGGCACTCAAGGATATTGAATTCAAATCCAATTTTCTGGTTAATAAAAACGGAAGAATTATCATAAGAAATCCAACTGCTGTGCATATTGAAAACACAACAATTTGAAATTTAGATTTAGAGCCTTTTACTATTTTTTCTTTTGTAATCAACATATAAAAAATCCTTTTTTCATAAAATATTATTTCAAGCCTTTAAAATCCATATTATTTGAAGATTCTACTATAACGGAAACCATAGCCTGATATTTTCCGTCGGATGTTTTGGCATATACTATTGTACAACCTTCTTTATTCGCTGTCAAAGTTCCGTCTTTATCTATTGAAACAATTGATGAATCTTTTGTATTAAATTCTATATCATTTATTGTATAATTCTTTGGAATCTGCTGAACTTCGATAGCATAGGTTTGCCCTTTTGACAGGTTTACATTCATAGTTGAAAGTATCAGCTTTTCACCTTCTACTATACTGTTGTTTACGCTACTATTTGTACTTTTAGTATTGTAAGATCCTGATGTTTGCGATTCTTCATTTTTGCTGTTATCACTATCGTTTTTATCATCTTTTTTATCAAAAGGTACATAATTTAAAGTACAATTATCCTCATTTGCTTTACTGCCTACCGAGACTACCGATTTTGATAAATCTAATAAACCGTTAGGACCATCTACATGCACATTGAAGAACTTACCGTTTTTCTCGTTAATAAAATCATATGACAAATTAACTTTATCACCAAGCATATCTGTCAAATAAGATTCATCTGTTACAGAAATTCTTACTATACCATACGCATTAACATCCATGCACAAATCTATATGTAATTTTACCTCTGCACCTGTATCACTCTTAAAAATTCCTCCTTGTGCTTCTGCAACCGCTTTAATATCCGCCTCATTTGCTGTAATATTTTCAAAAGCTGATGTTGAGCAACTTATAGTATCAAAATCCGTATCATTAAAATCTTCTTCTTCTATCAAATGCATCTGAGAGTCTGCCAAATGTCCCTTTAATGAAACTGACGCTCCCACTCCTATTTGAGCCTCAACACCTACTAATCGCTTTTTTAGTCCAATCACATATAAAGCAGGACCAAATCCCAATGCAAGCTCTGCTTTTGCCTTTATTTGAGCGTCTAATCCTTTATTACAGGTTTTTATATATCTTATATTTCCGTTTTTATATTCAACACCCTTTGAACCACTTTCGGTTAAAGTCAAAGTAAAACTTCCTTCAGCTGATAAAGTTACATTAACATCTAAACATATTTTGGCAACAGCCACCGAATAAATATTTAAACTGCAAACTTTTATTGTTTTTTTGCTTGCAATTGTTTTAGCACCTTTTCCACTTTCTGATTTAAGTATTGCCCTTTTAAAATTAGTCAAAAATTTTCCGTTACCATTACTATATTTTGGAGCGGCAACATACTTTGATTTTCCTGAAAATGCTGCTCCTATTTTTTGTTCTGTTTTATAATCAACTTTTAACTGAGCTTCCTTTAATGATAAGAAACCGAAGTCATATTTTTGTGTTACGGACAAATCACTTACTTTAAATTCTTCTGATAGCTTTAATTCTCCGGGTTTATCAGCAGACAACAAATTTGGAGTTTTTACAGACACTCCCAAATTAAGAGAACCGTTCATTGTGTAACTTAAACCTATTTCGCATCCATCTACTGTGAACTTATTTGAAAATGATGAATCACAATTTTTAATACCGCTTGCTGCATTTGCTGTATTGCACTGTAGCGAGCTTACTGATGCATCACTGACATTCTTATTTGCAGTATTGGTAATATTATTACCTGCGTGTATCAAATTTCCGTTACCGTCATATATCACTGTGTTGTCTGCTGTCGGAATTACCGTTTCCTCTAAATATAGTGATTCATAAACATCTTGTAACTCAACATCATCGGTTACATCTGCCAACAATCCATCTTCAGTTTCTTCAACATTTTCAATCTTATAATACTGCTTTTCAAAATTATTATCAGAGGATGGAATTGCTAAAATATTGTCTTTCTTAATAATATCTAAGCTTTCTTTCGTAGTATTAGAAACCTTTATTTTGTTATCATATATTGAATATCCTGTTCTGTCTTTTATTTCAATTACATTGTCTTTATACTTCTTGTTTTCAACATTATTTGTATATTTTTTGTTTGCCCACAAATCCTGTGCTTTGGTCAATAACAGCAGTGCATTTTCGCTATCAATATTTCTATCCATCCAATAATCTCTTATTGAAGTATCAAAATTGTTAATAGCAAATTCTATTTTTTCATCTTTCGTGGCGTCCTCATTAACAAAATCACCTGCATTGACCAATGTTACAAGAGCATCGCTCCATGTCACTGCCTTTTCAGATGTTGTTTCATCATTCGAATCAAGTATACCCCATTCGGCTGCCATTTGAAAATCTGCAAAATACTCATCAGAGGTTTTTACTTTAGCAAAATACGGCTTATCATTAGTATAGCTTTGCATTCCAAAAAAATCAGCTATATTTGAAAGCCACTCTCCCATTTTAACGGTATTGTTGTTTACATCCGAACATCCGCTGAAAGATATAAGAGATGTTAATGTAATTGATAATGAAAGTATTACCGCAAAAAATTTTTTCATTTCAAGCCCTCCGAATTTTGTTACAATAAATCTATATAAAAAGGTAAATTACCGTATTATTTTCTAATTCAGGCAAGCAGGGGCTTGTTATGCCCCCACTTGCAAAATTAAGTGATAAATATTATTTAAATGCACTTGCATTGCTCTGAACTGTGCTCTCTGTGTTTTCGTAATTCTGAGCAGTATTTCTAAGAAAATCTGCGTATGATTTAACTACACTCTTGTATTCTTCAAAACGAGGCTTTAATGCGTTCATTGCCGCTCTGATATCAGATGCAGCATCACTCTTCCATGTAGACTCTAAATCCTGCATATTTTTATTGATGTTTGCAAGCTTTTCGTCTAATGCCTTGTTAATAGTATCAATTTCTCCTGCTGTGTCCATTAATACCTGACTGGAAATCTTAATTCCGTCTGCCATTTTTATGCCCTCCTTAGTTTACAAGCTTTTTAGCTTCTGCTGTAATTGTATCCTGTGTATCACGATAAGCCTTTGCGCTCTTTCTTAAAAAGTCAGCATAATTAAGCATTAGCTGATGCATTTTGCTGAAATCGTCCTTAAAACCTGCAATCTGATCAACGAAAGCTACATTGTCCTTACCATTCCATGTTGATGCCATAGCATTTGTTTTGTCATAGAGTAAGTTATACTGCTTTTCATAATCACCGGCCAAGCTTTCAATTCTGCTTGCTGCCGACTCTAACTGCTCAGGTGTTACCTGAATAACTCTTGCCATAATAATGACCTCCTAAATTTATTTTATATTAACATCAGCTTTGAGCCATTTCGTATACCGAGCTCATAAACCGAAAGATTAATATTTATAATTGTTCCATCCCTACGGTAGCAAAGTGTGGTGTTCTGATTTGCCATAAATCTGCCTTCAGATATATCGGCAACAGCTTTTTTTATCATTTCGAGCACCTCATACATCTGCGATTGCAAAGGAATGAATATATCAAACGAATTATTTAATACAGGCACAAAAATTTCTACCAAAACCTTGTCCATTCTAATCGACCTCATCTTCTGCTTTATGTGAAAGAAGTTTTGCTAACGACGGTTTGTTCCTTTTTATAATATAGCCGTATTCGTTATCAATTTCTTCATAAAGCATACTTGTAATTTTACCGACCTTTAGCATATACTGGTCTGCAACACCTTCACCAATCCATAAACCATCAGAGCCAGTGATTTGTCGCTTATACCAATTGTCATATGAAAAGGTATTAAACTGTGCAACAGACTCTGCAATAACAAAATGCAATTTATAAAAGCTCTCCGCCTTTTCGATTAATAATGCAAGTTTTTCTTTGCCGTCTGATGTCAATTGATCGTATAATTTTTTAAAGCCAATAAACACATATACTCTCTCGTCATATTTATTCAGAACAGACATATCAAGCTCCGCTTCTTTATAATCATTATTTCTTTTAACCATTTCTGAAAACAAAGCCTGTACAAAGCTCTCGTAATTATTTGTAATTGAAACTGCACCAAAGTTTTCGCCCGCAAACAGCTGCTCGCAATCGATTACATATGTATCCGAAATCATAACCAATACCTTTATAAGTTCTGCCATAAAGTTGGCAACCTCGCCTATTTCTTGAGCTGCAATTGGATAAATAACCCTGTTTTTTATATTTACATTAACTATGCCAAGAGTCTTTTTATTGACACCGATCGGAACTTCCTCCAAACCGTTTATCGACGATCTGACATAATCAATATTAACATTTTTAGGTAATATCGGTATTGGCTTTGCGTAAAATTCTGCATTTTTTCTAAGCTGTTCGCAGTAACTGCGCAAATAGCTTTGTGTATCATCCACAGCTTTGCAATAAGCTGTCTGAAATTCGTATACTCTGTCAAGAGCAACCAATCCTCTGCCTTTGTACCTTGACGGAAGCAATCCGTCTGTTTTGCCTACAATAATAGGATAGTCGGTTGCATCGTTAAGCTGCATTGTAAGCATTATTTTAAAGTTTTGCTGGGTTTTATAGCGAACAGCGCTTGTATTTCCTGCTGTTACTATAAAGTAAATTCCGTATTTTACACCATCTCTCGTGAGTAATGTAAATACATCCTGCAAATCTTCATACTGCTCTGCAAATCCGGAATAATTATTTATCATAACAACTATATTAGGTACTTTGCTGTCGCTATTTTTGCAATAGCTTGCATAATCTCCGCCAAACTCTGAAAAGAGTGCTTTCCTTTTGTCAATTTCTCTGTTGAGCATTTTTAGGAAATTTATAGTTTTTTCCTCATCTGATGAAATCATAACTCCGCCAACCTGAGGAGCTTTTTCAAACGCTTTCAGTGTTTCTGAACCAAAATCCATTATATAAATATTAACTTCCTGCGAAGTATGATTTTTTATGAGAGAATAGCAAAGTGTAGTCAATAATGTTGTTTTGCCATTACCTGTTGAACCATATACAAGGCAGTTGCCTTCAGTTGAGAAAGGCAATGTCAGCACACCTTGTGTTTGATTAAACGGATCATCATATTCTCCCACAACCGGATTAAGTATAAAGCCGCTATCCGTTGAGGAATACTTTTTCTCTAAATCGTCAACATAAATAAATTCGGGAATAGGCGCAAGCCACAACGGTCTTACCTTAATATGTTCTTCTGCTGCAAGATCAGACAAATATTTTACAACAGATACAATCTGTTTTACCTTGTTGCCTGTTATTGTCTTTTTCTTATTTGGCTTAACTTTCATCATAGTTCTGCCAAGATTATCTACAATCTGAATACTATTGTCAACGGTTTTCTCTACCGTGTCGGTAGGTACATACTCAGCTCCGCACCATGCTGATTGACCCAATGCAAACAATTCGTTAAATCCGACCTGAAGATAAAATCTGCCCGTCTGAGAAAGCTCTGCCGCATCCGGACATTTAATCATATCCTGACTGTCCGATTTTTCCTGAACCTTAAGGCAAACTCTAAACTTACTGTTACTCCATATCTGGTCATCTACGACACCACTCGGTTTTTGAGTGGCAAGAATAAGATGCACTCCAAGGCTTCTGCCTATTCGAGCCGCACTAATAAGCTGCTCCATAAATTCAGGCTGCTGAGTTTTTAATTCGGCAAACTCATCTGAAATAATAAATAAATGCGGCACAGGCTCACTTACTGTCTTATCTCTGTATAATTGCTGATATTTATAAATATCCATTGTACCTTCATTAGAAATTTTTCGTGCTTCCTGAAATATAGCCTGTCGTCTTCTCAGTTCACTCTGAATAGATATCAGCGAACGCTTTACAGCTGCACCGTCAAGGTTTGTAATTGTACCTGCCAAATGCGGAAGTTTAATTCCTCTATCGTCATCTTCAAACGCTCCTGTAAGTCCGCCACCCTTGTAATCAATAAGAATAAAAGCAACTTCATCGGGGTGATAGTTTACAGCAAGTGACAATATATATGTAATAATAAATTCAGATTTACCCGAGCCTGTCATACCGGCAACTAAGCCATGAGGGCCGTGATATTTTTCATGCAAATCGAGATTAAATAACCCACCGTACGAATCGACACCGATTGGTGTCTGAAGTGATATTGTTGGATTATTTTCTTTCCATCTTGTTAATGAATTGAGATGTTCAATTTTGCCGACATTAAACATTTCAAGAAAAGTTAGCATTGACGGCAACGCATATCTTTGAGTGCTTAAATCAAGCTCAATATTAGCAATATCGCAGCCTACATTATCAATTGCCGCCTCATTGATCCCATCAGCAATGAAAGCTGTATTTTTTCCTGTGGTATCTTCCTTATCAAACATCACTGAATTATCTTCATTGGCAAGGATAACGGTTTTAGTTTCTTTAGGTAAATCTTTAAGCTCCTGAGCCGAAATCAGGATACTGAAACCCTTATTATTTTTGTACTGCAAAAGCTGTTGGAGCGATTCACACTTTTCACTAAGATATTTGCTTGTTGAAATTATCACATAATAAGGCAAAAACTCTGTATAATCGTTATTTGATTTATCTTCTCTGGATAAAATATTTTTCTCTATATATGCTGATATTTCTTTCACTTCGTCCGCTGTGGTTGCAATAAATCTTAATGTTTTATCATTATCCCAAAAATGAGGAATATATTTCACAAAATTCCATTCTTCGTTTTCGTTTGCATCGTGAAGTAAAATAATTTTTAACTCATCATAGCTGTGCAAAGCAATCATTTGCAAAATAAGCGATTTTATCATAGCAACAGTGAACACATATTCGCCATAGATGCCCACTGTTCTTTCCTCTGCCAACGATACGCTTATAGGTACATTTGTAAGCTGTTTTGGTTCTGAACCAAGCGAAAGCATTGCATCCTGCAATGTATCATCATCCATAGTAAATCTTTTTTCAGGAAATTTTACCTCTCCGTCAAGCGGAAGATTGCCTATACCTAATCTCAGCTTTAAAAAATCCGGATGACCGATTGCTCTTTCCCAAAGGTTTGTTTTCACCTCAGCTATTCTATCTGCGCACTCTTCCAAAGAAACAAGATTTTCATTAAGTATATCGCTCTGTTCTTTAATTTTTCGCTTTATCTCATCTCGCACACTGTCAAGATAAGCAAGGTATTTTTCCTGCCGTTTCTTTTCGTTTTTTATTTTAGTTTTCTTTTCATACTTTTTGGTAAGCACAGGCCACATAACCGTACCCAACAACATACTTACAGACATCATAAGTGAAGGAATGGCCTGTGTAATATCTCCCCCGCTTACGAGTACATTGTTCAAGGTAAGCAAGCCGGTACTGAGAGAAGTCATACCCATAGTAATAGATGGGCCAAGCATTAATGCAAGGGGTACAGTATCCATTTTTTGCAGCTGTGGCGGAGGATCGATTGTTATTTCAGTATGTTCAATTTCTCTTCGAAAACGAGGAGAACGATAAAAATACTCTTTTTCGGGTATTTCTGCAAGTTCGGTTTGCTTTTGAACCCTTTGTGGGGAATATTCAAAAAGGTTCTGCGAATTTATCTTTAATAAGCCATCGGGATTATTAACAGCAAGGAAATTGCAACCTACAATAATTTTTAAACCCATTATGTAAATTACATCGCCTGCAAGTAAATTTCGTGATTCAACCCTATATCCGTTTACATAAGTACCGTTTGTACTGTTCAAATCGGTTACATTCCAGTTTCTTCCGTCATAGGAAATGCGAGCGTGCTTACCTGATGCAAATTTATTGAAATAGCAGAAGTTATTATCAGCTGTTCTGCCTATATAAAATGTATTTTGATTTTTAACCACTACTTTTCTGAAAGTATTTCTTGTGGAATCTATTTTTTCAGCAAAAAGAATAACTCTCTCGTCAGAGCCCTTTATCTTAAGATTGAAAAAGCTCTGCGACTGCAAAACCGTGTTTTCAACAGGCTGATTGTTTGCATTCAAAACAAAAACTCGTTTATTGCTTTTGAGTACCCAAGCACCGTTAAGAGCCTCAATACTTATCAATTCACGAGTATGCCCTTTAGAATCAGTATCCGTCAGCCAATACTGACCTTTAATTTTATTAGGTAATGTAAGACTAAACATTTGTTTTGATTTTATAAGATTTACAATCATTTTTAGTCCTCACTTTTCAATTAATCAGTTTTTAGTAGTTTATTGCAGACTATAAAACCATAATTCAGGCAATAAATTATCACTGCAAAGGCAGCGCTTTAAAAAAACAATATTCCATAATGTTATAATAATGATTTACAAACAAATTTGTTTACAACAATATTTGACAAAAAGTTTATAATTGTTCTGCAAATTGTTCAATAGCACAATAATACATTTTTTAAATAATTGTTCACTTTATTATACATTTTTCTACGCTCTTTTGTCAATATATATTTACTGATTTGACTAATTTTTATTTATTTTTATTAAAATTAAATTTTTATGACAACAAAAAATAATATTTAACATTTTTGTAATTTTATTGTAATTTTTATGAGAGAAAAAAGAACTACAAAGTTGTGAATAGGTTTTGATTTTCTGATTTCATACATTTAAAATAAGCTTATACCAATATAGCATTATTTTCCACACAAATTAAAAAATCCGGCTCAACATTATGCTGAGTCGGATTTTTATTGAGAGATTATATTAATGAAATAAAATTATATATTAAAAATTTGCAAACTTCTTAATTGACTTTATATTACTTATGAACATACTTTGCATACATCCATAGAATAAACCATATTGTCTTTGGTTACCATTGTAAGCGGCATTTCCGGCAAAAGCCTGTTAAAGCCCACAAGGAAACTCTCTTCACCGCCATCGTGAAGTCCTGTTACTATTCTTGTGACATTGTTATCTTCGGCAAAGCCAGCCGCTGCGCAATCTGCATTCTTGTCAAAAAGAATTGTCATATCTGCGCCAAACTGTTTTGCTACCATATTCAGATATTCAATCTGCCACGCTGCTTCGGTGTAATCGTGCGTAGGTTCAAGTACAGAGAGCACCCTCAGCTCGCAGTCGGTATCATCGGCAATCTGTTTTGCAAACTTAATAATTCGGTCGCACTCAAACTGCATTGTTACACAAGCAAGCACTACGGCACGCTTTTCAGTATCCATTTTCTCACCTCCAAAACATTTGTGCGTAAGTCGCATTGCACAAATTATAAATCTTTATTCAGATAATCCCACAAAAGCGGGACATCTGCCTGACCATTGTTTATATAATCCAAATCGGTACCATGCAGGTTAAACATATTCCTGCCGACAAGGAGTCCGATACCGAAGTCGTCGTAATCGTTTCTTGCACTGTACATAACTATATAGTGATTATCCGCATATATGAATGACGGTCTGTAAAGTCCGCCGCCGTCCCACGCCAAGCAATCGTCTGCCGGAGATTTTACCTCTAATGCGGTTTCCCAATTAAGTCCGTTTTCCGATGCTGAAAAATACAGATTCATATGCTTTCTGTCTTTTTTATCGGTTGTAGCGCAGGCTAACAATTCATATCCACGGTTTGTTTTTATTACATCAGGGTGCCATACATATGCACCGTCTTCAAAAGTTAAGTCTGTCGGTTGAGGCTGCGACCATACACCGTTTCTCAATTCTCTGTAATAGAGTTGATAATGACACACATACCATACTTTATATGCACCGTCGTCACGGATTATGGCAGGACTCACCATATCATACTTTTCTTTTTCGTAGGTTTCAAAATAAACAAGTTTGTCGCTCCAATTATCACCGTCATACGAATATCTCATATACAATGCCATATAGTCTGTATCGTAATCGGTATATCGCCAAAACAGCTCAAGGCGGTCAAGTTCTTCGTTATATACGAGATGACTGTCCGAATTATAGCGTACGGATTTTTTATAATTTGCAAGCGGCGGCTCTGTAAATTTTACCTCCGAATAATTTATAAGATCGTTTGTTCCGACAATCTGCGGATTTTCGTAGTAATCGTTGCCGCTCGGATACGGTGTGTAAGACAACCAAAATCTGTAACCGTTCCATTCCTTACCCATATCAACCAACTTTGGATGATATGCGTTGTTCGGATAATAGCTTTCTATATACGAATCCGAATTAATAAGATTTAGCTTGCTTACCGAGTTGCTGCAAAAATTGAACTGCGGTTCAAAACCGCTTTTCTTTTCTGTATCGGATTTCTGACTTTTTACATTTACCTTATTGCTCACCGATACGGATGTACTCTGCGGCTTGGTTTCGCTTGCCGAGGCGCTGTCCTTACTGCCTGCCGAACTTGCACAGCCTGTAAAAGCCGACGCCGACATTACTACTGCTAAAATAATTGCAAGTATTTTCTTCATATGTACCCTTTCTATACAGAGTCAGCACCTACGATTCTACTATTTTAAATCCCTTTTTTCTGATATCGGGTTCACCTGTAAAATCTTTGTACTGATCTATAAAATTCCAAAACTTCTGAGCACTGTTTACAGAGTCATATACATAGTCGCAATTTGTACCGTAAAGATTATACATATCCTTTCCGAAAAGAAGTCCTACACCAAAGTTCTTGGCATCGTTTCTTCCGCCGTAAAGCACATAGTACATTCCGTCAGAATACATAAAGGTTGACCTGTAAAGACCGTTGCCGTCCCAATCGGCATCATAACCCGTAGGTCTAAGTACTGTTTTTGCAGTGCCGAATTTCAAGCCGTCATCTGACTTTGCATAGTAAAGATTCATATGTTTTCTGTCATTTTTATCTGTTGTTGCACAAGTCAGAATTTCGTACTTATCTTTGTTCTTGATTAAATCAATATGCCATGAATAAGCATCGTTCTCATAAGGAAGTTTGCACACTCTGATTTTTGACCACTTGTTATCCTTAAGCTCACGATACTTGACTTTATAAGCATTTACATACCATACTTTGTATGTACCCTTATCATACAGAATTGCAGGACTTACCATATCCTCTTTTACACGGTCATAGGTTTCAAAAAAGTTCTGCGGCTCACTCCATGTGTTTCCGTCGTACGAATAACTCATTAAAAGTGAGGCATAATCTATATCGTAGTCTGTATATCTCCAAATAATTTCAAGACGATTCAAATCATTGTTATACACAAGCTGACTGTCCGAGTTAAAACGGATTCCCTTTTTGTAATTCTGCAATACAGGTCGATAAAACTTTATTTCAGAGTAGTTTATCAAATCATTTGACGCAACAATATGCGGATTTTCAAACTCATCGTTGCCCTCGGGATAAGGTGTATATGAAATCCAGTATCTGTATCCGTTCCAGCCGTCTTTGCCAAGGTCAAGAACCTTTGGGTGATAGGCATTGTTTGGGAAACATTCTTCCTGATATTCGTCAATACACTTAAAATTGAGTTTTGACGGTGAATTTTTGGTAAGCTCAAAACCTGTCATATCAACAGTAGGCGAGGGGGTAAACTCCACGGGCTTTCTGTTAAGGCTTGTTGACGCCATTGTATGGGTGGTTTCATACTTAGTATTATTGGTATTTTCCGGTATATTGTATGCTGCAAAAACCGAAACACTTGCTACTAAAACGGCAGTAACAAATATTAAGAAAAACTTCTTCATTAAAAAGTTGCTCCTTTTCTATACAAACCTGCTTGCTTTCACAATAAATGTATTATAAGCATTAATACATACAATACATATACTATATATCGCAATGGTATATTTGTCAAGCAAAAGAGGACAACTTTTTTACAATCTCTAAAAAAAGATTCCCAAAAAGGTCATTTCGTATGTTTAAATACTTTCTTTCTGACTTTACAAATATCATAGCCTTTGTATATGATTATATTATATCGGCAGTGTGAAATTAAGGTGAATTTTGGCATAAATCAATTTAAAATTAATTTATGCCTCTTTCTTATTTATAAGTATATATATATTATTACAATTTATTATTATAACACAAAAACTATAACAAAACAGTGACAACAGAGATTTTTTCAAACAAAAACCGCCATTCTCCATGCACCGTCCAAAAAAGCAAGGCGGTACACTATGAATGGCGGTAAAAACTCACTTTAACAGCTTAAAACAACTCTGTATCGTCAGTTTCTGTATCAGCGTCAAGGCTCTCGTCCTTGGCATCTCTCTGAGATAACTTATTTACATAAGCCTTTAAAGCCTCCATCTCTTTGTCAACAGAGTCTTTTTCCTCAGCCTTAACTTCTTCGGCTGTTTTTGGCTGTTCTGCCGCAACTTCCTCTTTCTGCTCTGTCTGAGCCTCAAAAGGTGAACTTTTGTATTCGTTTTCGTTTGAGCAAGCTACTGTAATGTCAACAACCTCATCATTTTTAAACTCAGGCTTTGGCTGAGTTTCGGGTGTACCGTAAAAAACATCGTTTGAATTGTCTACAATCTGGCGGTAGCACTCTCTCGCCTTAGCAATCTTAGCCTTTGAATTTTCGATTACCTCAAACAGCTTTTTCTGCTGATCCTCAGACACACTCTCGCCCTTTTTAGCATTTTCGTAAAAAGACTTGCCGAGCGCAATATAAGCTCTGTTCATAAGCTCACTTTCGCATTTCATAATAAGACGAAGGCGGTTGAGCTTTGCATTTGTACGGTTTTTTTCAACAATGTTCTGAGTAACATTAGAAATAGTATCTGCCGCTGTGTTGACTGTACCCTTTACAGTATCAAAAAAAGTCATAGTAATATCTCCTTTAACGCATATATGCGGGTTCGTTTTTATAACACTATTATTATGACAGATATTAAAGATAAAATCAATATTTTTTTTGAATTTGCTTGTTAAAAATGTACTTGTTTGATATAATATTTTAGAAAGAGGTGTTGAAATATGTCGGACAAGGTAATAAAGGCAATAGTGTGTCCGGGTTGTGGAGAGCTTGTAAAAGCAGAAATCCACACAAGCATAAATCCTGCACGAGATAAAACAATAAGAAAGCGAGCGCTTGACGGCGAATTGTTTGCGTTCAGATGTCCATCCTGCGGCTACACAGCAAAGCTGAATTATCCGCTTTTATATAACGATATGAAAAACCGCTTTATGGTTTACCTTATTCCAAAAATAGATCGTTTTCAACTCTGCGACGACGAACTTGAAAACAAATACAGCAACCTGCGCAATATTAACAAGCGAATTGTGCCAAACTTCAACTCATTCAAGGAAAAGCTGTTTATTTTTGAATCGGGACTTGACGATATGGCGGTGGAGCTTACAAAGCTCGCCATTAGCCAAACGGTATCCAAAAAGCTCGGCAACATTGAAGTAAACGAGGGTTACTTGTCTATGTATGACAGGGAAACCAACACAATGGGCTTTACATATTTTACAGGCAAAGACAAAGAGCCGTATGTGCAGACCGCAAGACTTGAAATTTACGGCAAGTCAAAGGGAATTATAGATAAATTTGCATATAAAGACAAAAAGCTGAGAGGCTTTATAAAGATTGACCGAGAGTGGGCAGAAAATGTGCTCTACCGCTACAAGCACTTCCGCCATATGGAAAAGGTCAGAAAATTAAATGAGGATTAAAAAATTACACTCCTATCAGTAACCATTACCGATAGGAGTGTTTTTTTGTTTGTATTTTAATGAGTGGTGGGTTGTGGTTTACCGCTCAAATTTTTTGTTATTTAATATTCTGTCGCTTGACTAAAGTAATCCGAACCACACTTTACCGTTCGCCCTTAAAATCAGCTTGCAAAATCAACCGTAACTGCAAGGTGAGCAGGAAAGTCGTTTTCTATCATTTTATTAACCCACGCTTTGTTTTGCTCATCTAATGCGTCATAGATTTTTACGGTTAGGGCATTTTTCTGCGGATTTTCAATTAACTCAAAGCCGCCAAGTCCGTATCCCTGCAAAATCTTATTAAATGCCTCCGGAGTACAGAATTTCTCATTGGTTTGCTCTCTTATTTTTAAAAGCTCTCTTCTTTTTTCAACGCTCAGGTCATCTCTTACAGCGCCTGTAAACCTCTCTCGTTCGGTAAGTCCGTAGCTTTGCGCCGTATCTATATAGTATTCCCTGAGCATCTCATCAAGTTCATTAAAAATCATATCAAGTCCGACAGAAAATGTCTTTATCTCTGCATAATTTCTGCCGCCCGGCTTAACTGCATAAATCTTAGTATTTTCAAGCTTTTTTGTCATTGAATCCAAGCTGTTCATTATTTCACCTCAATATTTACCGTACCTGCCGAAAACACCTGCGCCGCCGTTGCGCTGTTGTCAATAAAGTTCGTTGCAAATTTATACGAACGAATACAACCGCTGTTCATCAGCCTTTTTCCGACCTCTGCCGCATACATAGTTCCGCCAATCTCAATTTCATTTAAGTAATCCTTAAAAACCTGCGTGCATATATCGACAATATCGTTTCTTATGTATCCGCCTTTTGCATACACCACAACCGACATATTAACCCTTTTAGCCTGCGCCGCCGCAACTCTTACATCAACATTCAGCTCTCTGTTTTTTGCAATAAGTTTCTGAGCCTCAGCCACTGCCGCTGCCGTAGGCGAGTTTTCTCCATTGCTCACATACACATCAACAGTGCCTGTACCTCTCTGCTTTGCAATCACGCCTGCCTTGGTAATTCCCGATACACTGAGCGCAAGTCTTTCGTAATATGCCTTGTTCGTTCCGTTTGACGGCACAAGAAAACTCGCCTTTATTCTCTCCCTGAGCTCGTCATCGGTTTCCTCATCACAACCGTTTTCAAACGGTTCTCTGTTGTACGCATAATTAATTTCCGCCGGTGCAGACACAATAATTTTTGCACTGCCTATCGGAATATTTGATTTTCTGCCTGCCACATCTGCCTGAGCCGACACACTCACAAGCGTATTGCCTGCCGTAATTTTGGCGTCCTCGGTGGTAACATATCTGACAGGTTCTGCGTCTGCCGTAGCCACCATACTGCCCGTTGGAATAAAAATACTGTTTTCGGCAGGCTCGTTGATAAAAAATGTAATTTCGCCTTGCGCCTTTTGCGCCTTTTTGCGCTCAATTCCCCTTTGCGATGCAAAATAGTCGAGGTACTCTCCCGTTGCTGTTGCCACAAACATTTGTCTTTTCAGCCATTCAATGCTCGTCATAGCATTAAATATTTCTCCTGCAAGCACCCTTATTCTTATATCCGCATCGCTCTTTTCGTCAAAATCAAAACGGCTCTGCACCTCAAACTCCGACCTCATCTTGTTGTATATTTCATCATATGTAATCATTGATATTAATAATCTCCCCTCTCTCACTGCCGTTACAGCTTAATCTTATGCTGAATTTCGGCTTGCGCACAGCCACAACCTCAGCCTTTACCTTTGGATAATCCGCAAGTGCCTGCGCCATAATCAAATTTAACTTTTCCGCAAAATTCTCATCGGCAAAGTCTGCTGCGCAAAGCTCACAGCCAAGCTCTCTGTTATACACAAAGCCGCCAAGCCTTGTGCAAATGCTTATATATGCCTTTTGCAAAATCTCCTCGTCACCCGAAATATGTACATATCTGCCGCCGCTGTCCACAGCAATATCCCCTTTTTTAATCAGTGTGTCCGTATCATTCACCAACCTTTACTCCGTTAATATATACCGAGCCGTCATTTTTAAGGTACACCTCTGCACCGCCCTTTGACTTCAATAAGATTTCCCCCGGCTCTACCGTAGAAATCTCAGAAATAACTCCCACGCAAACCTCCATATCCGCAAGCGGAAGTACCACCGCCTTTTCATTTACGGGCGGAATAGAATAAATGCCGTAAGGTGTAACAAAATTAAAACCGCTATGCACACCCGATGCCACAAGTGCGTTTCTGCCTATCTCGCTCATAACAACATTTCCGCTCTCTGCCGTTGGCTTGTTGATTGTATTTTTACTTAAATTCTCCGCAATCCACATATCAAATCTCCTTTTTAAGTGTAATAACCGTTTTTTCGCCCGAACTGTCCGAGGTGTATCTCAACTTATGCACATACAGTCCGTCAAAGCTCCCCAATGTTTCATCCCTCAGTTTGGCTTTTCTGCCGACCTCGCACATCAGCCTGTACGGGCAGGTAAGCACAACCTCAAAGGCATTTTCATTGCTCTTTTTTATAATTCTGTCCGCCGTACCCACAGAGCCGCCGCCGTTGAGTGCGTCCACATATCTTCTGCGTACAAGCCTTGTGTCTGCAAGGCTGTTTTTTATTGCACTGCCGTATCTGTTGCCCTGCACAACCTTTAGCCTTACCTCAGAAATCACCTTGTAGCGCTTTATCTTCTTTTCTGCCGAGGTGTAATCATAGCTTTCGTTTTTACCAAAGCACAGCACCTCTTTGTCTGAAATTCCGTTGAGCAATACCCTGCCGTCACCTGTAATTCTCGGACTCCTGCCGTATTTATTCACACAGTAATTTTCAAAAACCTGCCACTGGCTCATACCCTTGCTGATTTTTAAATATCCAAAATACGGCTCGTTGTCGCCCTCAAAATCAGCAAAGCCAAACGGCTTTAAATGCCTTTCAAAAATCACAGATGATGACGCATTAAAATAAATGCAAGGTTCTGCCTCGTTGTCGAGCAAAATGCCTGCCATACTTCGTGCGGTAATTTTTACAGTGATTTTATTCGAGCTTTTCAAAGTGACAATCTCATCAATCTGCCCCTTGAACACAAGGCTTGAGTTTTCATAGCCTAAAAGAAAATCTCCGTCCTCGCATCCTTTAACATACGGAATCTCAAGCGTTACATCATCGGCCGGCACAGAAAATTCGCTGTTATACACCACAGCAATAGGTGACGGCAAAAGCATTTCGCCCTGCCTTGTAGTTATCCTAAAGCTCAGCAAAGTCTTATCACCCTGCCCTCCTGCAACTGCTCGTCCGCCTGTTTAATCCAAGGGTTAAGATTTAAAAGCGTTTCAACTTCCAACCTTGTTCTATATGAAATATCCCACAGGCACTCATTTTTCCCTGCAATGCACTGAGTCTGAATTTCCGCCCTTTCGCTCTCCATAGTTTCTCTGAACACAAAGCTGTATGTAAGCATATCGGGCACAGGCTCGCCGATTACCGTCAGTTTTTCAAACACCGCATACACAGGCTTTATAAACGGCAGGGCAAGTACGCCGACCGTACCCTCTGCAAACACTTCCCACAATTTTTCAAACTGCTCGTGACAATCCTCACCGCAAAGCTGACCCTTGCCCTTTATCAGTCTGTTTTTTCTGCCGAGGTTCTGCACATATGCCGTACCCTTTGGCGAGTCAAGTTCTCGCACATTCTTTTCGCACTCAAAGCTAATCTCCTCAGGATTGTATCGCCATTCATAATTTTTAAATCTCATCGGTACAAGCGTCATCTTTCCCTTGCCTCTTCTTCCTCGGTAAATCCGTAACTGTATCGTCTGCTCTCTCTTTCAATCTCCTCGCTTATGCTTTCAGCCTGTCCCACATCAAGCACCAAATCGTTCTCTTTATACTCCATTATGTAACCTCTCTTTTCTCACAGCTCAGCACCATTTTCAGTATAGAAAAATCACCTGCGCTATGCCTGCTCCAAGCGCTTTTTACAGTGCAGTTTTTATAAATTTCACTCCCTGCCTCACTTCTCACCTCAATGCTGTTCATTCTGCTTTCCTTTAAAAACCCGTCCCTGCTCGGTACATTCATTTCAATGGTAACGGTGTAGCCGTCCTTTGTATGCGAACAGCACACATCATCGCTCAAATACTGTTTTACCCCGTAAACAGTGCTGTTTTTCTGAGTTTCCACGCTTATTATTCCTCCGAGGATATTGCCGTTTTTAAGCACGGTAATATCCTCTCCCTTTAAAAATTCCCTCAAAGCTAAACCTCCTCGCACAAGCAAAATTCCATGGTAAATTCAACTTTCCTGTAAATTGCGTTCATATCGTTGTCAAAGTCAATAGCCGATACCGAAGTATCATAAATTATCTTTTCGGTATCTGCCTTTTTAAGCCCCTGCAAAATCTCGCAGGTAACCTCAGAAAGACCGTTTCCGTTTTCACTTGACGGGGCATAAACAAATATCTGCACCTTTGCCACAAAGCGTTCGCCCTTCACAGTGGGAGAAAGATAGTCCCCCACAAACTTTTTTGAAAGCGAAGTATCGGTTACGGCAACCACAGCAAGAAATTCTGTTAAATTTACCTCTGCACTATGGTTGCCATGCTCTCTGATAAACTTAACCTTTGACAGCTTTTCGTTTAGCTTAAGCCTTGCAATAATTCGGTTAAGTTGTGTAGTTATCTGATTCATACTCATCCTCCAATACCTCACCGCAAGGAGCAAGCACAGCATATGTATATACGCCACGCCCGCTCATACGATAAATATCGCATCTCCTAACAATATATTTACCGTCTGCGGTTTCTATTACACTTTTGTCGCAAAAAAGCCTTGTTTCAGGCTTGCCGATATACAAAAATCTTTCATTTGTAACACCGCCTGCAACCTTGCGCTCGGTAAGTCCGTAATACTTTCTGTTGTATCTTATCGGCTGTATAAACGCCCTTGCCTTAGCATTGTCAACCGTAATGTCCATACCGTATCGGTCAATAAGCCTGCCTATTTTGCCGTATATTTTCAAATTACCACTCTCCTAAGCAAAAATCCCTCTTTCCTTACCAAATCCGAGCATTTTATAAGCTGGTCCTGCCACAGTTTTTCAGCTCTTTCTGCCTCGTTGGCAGGAGATGTCACAGTAACATCTCCTGCCTTAAAGGAAGTAGCCTCGCTTTTGCCGCACATTGCATACAGTCTGTAAGCATACACAGCACACAAAAGCTCAAGTCTGCGCTCATCGTTATAGGTTAATTGCTTTTTGGTAATTCTTGAATACACATAGGCACAGGCGTCATCAATAATGCTCCGCCATTTAAGCGAGTCGCCGCTTTCTGTTCCCGAAAGCAGTTCAAACTTTTCTACAATACTGCCAGTATTCAAATTACCACCTCATCAGTAAGACAATGTCTTTACAGACTCCGCAAAAATCTTAGAAAAGCCTGCGGTGCAGGTGATTGCGGCACGCTCAAGCTGACGGTCAATGAGCTTGTCATAGTCGGTATTGACAGTACCTGCCTGCACCATTTCGAGTGCGCAGTTTTTATCAAGACCAATAATCTTTTTGCCTGTCATTTCGGGTGCGTGGAGTAAAGATGCGCCCAAAGGAGTAATCATTCTACCGCTTGCCTGAAAATCAAGACCTGCGTTAGCGTCTTTCATCTCGCTCATAGAAAGCAGCTTCTGCATCGCCTCGGTCGGCGCAATAATGGTGTTAAGCTCATAAGGCGAAAGCTGCGACCACAACTTTAAGAGGTCGTCATATGTAAGTGAACCACTTGCCGAGCACGCAATATTTTTGGCAGGGTTTGCGTTGCCGTCACCGTTTACAAGCACATCAATAGCGTCCTTGAGCTGAGCTCTCGCAATGTATTCGCCGATTCGTCTTAATGTAACGGTAAACAAGTCAATGCGCTGAAATCTCACCGCCTCGTATGATGCAACCAACATTCTGCCACGCTTATGGAGCTTTACAAGGTTTTCTCTCGTCTTAATTTTTGTCTGCGGAATAACAGCTCCCTCGCCGACAGGCTTTAAGGTTTTGTCATCGTCTGTCATATCCGACTCAATGCTTCTGTAATCCATACCGTCAATATTTGTAACGGTTGCCACAAGCTGAGGGAGAATGTCTGCCCTCTCCATACCCTGTCTTACCGCACGACTTACATATTCAGGGAAAAGCGCCGAGGAATCAGATGACTGAAAGAACTTTTCAACGCAGTCACTGCCTGCACCGCTCACCTTAATGTCAAAGCGCTTGAGCTGTCTTGAAAAAGCGTCAAGTCCGCCGAGCGGAGTACCCTTGTAATTTTCCGACGGGTCAAGTGTTTCGAGCACATCTGTAAGTGTTTTTCCCTTTGCCTGATACATACCCTTTTCAATAGTTAAGTTTTCAAAATTTGCCATAATTAATTACCTCCTTAAAGAATAAAGCCAACCGAGTCAGCTGTTGAATTTAACACAAGATACTCTCTGCCTGTTGTTGATGATGCCACTGCAGAACCCTCGCCCGCAGCAAGCTTCTTGTAACCCACTGTGATTTTTGATTTGGCGGGCATGGTAACATAGCCCTTAAGCTGAACCGTTGCATAACCGTCTCTCAATGAAAGGCAAATACCGCAGAATACATCGCCGCTTGTGCAAGCCGTTACCTTGCCGTCATCAGTCATTTTTACAGGAACACCCGCTGCTTTAAGATTGGTGCTTGCCTCAAAAGTAAGCACATTTTCGTCATAACCGTTAAAATTTACATTCATAATTAAAACCTCCGTTATATTTTAAAATTGCCGTTTGATTCGGCTGTAATATCGTTCTTCTGTTTGTAAAGCTGGGGAACTGACGGCAAAATGCTGTCTGCCCTCTTTTCAAAAGCGTTTTTAAATTCCTTGAGCTGAACAACGCTCATACCCTTTGCCACACTCTCCATGGTTTCTCTTGAAATATCGGGCTGAACAACCGCCGATAATCTGAGCACCTCCGAGGTAAGGCTGTTGCGGTAGTACGCTCCGTCAGCCGCACTTTTTTTAAGCTCGTCTATGTATGAGCAAAGTTTTTTGCAGTCATCACCGCTGAGGTTAATTTCCCTTTTGGTGTAAATGCTCTTTAAAATTTCCTCCATCTTCATTTCCTTTCCCTTAAAATTTTTTGTAACTCCTGCGTTTCTCTGCGCAGGCACAGCCACAAAGCTCCACTCGTAAGCATCATAAATATTTGTAAGCTCACCACAGCACAGCTTGCCGCCGTAGGTTTCACCCTTAATATGTGCGCAGTGATTTATATTTTCACCGCATATGCCGCACCTTACTTCACCTGCCGCACAGCCGATGCTCACTTCCTTTAAAATACCGCTGTCAATCGCCTGTATAATTTCCTCATTTCCTTTGGTTTTCGGAATATATGCCCTTGCGGTAAGCCTGAAGTAGTCATCTCCGTTTGCGGTTTTTCTGCCGCCAACGCTTTCAACCGAGCAGGCAAAAATTCTTGCCGTCTGATTTTTGGCGGTAGGCGAGTGGTCAAAAATACCCGTCTTGCCTACAAAAAGTTTTTCAAGTTCAAAAAGCGACTCCACAGTAAAGCGCTCGTTATCTCTGTCAATGTCATTGTCGCAAAGCACCACTCCAAATACATAAACCTCGTCCTTTGTAAGCGTTCGGCGTGAGTACGCATTGATAAGTGCCATTTCATCATCGGTAACGGCAGCTGCGTTGTTGTCGGTCACTGCGCTCATTTCCTTTTTAATCTGTTCTGTCATTTTTCACCTTACCTATTTCAAATTCAATCTGTTCTGCCCTTGCATTGTTAAGTCTTGCATTTGAAAGCTGAACAGCGTCCTGCATATTTATATCGTCCCACTCAACCTCAAAGCTGTCGGTATAACCCTCAAGCCTTAGCACAGCTCTTATAATCTTTGTGATAATCGGATTGAGCAGGGTTCTGTAATACTCAAGCTCACTCGTCAGAATATCCGCCTGCTGTTCGCTCATTCTTTCGGTGCTCGACCACGAAAATCCGAGCAAGAACGGCGGTAAGCCGAGTTTTGCCACAATTTGCTCAAGCAAATGCTTTATAGGCACATCGCAGTCGGGAATTTGATTTTCCGCACCAATCACCTTTACCGACACATCACCCACCGACACAAAGTCGCACACGCTTTCACTTCGCATAGCCTTGCTCCATTCATCGGCAATCATCCTTGCGCTGTCCTCGGTAAATACTGCGTTGTCAGACGGCTTGCAGGTAACGGCAAATCGCACATTGCCTACCCTTTCCCAGTTGGTTTTAATTGACTCAAAAATTTTTAAAAGCACAGAGCTTACAAACGGCAATCCCTTTAAAAGCGAACTGCCTCTTACCGTACCCGGTTCGGGATTTAAAAGGGTGGCAAACACAAGCTCCGAATACTTCACAGGTGTGAGCACTCCGTCACCCTTAGTGCAAATCACAAGGTCAAGCGGAGAACTGCCTTCCCTTATCTCAACATCTTCAACGCTTGCATTGTAAAGGGCGGCAATCCTCTTTCCGTCACGAGAAAGCACCATTTCGCCCACAGCCTCGCCATATGTAAGCAGTGACTCCATATACGAAAACACAAAGCCGTTAATGCCCATACCCGTTCCGTTTGTGCGCACATTGCGCATAAAGTCATCAATAATTCTCTGACAGCGGCTGTTTTTAGTCTTTACCTTAAAAGTGCCGAGCAAGCGTATCAGCTTGCAAATTGCCGCATCAATCACAGGCACGGATTTTCTCAAATTACGGTATAACTCACGCTCCACCGCCGTAGAGCTTACATCCGAAAGCATAGCAAGTGACGAATTTATTTTTCTCGGTGCGGTTTGCACAGCCGCACCCCTGTTTTCTTTTTTCCTGCGTGAAAACAACTAAGCCTCCACCTCCTATCGTTTAAGTGCAAATACCGAAAAGCTCCTTTTGCCTGCCGATATTGATGCCGTAAAATATCTTATATCGTCCATAGAATGGTCATTCTCCTTTATCGGCACATCTGCGCCGTTTTTTGTATCCCACCTGTAAAGCGAAAATTCTCGCCTTGCGTCCTTGCATGGGTAACATATTTTTATTCTGCCGTCCTTTAGCGCCTGACTTACAAGTCTTATGCCGTTTACAACATTGTTTTCGGCAGGAATAACATTAAATTTCTTATGTCTGCGAATCACCTCAATAAAACTTGCGGCAGAGGGATCAACCACTACCCTGCTTATTTTTCTGTTTCCCACAAGCTCCTCAAGTTTTGCGTAATGCTCCTCGTCTGTCCGCTGAAACCCCTCCTTGCGAGAGTCAAAGTAATACTCCTTTATTCTGTACCACACTCCGTTTTTCCCGCCCCACAAACCAAACGATGCAGGATTCACAGTGCCGTAATCGCAAGAAACCGCAAAATCGTCAAAGCTAAAATCGGGCACTTCGCAGTACATTTTTTCATCGTCCATAAACGGATACACTGCGCCATGCACAGCAACCCATCTGCCAAGCACAAACCGCTGATAAAACACACCCGAATACAACCCCTCGTACCTTTGGCGCACCTCCTTTGAAAGCGATGGATTATCCTCCATTGTAAAGTGCAGGTACAGCGCATTTTTGCTCTTTGACTTTTGTATCCACTCGGTGTAAAACCAATGGCGTGGATACTCGGGATTGCAGTTAAACCAAAACTTTGAGCCGCTCACAGAGCACCTCGCAAGCGCCTGCTCCACAAACGAACGGGGCATAAGCGCCACCTCGTCAAACAGCACACCGCACAATGTCATACCCTGAATAAGCGATGCCGAGGACTCGTCCTTGCCGCCGAAAAGGTAAAACCTGTTTTCAATGTCACCATAGCGCACAGTAAGCAGATTTTTTGAAATTTGCTCACTGCACTCAAAACCGAGGCTTTTAAGCACAGGGATAATCGGCGTTACCATATTTCTGCGCAGAGAACGAATAGTCTTTCCGCAAAGGGCAAAATCCGAATTTGCAAAGCGGTAAAAGCTCCACGCAAAAAACGAAATGCTCATACAAAAAGTTTTGCCCGACCGCACAGCGCCGTCACAGATAATTGCGTCTTTGTTCCTGTAAACACTCTCCCTGCACCACCACGAAAGCACCTTTAGCTGCTGCTTTGAAAAAGTATCAACCCTCATCATTGTCACTTCTCAGCGCCTCTGCGCCCTTTGCGATTGCGTCATAAAACGGTGTTGCCCTGTCCTCTTTTTCACTGTCTCCCGTCAGCTTTTCAAGCGCCTTGAGCCTGTCAAAAAATTTAATTTCCATTGAACCGTCCTTTGGTCTTTTTATTTCCGACACCAAAAACAAGTCCATATGCTCAAGCTGTTCTCTTGACGGATTTTCCATATATAAAAGCGACACAGCGTCCGAGATTTTGCCGAATGCAAGCCGTCTGTAACCCACAGTTGCAATTTCCGACAATGAGCTTGTGCGGCACTTGCCGAGCCTTTTTATTTCATTGGCAATATCATCTCTGCACAAAAGCTCCTCGCCGCTCCTTTTCGGATTTTTAACAAAGCCTGCATTGTATGCCGCCTCGTCTGCACTGCCACAGCTTACAAAGCAGTTGCAAAAGGTTTTTTCTTTGGCTGTCAGTCCTTTTGATTTTCTTTCCATAAACACCTCCGTTTGAAAAGCAAATTTAAAACTGCCTTTCACCTATACATACAAAAACTTCAAAAATTGCACTAATTAGGCTAATTTTTCAAAAAATAATTTAAAATATTTTAAAATCCCGCCTTTTCCGCAAAAGTCCGCCTTAACAATCAATAATTTTATTTTCGATATAAAAACAAATCGAGCTTAGCTTTCCGCCATAAATTAAAAATCGGTCGGCATAAAAGCTGACCTTACTTTAAAAACATTAAACTTGGACGATATATTTCTCCAATCTTTTAACATATTTTCAATAAAATGTTAAAAGCTAATCCTTGAACAATCATTTTAATAAATACGGAGGAAATATGTTTACAACCGATTACAACACAAACCTGCAAGTCCTGTCCGATGCACTTCGCAGTGAACAGAGCTTTGACCTTGTAAAGCGTGAGCTGGTAATTGCAAACCGCCGAGCAACTATGTTCTTTATTGACGGACTTTTAAAGGACGATATTACCGAAAAAATACTTGAGTTTTTTTATAAAAATGTAAAGGACGAAAATTTCAAATCCGCACTCTACTTTTCGCAGTCAGCCGTTCCGTATGTGGAGGTGGAAGTATCCGCAGAGCTTAAAAAAGTATGCACAGATGTGCTGAGCGGAATTTCCGCCCTTATTGTAGAGGGCTTTACCGAGGTTATCCTGCTTGACACCCGAACATACCCACAGCGAAGTACAAGCGAACCCGACAACGACAAGGTTTTGCGTGGCAGTCGTGACGGCTTTGTGGAAACCCTCATAAACAACACAGCGCTTATCCGCAGGCGAATCCGTGACACAAACCTTACGGTAAAAGCCTACTCGGTAGGCACACAGTCGCACACAGATGTTGCCGTTATATATATGGAAAACAAGGCAGACAAAAAGCTCCTCGCAAACCTTGACAAGCGCCTAAACGCAATTAATGTGCCGTCACTCACTATGAATCAGCAAAGCCTTGTAGAGGCACTCTACAAAAATTTATGGTACAACCCTTTTCCAAAGGTTAAGCATACCGAACGACCCGACACCACAGCCTCTGCCATTCTTGACGGCAACATTGTTATTCTTGTAGACAATGCTCCCTCTGCCCTGCTTTTGCCAACCTCTATTTTTGATGTGCTCGAGGAGGCGGACGATTACTACTTTCCGCCTGTCACAGGCACATACCTAAAACTCGCACGATACTTTATCACAATAATCACAGTGCTGATAACTCCCTTGTGGCTGCTCGCCATACAAAATCCCGACTACTGTCCCGATTTTTTCCGCTTTGTCTTGCTGAGCGAGCCGCAGAATATCCCCGTATTCTGGCAGCTTATTCTTATGGAGGTTGGCATAGACGGACTGCGCCTTGCCGCACTCAACACGCCAAACAGCCTTACCACACCGCTTAGCATCATAGGCGCAATAGCCTTGTCGGAATTTGCCGTTGACTCCGGTTGGGTGTCAATGGAGGCAATCCTGTATATGGCGCTCGTCACAGTGGCAAACTTTACACAGCCGAATTTTGAGCTTGGCTATTCGCTTAAATTTTGCCGTATTCTCCTGCTTGTGCTGACCTATATATTTAATGTATGGGGATTTATAATTGCATTTGTAATAAATCTTGTATTGCTATGCACCAACCGCACACTTTCAAACAAAAGCTACCTCTACCCACTCATTCCGTTTAACAGCAAAGAATTTTTTCGCAAAATTTTGAGAATACGCAATCCCCGATAATTCATCAGCAAGGCTTTTTTTGCATATATTTTTCTTACGAGGTGATTATATGCAGAAAAAGCTGATGTATTTTGAAATAGCAGGAATTTTGTTTATAGTTATAATGTCTGTCTTTATGCAAAATCTCCTTGAACTGAGCGGACACACCCTCATAGGCGTAATGTTCGGCTCGGTAAACGACAGCATATGGGAAGTAGAAAAAACCTTGCTTTTGCCGTACCTTTTGTGGGCGGGCATTGAGCTTTTGTGCGTAAAAGTGCCGTTTCGCAAGTTTGTTGTCGCAAAGTCGGTTTCGCTATGGAGCTTTTGCCTGTCCTATTCCGCAATCTGCCTTTTGTATTCGCTCACAAGTGCGCAGGCTCATTTTTTGCCCGAATTTACCGCTGCGCTGATATGCTGTACCCTTGCGCTGTTTATCTCTTACCGTCTTACGGTTGGCAATACAAACTGTGAGGTGCTGTTTTACCCTGCGTTTTTTATGCTTTTGCTGTTCGTGGTAATGTACTGCTCGCTCACACCGTTCCCTATGCACAATTACCTTTTTATGGACAGAGCCACAGGACTCTACGGCATAATTCCCGAAAATTTTGACAAAGGCGCAGTATATCTCGACAGCTTTTTTTCGCTAAACTATTCCTAAACATTTTATTATGTGTTATAATTGAAAGAGTATCTGAAAGTATAATGACATACTTATGCTCTCAGATACTCAAAAAAAGATTAGTACAAAGCGAGGAAAGCTTTATATGAATAACAGAAACAACGATACAGAAGTAAAGTCTGATGTAATAGCAGGCAGAAACCCTGTAAGCGAGGCAATCCGCAGCGGCAGACCGATTGACAAAATTCTTGTGGCAAGGGGCGAAAAAAGCGGCGCTGTTGTGGGCATACTTGCCAAAGCCAAAGACAAGGGCATATTGGTAAAAGAGGTTGACCGCACAAAGCTCGACTATGTAAGCGGAAACGAAAATCATCAGGGCATTGTAGCCTTTGCCGCTGTCAGAGAATACTCCACAGTAGACGATATTCTGGCATATGCCGCTGAAAAGGACGAGCCGCCGTTTATCGTAATTCTTGACGAAATCGAAGATCCGCACAACCTCGGCGCAATTATCCGTACCGCCGAATGTGCCGGAGTTCACGGTGTAATTATTCCGAAAAGGCGCAGTGCAGGTCTTTCCTACACAGTAGGCAAAGCCTCGGCAGGCGCAATAGAATATATGCGAGTTGCAAGGGTAACCAATATTGCCGCACTCATAGATGACCTCAAGAGCAAGGGTGTGTGGGTGTACGGTGCAGATATGAATGGCACAGATTATCAGAAATGCAATTTTTCGGGTGCGTGCGCAATCGTAATCGGTAACGAGGGAAAGGGTATTTCCCGACTTGTGCGTGAGAAATGCGATGTTATTGTATCCTTGCCGATGAAAGGACAAATAAATTCCCTCAACGCATCTGTTGCGGCAGGAATTATAATGTATAGCGCAATGAAAGACAGATAAACGCTTTTTGTTAAAGGAGTGATAGATTTGCCGAATAATCTTAACAACGATGACAGCAAGCTTATTGATCGTGACAGAGAGGTTGATGAAATCTTAGAGGAATCAAAGTACCTCTTGGATCAGGAAAAAATGGAGCTTACTGCTCAGAAATACAGAGCAAAACAGCCTGTTGCCGAAATTTTCAGCAATGCCGATAAAAAGCCAAGGCTTGAAAACAGCAATCCGCTTGATGTGGACAAAGAAAAGGCTGTAAACGAAAACGAAATTTCAGGTGACAAAACAGCCACCACCCTGCAAGCCGAGCTTGTGCTTGAGGGCACAGATGATGACTACCCGTCACAGCAAGACGCTGCGGCAGACAAAACCGCCGACAGTGCAAAGGAAGAAAAAGAAGAGAAAGCCAAAGAAACCGAAAGCACAGAAACTCAAACTGAAAGCAGTGCGTCGGCTAAAGATACCGAAAACACAGAAACCGAGGACGATGAGGACGAAATCGTAACCCTCACGCCCGAATATTCCGAGGGTACTACATTTTCACAGGATATTCTGGACGATGTAGACCAGTTCAACGATAACGAAACCCATATAAAAAGCATACATACCATTGATATAGACATTACGGACGATGACACCAAACCGCCGAAAGCGCCAAACGAACCGCAGGGGCAGTTTGACGAGCTTTTCAAAACCGAAGAACCCGATGTTAAACAGCACAAAAAGGTAATAGCCAAAGTGCCTGTTTACCGCAAAGAGGGCGAGGAAAACACCCTCAATGTAAAGGCAGGCAAGTTCTCGGAGGTTGTCGGCTATGAGTACGAGGAATACATAAAGTCAAAAAATCCGTCGGTCATAGCTCATGTAATTAAGCCCGACACCCAGCGAACCGTAATTGTAGAAGAAGATGACGAACCCGAACCGCTTGATTTTCACTCGGCGTCGGAAAAGATAATGGCAAACCTTGTGGGATTTTTCTCAAAGGATACCTCAAACGATGACGATACGCCCGTAAAGGAAACCGAAGTTGTAGATGACTATATGGGCGAAGATGACGAAAAGAGCATTATGCAGGAAATTAACCTCAACATAAAAAAGCTCTTTGGCAGAACAATGCTCACAGGCGGACTTGCGCTTGTATCCATAATAATTACAGTGCTTGTAAGGCTTTTTCCGCAGGCAATATGCAACGCAGTATTTTTTGCGCCTGTTGCCTATGCGGTAATAAACTTTTTGCTCATAGGTTTTTCAACCTTTGTAAACCGAGTGGCAATTATGAGCGGACTAACGCCCCTTGCACATTTCAAAGGAAATTCCGACACAGCCGTAGCGCTTGCGGCGGTTGCCTCGGTGGTACAGACGGTAGTATCTTTCTTCTGCCTGTACGGAGTAACCTCATTTGACATAAACTACTATACGGTAATAGTTTTGGCAGCATTCTTTGCAAACAACTTAGGCAAATTGCTTATGGTGCTCAGAGTTAAAGAAAACTTTAAGTTCACCGCCGCCGACGGCCAGCGATATGCCGCAAAGATATACAACAACGAATCAGTTGCAGCACAAATGATGAGCGGCACAGCCGTTGAGCGACCAATCATTGCTTATCAGCACCGCACAGGTTTTCCGTCAAACTTCTTAAAAATCTCTTATGCGCCCGACCCAAGCGAAGACCTCGCCTCAAAGTTAGCGCCTGCCACAGCCGTTATCGCCGTTGTTGTTGCCCTGCTTTACGGCATATTCTTTGGTTCGTTTTCGGGTGCTGTAAATGCATTTGCACTTGTATGTGCGGTATGTATCCCTGTTTCAACTCTGCTTGCGGTAAACATTCCAATGTATGACCTTTGCAAAAAGCTGTTGCCCACAGGAGCAATGCTTTCGGGTTATCCGTCAGTAAAGCAGTTTTGCGACAGCACCGCAGTTATGATAGATGCAAACGAGCTTTTCCCTGCTGATTCGGTATTCCTTGACGGCATAAAAACCTTTGAGGACTACAACATAGATGAGTCGCTTTTGTGCGGAATTGCAATTTTAAAAGAGGCACAAAACCCGATAGCCAAGGTATTTGAAAAGGTTGTAGATGAAACCGACGGCGACCTGCCCGAGGTTGAGAGCGTTCTCTATGAGGACGAGCTTGGACTTGTAGGCTGGGTAAACGGCGAGAGAATACTCGTGGGCAATCGTGAGCTTATGACAAAATACAGCGTTGAAACTCCGAGCATTGAGTACGAGGACAAGTACATTCAGAGCGGCAAGCAGGTAACATATGTTGCTCGTGCCGGCAGACTTATTGCAATGTTTGTCACCCACTACATAGCCGATTCAATTCTTATGCCTGAGCTGCACAGAGCCGAGGCAAACGGCATAAGCATACTTGTGCACTCCACAGACTGCAACATAACAAACGACCTTATATGCAGTCTTTACAATGTATTTTACCGCACAGTAAAGGTGCTCCCGACAGGACTCGGCACAGTGCTCAAGGAGTGCAAGTCAACCTTTGAAGAAACCTCAAGAGCCTACCTTATCACAAACGGCAAGACCTCGGCTTTCTTAAAGGCTGTATCGGGAAGTGTGCACATAAAGCGCAACATTTCGCTTTCAATCGTAATTCAGCTTATATCGGTTGTGCTCGGTGTACTGCTCACAGCCACCCTTGCATTGTACGCAGGAGTTGGCGCACTCGGCACACTTGAGGTACTTATATATTCACTGTTCTGGGGCGTTGCCACACTCGTTGCTCCACTTATACACAAAACCTGATGAAAGGAAGTTTGCAAAATGAAAATTGCTCCTTCACTCCTCTCTTGCGACTTTGCAAAAATGGGAGAAGAAATTGAAAAAATGGATAAATGCGGTGCCGACTATATGCACCTCGATGTTATGGACGCCCACTTTGTGCCAAATCTCACCTTTGGCGCACCTGTAATTAAAGCGGTAAGAAGTTACACAGAAAAGCCTTTTGATGTGCACCTTATGATTTCCGAACCGCTCAAATACATAGATGATTTTGCAAAAGCAGGCGCAGACATTATCACTTTCCATGTAGAAAGCGACTCCGACATCAGCAAAACCATTGATAAAATCACAGAAAACGGTGTAAAACCCGGTCTTGTAATCAAACCGAACACTCCGGCAAGCGCAGTTTTCCCTTACCTTGACAAATTGTTTATGGTGCTCGTTATGACAGTTGAGCCGGGATTTGGCGGTCAGAGCTTTATGGCAGATATGCTGCCAAAGGTACAGGAAATAAAAGCCGAGTGCGCAAATCGTGGTCTTGATGTTCTCATTGAGGCAGACGGCGGAATCAGCAACTCAACAATCAAGCAGGCGGCAGACGCAGGCGTTGATGTATGTGTTGCCGGCACAGCAGTTTTCAAAGCCGAAGACAGCGCAAAAGCCATTGCCGAGCTTAAAGCCATCGCCGAAAATTAAACTTTTATAAATAAAAATTAAACCCGCCGTTGTCAGAAAAATTTGACAGCGGCGGTTTTTATTCTTTATCAAAAGTTTGGGTAAATTATGCTTTAGCCGACTTTCGGTCGGGCAACAAAGTTAAGCAAAAGAAAAACTTTCCGTCCCGAAGTTAAAAGTTTGGTCAACCTTTTTAAAGGTTGTGGGTGTGGGCAACGCCCACAAAAACTTTAATCTATCGCAAATTTTTTGACAGCCAAACGGCTTGCCGTTTGGCTGCTGAACACAATGGCGAAAGCCCAAAAATGCGACAGCAATAAAGAAAATCCACGCTACTATAACAACTAATTTGTCACTTTTTAAGGGCAAATTAGCCACACACGCAAGTTTTTGTGTCCTTTAAAATATCTGCCTCTACTGATACCAAAGAGCGACTTTCTAACTTTCTGCCACTCATTAGTCTTAACTTTTGTTTTCTACTAAATTCTTGAATAATCTAAAGTATGGCTATTCTATAATATAATTGCAACTGTTTATTTATATTTCAATTCAGTTTGTTTTTACCGCTTTATGGGCTCTGCCCAAACCCGCAACCCTTTAAAAAGGGTTGACCTAAATTTTGAATTTTTAAAACTAACTTTTTGTACTATAATCCACACAATGCGGCTTTATCTATACATTTTTGTTTATCATTGACAACAATCGACATATAACTTATAATAGCTTAAAGAGGCTTTTACTAAACTGTAACCGATAAAATACAATATAAAAACGGAGGGGGTTATTATGCCATTAATCGAAGGCAAATGCCCAAATTGCGGCGGATTACTTCAGCTTAAAGATGACAAAAAAGGCGGAACCTGCCCTTTTTGCGGCACAAGCTATCTTCCACAGGATATTACAAACTACAACACATACAAAATAAACAACGCAACGCTGAATGTTGACCCGACCGCCGCTTTAAGCCAAAAGCTCAGCAATGCCGAAACCCACCTTTCAAAATTCAAAGATTACGATAAAGCCATTGTGCTTTTTAAAGAGATAACCGAGCTTAAGGCAGACAATTATCGTGGCTGGTGGGGACTTGTGCGTGCACATACGCACGAATTTACCAAAGCCGACATTGGCTCTCAAACATTATACAAAATAAACACCTATGTAAAATACGCAAAAAATGTTGCCGATGATAATACAAGAGAAGAAATTGAAAACCAATGGCAAAGCTATCTTGAGCAAAACAACGAGTGGTTTAATCAAAACAACGCCACTCTGCACACCCTTGAAGAAAGACTTTCGGATATTGATAAAAAGAAAAACAGTATAGTTTCCGAAATCAATTCTCTAAAATCGCAGATAGGTACATACAATGCACAGCTTGTTATGGCGAGAATGGTATATCCAAACCTTTATACAATAGGTTTGGGATTTATCGTGCTTATCTTCTTTTTCCTGTTTAAATTTCCTGTATTGCTTTTAATCTCACTTGCATTTTTTGCCGTCAATGTAGGGTTTTTAATAAGGAGTTTTGTTTTGGACGGAAAAATAAGCAGTATTTCCGAGTCGATTTCACCAAAGGAAAAAGACCTTGCAAAGCTCAGCAAACAGTCGGAGGAATTAAACGGACAAATAAGAATATTAAAGAATACTCTTTCCGAATAAATTAAGCTCAATCGGTAAAACGATTGCGCTTTTGTTATGTTTGATGTGAAAATTTCGGCTTAGCTCATAATGTTTAGTTTAATAAATTTAAAATTTAGGTCAACCCTTTTTAAAGGGTTGCGGGTTTGGGCAGAGCCCATAAAAGTTTCATTTATAACATTCTTTCGGGCGCAAACAGCTTTGCTGTTTTGCGTGCTAAGACAATGTTTGAAAAACAGGCGACAGCCTTTTATAAAAGGAATAACTAAAAAATGCGCCGTCAACGCTATGCGATGACGGCGCAAATTATAAAAAACACTTTCCTTGTTGCCGGCGCATAAGGGCTTACGCCATTATGTTCAAGCCGCTAAACGGCAAGCCGTTTGGCTATCGAAAATTTGCGTTAGCATAAAGTTTTTGTGGGCGTTGCCCACACCCACAACCTTTGAAAAGGTTGACCAAACTTTTAACTTCGGGACAGAAAGTTTTTCTTTTCCTTGCTTTGTTGCCCGACCGAAAATGTGTTGAATCATACTTTATCAGATTTACTTCCGAATTAGAACTTCTATTTTCCTAATTTCCCCAAACGGCAATTACTGCATTAAAATATTCCTCAGAAAGCTGTTTTCTCAAAATCTCCCTATCACTCTCGCAGTTTGTATATGCGTTGCGGACATTTTCGCCGACCTGCACATCTTCGCCGCCGAGATTGATAAACTTCTGTCTTAACACGCTCACGCTGTCCTTTGTAAGCATATCGAGTGTGATTTTTTCTTTAAGTTCCATAAACTTACCTCCTACTGTCTGATATATGTAATTGTAAAATTGATTTTCTCATCATCTGTAAATTTATCCGTCGGTGAGTTGATGTAAAGCCACGAGCCGTCAAGTCTTATATTCCTCAGCTTATTTGTAGTTGAGTACACCGCAGTGCTTGAGAAACGACTTTCGCTTTTTGCAGGGAAAGGCAAGCCTGCCATCTGAATATATGATTTATCCGCAACAAGTTTTGTAATGTTTACCGATACAGTAACCACTCTGCCGTTTTTCACATAGTTAAAACTGCCCTCGTTGCCGTCATAAATCGCCTGTCCGGGTGTAAGACTGCCCGTACCGCTCTCAACATTTGAGCTGTCATATTTTGCCGCAATAGCACTTTCCGCAGCGGTTTTATTTTTTGCAATAGTCTGATTAAGAGTATTAACGCTGCTGTACAATGTGCCGCTTGTAACATAATTTGGGCTGTTTGCCGCAGGCACGGTATCAAACGGCATTTTGATAAGTTTATTATTTAATGCCTTATTCAAATATGTTTTATCGTAAGCATCGGTAATTCCGTAACCCGATAAAGTATCAGCCTTATCCGCTTTAAGATTAATCTTCATTGTCACTGTTTCGTCAAGGTCTGTTATCTGCCCGTCAACCTCCTCGGCATCATAATAGTAGTTGTTAAGATATTCCACGCTTGCATAGCTTTGCGCCGTCACATCTCCCTTTACCACCGCTTTATTCTTCTTGTCCTCCTTAAGCGAAAGGTCGCTCTGTTCAATAACACGCTTGTTTTTTTCTATCTTCTCGTTCTGTTCGGCGGTTTTCGCCCACAGCTTTTGCACCTCATCACGAAGTGCAAGCGTTTCACTGTTCGGATTATTATATTCCTTGTCCTCAATCGGCAAGGACTCGCCTGCAAAAAGCCTGATAATCTCCGTCTGCAAAAGTCTTTCACCGTCCCTCAGCTCAAGCTGAACCTCTACCCAACCGTGGCAAAAAATATCATTCTTTGAAATTTTCCACATTAGGCAGGTGGAATTGTTAATAACTTTTACGCTCTGCGGAGCGACCGAGTTCACACTTCCGTCCGAAAATCTAAGATGAATTGCCGCAGTAATATTCTTCCCTGCAAAGCCGTTCACCGTAAACTCGACCTCATTCACAAGATTTTCGCCTATAATACCAATGTTTTCTTCCAAAAAAGTACCCTCGTACTTCTCTTTATTAAAAATAATCAAATTATTCACCTCCACCTATGCGTACATAAACCTTAAAAGTTGCACTAATTGCAACAATTTTTCAAAAAATAAATTTTGAATTGACTATAAAGCCAAAATAAAGTAAAATTATAAATAGTATATTTATAAAAAGTAATGAGATGATTTTTTGAACATCTGCAAAATAAAATTCTCGGCAAAAAGCGCCATAGCGCTTGCCTTACCGCTTGCAATATGCTTTTCGCTCGGCGGCTGTTCGTTATTCGGCGAGCCACAGCTTGAGGTATCAAGCAAAGCCGAGTCGCTTTTGTCGAGCATACCACAGCCAAAGCAAACCTCTTACAGCTACTCGGCAATCACAAACGAGAATGTAAAAAATTTGTACGCACAGATAGAAAGCGAATGTCAAAAGCCTGTTCCCGAAGAAATACAGTGCACAGGCAAGCTCTCTCAAAAGGATATTTACGAGGCGATTGTTGCCTTTAAAAACGATCACCCCGATATATTTTGGCTGAAAAATACTTTTACCTATTATGACTATGACGGCTCAACCCATATTGAGCTTGCTTATATTACCTCGGGCGATGCGCTTGAGGAGCAAAAAGAAAATTTTAACACAGCCCTAAGCAGCTTTGTTGACAATGCAACAATGTATTATTCGGAATACGAGCGTGAAAAGTATGTAAACGATTTCATAGTGGATAATTGCGAATATGACACAGAGGCGGCAAAAAGCGATTACACAACGGGCAATGTCAGTACAGCATACGGTGTGCTTGTCGAGGGCAAGGCAATATGCGAGGGATACGCAAGAGCCTTTCAGCTTTTGTGCAATAAGCTCGGCATTGAGTGCGTAAGCGTAACGGGTATGACCGATAATGTAGGTCACGCATGGAACTGCGCCCGCATTGACGGCGACTGGTGTCAGGTAGATGTTACATGGAACGATTCGGGCAACGAGGTTGACAGGTACTACTACTTTAACCTCACAGACGAGCAGATGTATGCCACACACCGCCCCGATGATTACTTTGCCGACATAGAGCCTGAAAACTACAACAATGACGAAAACCTTATCGGCAACCTGTATATTCCCGAATGTACCACCACCTCGCACAACTACTATATGAATACGGCGTCAATGCTTTATGATTTTGATGATGAAACCTATGATAATATCGTCACCAATCTCGCACTTGCGGCGCTCAACGGCGACAAATACTTTAGTCTTTATGTGAGCGACAGCCTTGATTTTGGCGAAACCTACTCAAAGCTGATAAATGACGCTTATATAATAAACTACATTGATTCCGCAAACGATAAGCTTGCAGGCTCAGCCGAGCTGAATACCTCAAGCTATGCCTACAAAAATGAAACTCTTAGAGTTATAACCATAGAATTAAGCTATGTAAATTAAAAATATTCTGTTGCAAAAGGAGAGAAAAATATGAAATATGATGTTAAAGCCTTTGAGCTTTTGTCAAACGAAGAAATTGCAGACGGAATTTTTGATATGCGTGTAAAAAATGACGAGCTTGCACCACTTGCAAAATGCGGTCAGTTTGCCCATGTATATGTTCCGTCAAAAACTCTGCGCAGACCTATTTCGGTGTGTGACAGCGAAAACGGCGTACTCCGCCTTGTTTATCAGGTAAAGGGCGAGGGCACAAAGATTATGTCGCAAATGAAAAAGGGCGAGTCGGTAGATATTCTCGCACCGCTCGGCAACGGCTTTAATATTGAACAGGGCAAGCGCTATTGCCTTATCGGCGGTGGCATAGGTGTTCCGCCAATGCTCTACACAGCAAAGCAAACCGAAAATCCGCTTGTTATTACAGGCTTTCGTAATAAAGATCTTATTATTTTGCAGGACGATTTCAAAAATGCAGGCGCTGAGCTTGTGCTCACTACCGATGACGGCAGTGCAGGCGTGCATGGCTTTGTAACAGATGTCCTCAAAGAAAAAATCAACGAGGTTGACGAGGTCTGCGCTTGCGGCCCTACTCCAATGCTCAAGGCTATTGCACAGGTTTGCAAGGAATTTAACAAGCCTTGTCAGATTTCACTTGAAGAAAGAATGGCTTGCGGCATAGGTGCTTGCCTTGTTTGTGCTGTTAAGGTACGCAAAAACGGCGAGGAAATTATGCAGCATGTATGTAAAAACGGACCTGTATTCAACGCAGAGGAGGTTGTATTTTAATGGCTGATTTATCTGTAAAAATTGCAGGGGTTGAGTTTTCAAACCCACTTATCGCCGCATCTGGCACATTTGGCTTCGGTAAGGAATACGGCGAGTTTTATCCGCTCTCAAAGCTCGGCGGCATCTCATGCAAGGGCATTACATTAAAAAAGCGTGACGGCAACCCACCGCCACGAATTGCAGAAACACCGTCGGGTATCTTAAATGCGGTTGGACTTCAAAATCCCGGTGTTGATGTGTTTATAAACGATGACCTCCCATGGCTCAAACAGCAGAACACAAGGGTAATTGCAAATATTGCAGGCAACACTCCCGAGGAATACTGCGAAATGGCAGAAAAACTCTCATCAACAGATGTTGATATGATAGAAATGAACATTTCCTGCCCTAATGTAAAGAGCGGCGGAGTTCAGTTTGGCACAAGCTGCGAGTCGGTAGGCTCAATTACAAATGCCGTAAGAAAGCATTGCAAAAAGCCGCTTATCGTAAAGCTCAGTCCAAATGTTACCGATATTGCCGAGATTGCAAAGTCAGCCGAGGCAAACGGCGCAGACGCAATCTCTATGATTAACACACTCACAGGTATGCGCATAGACATCAACACAAAGCGCCCGATCATCCGCAACAACACAGGCGGAATGAGCGGCCCTGCTGTTTTCCCTGTTGCGGTAAGAATGGTGTGGCAGGTGTCAAATGCCGTTAAAATCCCGATTATCGGTATGGGCGGTATCAGCACATGGCAGGACGCAGTAGAAATGATGATTGCCGGCGCAAGCGCATTGCAGATTGGCACAGTGTTCTTCTCAGACCCATATGCACCGATTAAAATTGCCGAGGGAATGAACGAATACCTCGACAAAAACGGAATAAAGAGCGTATCAGAGCTTACAGGCACAATCAAGCCTTGGTAATTTCTGCTTTTTCAGTCGGGCAACAAGAAAAGCGATTCTTATAATTTGTAATCTGAATAATTCATAAAATAAAATCCATAATAACCTTAGCGCAGGAGGTTATTATGGATTTTTTTCGTGTTTTTATAACCGCACCTATTTCGCTCATCGTACTGTTTTTGCTTGCAAAGCTGATGGGCAACAAGCAAATGTCGGAACTTAATATGTTCGACTATATAAACGGCATAACAATAGGCTCAATCGCCGCCGAGCTTGCAACGGGCGAATTTACAGATATATACGATGGAGTTATGGCAATGGTGATTTACTCACTTGTGGCAATACTGCTGACCGTACTCTCGCAAAAGTCACTTGTTCTGCGGCGCTTTATAACAGGCAAGTCAATAATAATTTTTGATAACGGCAAATTCTACAACAAAAACCTTAAAACCGCCAAAATAGACATAAACGAAATCTTAGTAATGTGCCGCTCAAAGGGATACTTTAACTTTGACGAAATACAAACAATAGTCCTCGAAAGCAACGGTCAGCTTTCTATACTTCCAAAAGATAAGAACAGACCGCTCACACCTGACGATATGAAAATAACTGTGTTGCAGTCGGGAGTTGAGGCTGTTGTGATACAAGACGGCAAGGTGCTAAACAAGAATTTGAGAACCACAGGCAATAACGCAGAATGGCTGAAAAAGGAGCTTAATAAACAGCACACCAAAATAAGCGAGGTTTTCATTGCGTTTTGCGATAATAACAATACACTGAAAGTCCACAAAAAGAATAAAGCACACCCGACAAACGATATTTTTGACTGATTTTTAAAAAATATTAAAATATTTCAAAAAATTCTTAAAATTAACAATATTTTGTCATACTGTTGTCACAGTTCATATGGTATTATATATGTGTAAGGTAAAATAAAACCTACATCAAAAAGCTAATAAGTAAATTTTTTCATAGATATTTTCCTCTCTCTTTTTTAATTAGCAATCAGCCCGACCTCGGTCGGGCTTTTGCTTTGTTTTTTTGTTTCAGTCGGGCAACAAAAGTAAAGCTAACGCAAAACTGTCTGCCCGAAAATAAAAGTTTGGTCAACCTTTTCAAAGGTTGTGGGTGTGGGCAACGCCCGCAAAAACCTTTCTGCCATTGCAAATTTTTGATAGACAAACGGCTTGCCGTTTGTCGCCTTGAACACAATAGCGTAAGCCTTTTATTGCGAAAGCAACAGGAAAAGTAATTCTTATAGTTCACGCTGTCTTTGCATAGCAAAGACAGCATATCTTTTTTACTTCCTTTTTATAAAAGCTATCGCCTATTTTTCAAACTTAGTTTTAAACATGCAAATTAGTTATAAATGAAACTTTTATGGGCTCTGCCCAAACCCGCAACCCTTTAAAAATGGTTGACCTATATTTTAATTTTTTAAAGCTAAACTTTTAATAAGATTTCCGCCCTCACAACCACCGACCTATAACGGCAACCGCATTTGTTTTACAAATTTCCTTTGCGTTTTCTCTCAGCCTTGCGGCAAAAATATTATCGCCGCACCTTGCGCCGTATTCGTGTAATATCCGCTTAAATCTCTTTGGTACGGCAGGATAATCAAATACAAGGTAGTATGTGCCATTTTGCTCATAGGCAGAATTTTTGTTACAGCACACATTTTGCCTGTAAAGCAAGCGGATTACCTCAAGGAAATTTTTGCTGTTCCCCACCTCATAGCAATAGCAATTTTTTCTGTTTTGCAGTCTGTATCGCCTGCTTTTTATGTCCTCCACAGTCAAAAGCAGTATGCATCCGTTCACTGTCGGCAGAGCCTCCACCGTCACTTTTTTGTCCTTTATTTCTATGTCGGTCTTAAAGCAGGCAACCTGCAAAATACGCATAATTATTTTGCGGCAGTGGCTGTCATACAGGCTTAAAGTATCATAATCAAGCGAAAAATCACGCATATCTTCATCGCCGAGCGTTATCAATATTTTATTGCTTTTTATCCTGTCTATCGTCAAAATATCCCTCCTTGCACCAAGCTGTACTTTATAATTGCTTTTATATATATTATGATGAAATTGCATTTTCTGCAAGTAATTATTTTTGGAAATATACTAAGCAAATTATAGTAATATTTTTGTTAAAACGCATAATATGCTTGTCAAAAATCCTCAATAATGTTACTATGTTATTGTAATAATAAAAATTAACAAAAGAAAGGATGTTTTCTATGCCACAATGGCTCAACGATTCGGTTTTCTATGAAATTTACCCGCAAAGCTTTTATGACACCAACGGAGACGGTATCGGCGATATTAACGGTATCATCGAAAAGCTCGACTATGTAAAGGGACTCGGCTGTAACGCAATTTGGCTCAACCCTGTTTACGATTCACCTTTTATGGACGCAGGTTATGATGTTCGTGACTACAAAAAGGTTGCTCCTCGCTACGGCACAAACGATGACCTTGTAAGACTTTTTGACGAGGCTCACAAAAAAGGAATGAAAATTCTTCTCGACCTTGTACCGGGTCACACTTCAGACACTCACCCATGGTTTTTAGAGTCAAAAAAAGCTCAGAAGAGCGAGTACACAAACCGTTATATCTTCACAAAGTCAGTATGGGACGCACCGCCTGAGTACAGAATGATGTGCGGTATTTGCGAGCGTGACGGCAACTATATGGTAAACTACTTCAGCTCACAGCCTGCTCTTAACTACGGTTTCCACGAAATCACTCACCCCGAGTGGCAGCTGCCTTGCGACCACCCGGACTGCCTTGCAACAGTAGAGGCAATCAAAGACATTATGCGTTTTTGGCTTGACAAGGGCGCAGACGGTTTCAGAGTAGATATGGCCGACTCACTTGTAAAGAACGATGACGAAAAGGTAGCCACAGCAAAAATCTGGCGTGGCATTCGTGAAATGCTCGACAAGGAATACCCTGAAGCTGCAATGGTAGCCGAATGGTGCAATCCCGAAAGAGCAATAAACAACGCAGGTTTCCATATGGACTTCTATCTTGACCATTACGGCAACGGTTACAGCAGACTTTTCCGTTACGGTGACGATGACGGCAACAAGGGTATTTTCAATCCAAACGGCAAGGGCGACATCAAGAATTTTACAGACGAGTATCTCCCTGCTTATGAGCTTTCAAAGAACAACGGCTACATAAGCTTTATGACCAACAACCACGATATGCCGAGAATGACTCACTACTTTGGTATGGATGCAATCAAACTTGCATACGCAATGATTTTCACAATGCCGGGTGTTCCGTTCCTTTATTACGGTGACGAAATCGGTATGAAATATCAGGAAAACCTCGTAAGTAAAGAGGGCGGATTCAGCCGTACAGGTTCTCGTACACCAATGCAGTGGAACAGCGGCAAAAACCTCGGTTTCTCTGCAAGCGACACACCGTACCTCCCTGTTGATACTGACGAAAACGCACCGACTGTTGAAAATCAGCAGAACAATCCCGACAGCATTTACAAGGTTGTTACAGATATTATTGCACTTCGTCACGCAAACGAGGATCTCCATGGCAACGGCGATTTTGAAATGATTTTCGAGGCAGGCAAGTTCCCGTTTGGCTACAAGAGAGGCAAGTTTGTAATGCTCTTTAACCCACTCGGCAAAGAAAGTGACATTGAAATCAATGCCAAGGGTGCAAAGAAAGTTTACGAAATCGGCACAACAGAGGTTGCTGACAATAAAGTTAAAATGTCGGCACAAAGCTTTGTAATGCTTGAAATTTAATATACCTATGTAAAAAATAACGGCGGTAGTCTTAATTGCGACTACCGCCGATTTTGTTAGGTTAGTTGTTAATAGTTGGGGTAAATTATGGTTTACCACATAAAGTTTAGTATAATAAATTCAAAATTTAGGTCA
>ERZ791801.279-NODE-279-length-58941-cov-7.711510_pt1 | contig 58941 bp, 102 predicted proteins | sample MGYA00510309_ERZ791801 | MGnify/ENA primary metagenome ERZ791801 (study PRJEB30046, sample SAMN00791979) | human gut metagenome | study: EMG produced TPA metagenomics assembly of the A metagenome-wide association study of gut microbiota in type 2...
GTTAAGACGCCGCCCTCTCACGGCGGAAACACGGGTTCGATTCCCGTACGGACTGTTTTAAAAGTCGCATAAACACTGTGTTTGCGGCGTCTTAAAAAACTTTGGTACTCAAAATGGTACTCAAAAAACTGAACACAAAAGAAAGGAGTCTGCACAAGTGCTTTAGATTCTTTTCTGAAAATGGTAGACTTGGAACGCTTTGGGCGTTCTTTTTTTATGCGGTTTTTCTGCTTATTTTTTGCGGAAGAACCGTATTTTTTTATGCAAAAATATAAGCATAGGAGGGATGCGGAATGTTATTTACAGATGAAATTCTTGAAAAAATCTTAATAAGAGAAGATGTGTCAAAGGTTCCGCTCGTGTATCAGTCAGCTATGATTCACGCAATCAAGGAAGTATTGGAGGAAGAGAATGTATCAGATGCAAAATCAGAATATGGCATTTAACCCAAACCCAAGCTATGCCGCATATCAGTACAACCCAATGCAGAGGTTTCAACAGCCAGAGCCACAGATTCCGCAGATGCAACCGCAGTTTCTTGGAATCCAAGGAAAAGTAGTGCAGTCGGAATCAGCAATCATGGCGAATGACGTACCTATGGATGGAAGTGTTGCGTTTTTCCCGATGCAGGACATGAGCGCAATCGTAGCAAAACAATGGGATGCCAATGGAACAATCAGAAAGACCGTTTACAAGCCTTTTAATGAGCAGATGGCAGATTCTTCGATTGATGATAAAAGAATTGAAATAGGGCTGTCTGATGATGCGACAAAGGCTATTACTGACAAATTGGATTGTTTGTTTGGAAAGATGGAAGAGTTGGAAGATAAGTTATCCTCGCAAACGCAAAGAAAATCTTCACGAACACAAAAGGAGAGTGAGTCTTAATGAATCCTATGCAGATGTTACAGGGTATGAGAAACCCACAGCAGTTTTTACAACAAATGATGGGGAATAACAGCGTAATGAGCAACCCTATGGCTAGAAACGCTATGCAGATGGCACAAAAGGGAGATTCCAAGGGCATCGAGCAGATGGCTAGGAATTTGTGCAAAGAAAAGGGAATTGACGCAGATAAGGCTTTTGAGTCGTTTAAAAGCCAATTAGGAATGTGATACTAATTCTTGCAAGATTATGTATATAAAAATGAATTATGGAGGTAAATTCTATGTTTAACACAGGTAATTGTGCATCTGTTCCGCTTGTCGCAAACATTGACGGAAACGGAAATAACAACGGATGGGGCGCAGAAGGCTCATGGTTATGGTTCATTATCGTTATCTTTGCTATCTTCGGATGGGGTGGATTCGGTAACGGATTCGGAGGAAACGGAATGAATGGTGGTGTCGGAAGCGAAATCCAGCGCGGATTTGATAATCAGGCGGTTGTGTCAAAACTTGACGGCATTACAAACGGACTTTGTGACGGATTCTATGCAGTGCAAAACGGCATGAATGGCATCAACACAAACATTTTGCAGACCGGATTCGGCATTCAGCAGGCTGTCAATGCTGATACAGTCGCTAATATGCAGAATACCAATGCTTTACAGTCACAGCTTGCAAATTGCTGCTGCGAAACAAGAGAAGCTATTCAAGGCGTAAACTACAACATGGCACAGAACACTTGCGCTTTGCAGAACACCATGAACAGCAACACGAGAGACATTATCGACAGTCAGAACGCAGGAACACGCGCTATTCTTGATTATCTCTGCAATGAGAAGATTTCTAGCTTACAGGCAGAAAATAGCGACCTTCGCAGAGCAGCTTCACAGGATCGTCAGAGTGCACTGCTTACAACTCAGATGGCAGCTCAGACGCAGCAGATTATCAATGCAGTAAATCCGTCTGCTATCCCGGCATATGTCGTACCTAACCCAAATGCTTATGCATATGGATGCGGATGCAACACCGGTTGCGGATGCTAAAACTGAATAATTGAGTATCTTAATTGAGTTTAACTCGATCATGTCTGCTATGCAGTATTACTTACAATCAAAGGGCAGACTGTAATGTTTGCCCTTATTTTGTGAAAGAGAGGTAAAAATAATGGAAGTAACAGGAATTGCATTACAAACCGTTGTTGCTGGAGAAGATGTTGCATTCACAGAAACAGCAGTAAATGGAACAAAATGTATCGTACACAGACAGGGAAGTGGAATTATCAAGTTAAGAGGTATCACCAATCAGTGCAAGGCTAGATTTTTGGTATCGTATTCCGGAAACATTCAGATTCCGACAGGCGGAACAGTTGGAGAGATTTCTCTTGCAATCGCGGTTGACGGAGAGCCTTTGCAGTCAACAAAGATGATCGTAACCCCTGCGGCAGTTGAGAATTTCTTTAATGTATCAGCGCAAGCATACGTTGATGTGCCTTGCGGTTGCTGCAGTACGGTAGCGGTGCAGAATACGTCCACGCAGGCTATCGAGGTTCAGAACAGTAATTTGATTGCAGTAAGGGAGGCTTGATATTATGCATAAGTTTGCGAAACAGATTATGGATTGCGTGAAAGCCCACGTTGACGGCATCGGAATTGAGAATTTCGAGGGTCAAAACCTTGATGATCTCAAGGATTGGACGGAGATTGCAAAGAATATCGTATGCTTTGACAAGGACTACAACATTGTTGAAGCCATGAAAAAGTCTGAAGATGAAGAAATCATGCGCATGGTGGAAGAATTTGGGGATTATCCGGGAAGAAGATACTACAATGAGTACCGGTACTCAAACGGAAGATTTGCACCGAAAGGGCGTGGAACACGCAGAGGATATGTAGAACCACCATATTATCATCAGATGCCAGAAGATTACCACGAATGGGAGAGAATGCCGGAATACGACCGAATGAGAGACCTTGATCGAATGAGTATGGGAAAGATGTATTATTCAGAGCCTATGAGCGGAAATAACGGCATGAGTACCGGTACTCACGATGCAAGAGAGGGCAGAGCCGGTATGAGCCGGAGAAGCTACATGGAGACAAAGGAAATGCATAACGGAAATTCACCGGAAGATAAGGACGCAAAGATGAAAGAACTCGAAAAGTACATGAAATCTCTTTCAGAAGATGTGACCGAACTGTTTTCCGGTATGTCTCCGGAAGAAAAGCAGTTGACCAAGACAAAGCTGACTACGCTTGTCACGAAAATGTAATAGAGAGGGCATTTTGCCCTCTTTGTTTGCGAGGTGGTAAATTGTTCACGATAAACAATGAAATGTGGAATTTGGTCAAAGTATCGCGTTACAGCGATATGCTACAGAGAAGTGATGGAAGCAGAACGGTAGGAATGACCGACAGGGACACGAAAACGATATATCTTGCGGATGATCTACGCGGAAAATTCCTTGATCGCGTGCTATGTCACGAATTATGTCATGCGTTCTGTCTTTCGTATAATGTATACATGGATATTGATACAGAGGAAATTGTAGCAGACTTCTTGGCTACATACGGAAGAGAAGTATTTGAAATAGCAGACAGACTATTGATTGAACTTATGGAGGTTGCATAATGGATAAAATTTCAGAACTCTTACAGTACGTGCACCGGACGAATCCGGAAATGACTAGAGAAAAGCTGATAGAAGAGTTGAGCAAAAGTGACTATGCGGCGCGGTCTTTGATTTTTACGAAAGAAAACATCGTTGCGCTAGGGCAAAAATAAATCCGGCGGTTTGAATCGCCGCCGGATTTGTGTCAGACTTTCGGAATGTAAGAACCTTTCATTATTTCTATAGCGAGTTTCGCGCCTTCCGTCATGTAAAAATCATTATTCTTTGCACAGCAGTTAAAAAGCAGTTCCTCGAACTCTGAATATAAATTTTCACTTAATAACCCTTTTAGCTTCTCTGTTAAGGGAGAGAAGTATTCAACAAAGGCATTTCCGGTTTCATTGTCAAACTGACTTGAACATACAATTTTGATAAATTCATCCATTTTAATATTCCCCTTTCAATTCTATTCGTTTGGTAACAAGTCTGTTTTGCCATTTGTAAGGAATTTTGCGCAACACGCGAATCCTGCAATAAAAGCCGCTTCTTGAATGTCGCAAACACCATCCCTTATCTTATCGCTAATGTCGTTATACAGTTTTTCACTCAAAACATCCTTAAGACTGTCAACCGAATCATACATCTTGTAGCAAGCAGAATTGATGATTCTCACACTCTTTTAATTGTTTACATCGTTTGTGTCTAAAAAGTTTTCATAAGCAATTTTTAATAATTCTTCCATTTTAGTAGTCTCCTTCTTCTGTTAATAAATAGTTGATATATCCTGTCGCAAGTCTGGCAAGGCTTTTACTGCCATCCAACAAATCCAATTTGTACTCTGGTCTATAGCCAAACCTCTGCACATAGAACTTTTCTTCAAGCTCTAAGTCATAAATGTCAGATAGCTCCACGAGAATCTTGTGATATAAAAATTTTCTCGTCCACCCAAACTGTTCCATGATAATTTTTAATTTCCAATTATTTTTTCTGAACCACGCTCCGCGTGATGCGCCCAATTGCTGTTTTGAAATGTAACAATCTGCAAACGGATCATCGCCTTCCGGTAATGCCGCCTGTGGTTGCTTTATGGCTTTCTCCATATCGTTAAAGCGTTTCACGTATCGGGCAGTAAATACGATGCCTTTTTCTCCGTTGAATTTGTTCGCAAGAAAATCACATCCTAACTTGGTTACTTTGTAGCACTTGTTTTCTTTTCCGGATTCATCTTTATAGGTAGACGGAATGAAATAATCACTCGCACCTAAATTGTGGTGAGTCAAAATTTCAATGATTCCTTCAGTATGTTTTCCCTTTACATCCTGTCCTTCCAATTTTCTTAAAACTCTGTCGTGACGCATTTCCATCATTTCTGCAATCTCTAAAGTAGTGATGGTTTGTTCTATTTGTGCCATATTTGTGCCCCTTTCTGTAACTTATCAATTACTGTTGTAACTCTTTAATTACATTATACGGTTTATTTTGTGATTGTCAAGTATTGTTTGTAATTAAATAATTGAATAATAAATTTATTTATGATATTATTGAAACACGTCAAGAGAGAGGAGGCGGTACATTGTTTGCAAAAATCGTAAAACATACGCTTATTGAAAAGGAATTAAGAGTGACCGATCTAGCAAGACTTATTGACACCAGCTCACAAAATCTTTCGCAAAAAATGAAACGTGACAACTTTTCAGAAAAGGAAATGCGGCAGATTGCGGATGTATTGGGTCTTGATTTAGAAATTGTAATGAAAGAGAAGAAATAGTAGCGTTACAATACATCATAGGGGAAAATCAAAGAGCCGGCGCAGGATTGGGAGTTGTCGAGATTGACGGCAAGTTATACTTTATCCAATATGTTTTATAATTCACAAACAAAGGGCAACTTTTCCGGTTGCCTTTTCTTTTTGCCATGTTCAAAATCAACAACGTATCCGGGCATGTCTTACAAAATCTCCGAAAAACTGTAAACAAATTATAAAACTTTTCTTAAATCTTTATAAACAAGGCTAGTTGTATTAGGTTCTTGACAAGTCCGAAAATGATAGAATAGTATCAGTTTTTACAAAAAATCGTCTGACAATCGTCTGACATAAGGCGAGACAATCGTCTGACGTCGCTTTTTCAGAACTATGTTCTCTTTCTCTCTCTTTTTCTTAATCTTTTAAATTAATAATAATACACTGTATTTAAAGCCTATAGGTTGTAGAGTAAGTGTATATCCGCATATGCGCGCGGCGTAAGTATATAAATACCACCGTAAAAAATTAAGGCTTGACTTTAAACCCGGAAATAGTGTATACCAAAAGCAGAGAGATTAACAGATTGGAGGTGTGAATATATGCAGAATGTAGAGAATGTAGATCTTACAACCCTTATAGTGGATCTAGGCACAGTACAGATATACACATCAACTGTACAAGATTTAATAGACAACGCTTGTATAGAATTTCACATCGAAGATCTGCTGAAAGCTGGACAGAGACAATGGAAAGCTGTAATGCAGTATGTTGGTATGCATTTATTCCCAGATACATCGGTACTAAAAGACAAGAGTTTGAAACCTCTTGGTAATGCAACTATACCGACTAACTGCAATAGATACGACAGAGAGGTATTATATAAGCTTTGTGATTATTATATATACATCTCCAATGTGTATAGCAAGTTGGTAAGTACAGTAGCATTCAGTTATTTTTGTAATATACCAACCAATACGATGGATATATGGGCTAGCGATGAACCAAGTTCGCTGACTTTCAAGATGTGGCAAAAACTGCAGCGATCTCGTAAGGATTGTATCCTCGATCGTGCGTATGACTCCAATAGCCCCGTAGGTACTATGTTCGTGGGAAATAACGAGTTCGGCATGAATCAGCCGGGCATTGGCGATAATGCCACGCAACGCAAGGCAATCACAGCGCAGGAGCTGCCAAGGCTGGACGAGAAAAAGAGCCAAGAATTGCACGCAATTGATACACAATTTACAGATGCAGCGGTAAATAATACAGTTTAAATTGTGTGTGATTATTCTACAATTCACAAATGCAGTAATACCAAGGGTTGTAGCGTTTCAACTATTCGTGAACTATTCGGAAAAGTTAGGTTTTGCGAATAGTTGCAAGGGTATGACATGAATTGTATTAAAACAATTTGATTTTCACACAATGACAACAAAACGAAACGGAAAATATTTTAGATTTCCATGTTTGCAGAAAAAGGATGGGGGAGGGGGTCTGGCAGAAAGACCACCGGGCGGCTACTAAGTTTCTCAAATTCCTCAAAAAATAAAAAGCCACTTACAGCACCCATTGACTTTCACCGTAAATAGGCTATAATAAATTTATAACAATTCACTTTCACGTTGCGAATCGCAACTACATTTCCAAAAAATTTTTTAAAAACAAAAAGAGGTCAAGCACTATGAGGACATTGATTGAGTATATTCGTTCATACCTCTGTAAGCATGATTGGGAGCTTTTGTTCAATACAGACATCATGGATGGCAATAAGTTATTTAATAGCATAAAAGTGTGTCGCTGCAGGAAATGCGGGTTAGAAAAGCGATACAAGGCTAGATAGGAGAACGAATATGTTAGATACCAATAGTTGTTGCGGCACCTGCAAATATGGCTTATGTGTCAAGACAAACGGTTATGTTTGTTCAAACGGCGAAAGCGATTATGCCGCTGATTTAGTAGAATACATCCATTCATGCGATTTTTGGGAACAGAAACAGGGAAAACTGAAATGAATGAAACATTGATGAAAACCGAGTATTCCACAGCTTTTGATGAAAAGCGCAAAGGTCTGATTGAACAGTCGTATTACAAATACGGACCGGCAAGAATGAATTTTGCAAACGGGAATGTGGATGCAATCGAAAGTTTGAAAATGAATCTTGCCAAGTTTGAAAAGACCGGGAACCTTGAATATCTGTGTGATGTTGCGAATTATGCCATGTTCCGGTTCATGTTTCCACAGCAGGGCGAATATTTCAAACATACAGATTCTGATGAATCTGCTGGACTTTTCGGCATGAGCGTGAATGAAATGGAGCGGTTCAAACAGGAACACGGATTTGAGGATTGGAGATATTGATATGATTTTAAATATAATTGCTACGGCAATAGATGTCATTATGATACTTAGCCTTATGATGCAACAAGTAAAGCAGACAGACAATTCAAACGCAATGGGGTATTTGCTTTCATACGCGATCTTTGCAATGAATATTATGGTCATTTGGAAATGATGGGCTATCGCCAAGCGGTAAGGCACAGGATTTTGATTCCTGTATTCCCGGGTTCGAATCCCGGTAGCCTAACTGGTTGCATGCTGACGTTTCATGTAAGCACGTATGTTTTTCATATGTACTTGAACCCTTGGTTGAGTGATTCAAGCATTTGGGTTCCTCCTTTCGCCACTAGGACGATTCTGTTAAGGACGGTGCGAGACCGTCCTGTGGTATTCTATCATGCATCTATCCCACGGTGCATGAGTCATGAAATTAGGTGGTGGCGGAATAGGTAGACGCGCAGATGGAAGAGACAGGACAAAGATTAAAAACTCATGGTTGAAGTCCTATGGGTTCGATTCCCTCCAATGTGAACAGTGCACGGTTTATGTGAGGTGCAAATCCTCACCCACCTACTCGGTCAAATTATGCTGCCTGCTTGCAGGCGGTCTATGTTTTGGCTGAAAATGAGTTGCCGGTGAAATGCTGTAAACCGGATAGTGCAAGGCATAGCACGTAAAACATATTGCTAACCGTCTTGTGGCGGTTATGATCGGTTAGTCGAGCGGTAAGACACCACCATTTCACGGTGGTAACACGAGTTCAAATCTCGTACCGATCATTAGCAGGATAGAGAAGTGGCAATCTTGCAAGGTTCATACCCTTGAGACCGGTGGTTCGAATCCACCTCCTGCAATTTTAATGGCTTGTAGTTCAGTGGTAGAACGCCTGACTGTTAATCAGGATGTCGTGGGTTCGATCCCCACCTTGCCAGTTAATTATTGGTTCAAGTAGGCGACAAGGCTTGATTAAATGGGCGGTACAGAAAATGCGCTGCTAAGTCCTGCCAATAAATTATTCGCAGATATGGCGTAACGGTATCACAGTAGTTTGTTAAGCTATATTTTCCCAAAGGAGACAAATATGGAAGAGATATGGAAACCTATGGTTTATAAGGACATAGACTTGACCGATAGATTTTTAGTATCGAATAAAGGCGAAATATACAGCCTAAAATCAAATAAGATATTAAAGCAAACGCTAAATAAATCGACGGGGTATTATGCACTGTGTGTAAGCCTTGGTGGAAGAAAAAATAAAAAGGCAATAAAAACACATATTGCAGTTGCTCCAACTTTTGTTGCTGGATATAAAAGAGACTTAGTGGTAAATCACAAAGATGGAAACAAACAAAATAACGATGAAACAAATCTTGAATGGGTCACATGCAAGCAAAATGTAATTCATGCGATAGAACACGAATTAAAAAGAACTAAAAAAGGTTGCGAAGCGTATAATTCAAAAATCAAAGAGGATGATGTAAGAAACATTAGAAAAAGATTGAAAAATAAAGAAAAACAATGTGATATTGCAAGAGACTATGATGTAAGTAGAGATGTAATTTATCATATTGCACATAATCAAACCTATAGAAACGTAGTATAAGTTTTCGGAGAATAGCATCAATGGCAGATGTGGCGGGTCGCGACCGTTGTTCCAGTTCGATTCTGGATTCTCCGATTTTGAACATTGAAAATTGAATATTGACGGTTGAAGTGGTATAATTTTCCTATCACGAAAGATTGGGGGAATTACAATGGACTACATCGAAAAACTTTTTAAGCAATACCCATTTATTTATTTTATCGGTGGAAAGTATTATGCATTTGGCTCATATGTTTGTTCTGAATGCGATATGCGTAGTGTGACTTTAGAAAGCAGATACAAAGAATTTGAGGACAGCATAAAAGAAGAACTCACGCAAAAAGAAGCATGGAAAATATTCCACAAGCTGATTTTTAAAGCAGAGTGCGTAAGGGATGAACATGGATTTTGCACCGAACCACAAAAAGAGCTATTGAAATTTCACTTTGATGATTCAGAAATGAATGAATTAAAAGCCCAAGTTAATAGATATGTGGAATATTGGAAAAAATATTCATTTGCCGATTTTTGCTAGCTGAATTTCATAAATAGCATAACTACCAACCGTCAATATTCGATGGTTGGTATTTTTTTACGCAAAAAGGGGCGTAAGTATGTGTGAATTTTGCAAAAACATAGGAATTGGAATACCGGATTGGGATTTCTTACCAGAAGAAGATTCTGATATAGTTCCTAGTGGAGATAAGATAGAAATACGAAAGATAATGAACCATAACGCACTTGTTTTTACCAATAGTGCGAATGAATACGGAGCAGGAGCATTAAATATCAATTATTGCCCTATCTGCGGCAGAAAGCTGGTGGAAGAATGAAACATCAAAAAGAATGGCACACTTGCGACAGGTGCGGTGCTGAAATAGAAAAGCCTAAAATATGGTACGACCGAATGTTCCCTTATCTAAGAACCGTAAATTTAAAAAGACCTATGCGTTTCAGAGAAATATTTGCAGAAATTGAACAAGGGAGAATAGAACCGGTTATAAGTAGAGACGGTATAGACAGTATTATATTGGACGAATACTATTGCACAAAGACAAAGCAAATTGACTTATGCCCTAAGTGCAGGAAAGATTTTGAGAGGTTTATGAGGAATGAGAAGAATTAGAGAAACATTACATTGTCTGCGCTTAGATAGCAGAATAAGGCACAATATAAGATATGCACAAAGACAATGGTTCTTTTCGTACTTTAAGCACTTTAGAAAAGATTTAAACATGCCATTACCCAATAGCATCAAGCAAGCAAGAGGAATATCGAAAACTATTTTAGAAAGAGGGCATATGCAAGACCTTGTACATGATTCTGTAATGCGTATTAGATATTCGAGGAGATGCAATACTCGTGTGTGCAGGGCTGCTAGGAATGATTAGTGAGGTATGAGAAATGTTTGTTAATATGGGAACCCAAACCTATGAAATGAGCCGCAAGCAGGCAAAAGCTATCCTTGGAACGGCTAAGAAACTTGCAAATTGCAACATATGCGGAATTGAAAAAGGCAATGTGGTGATTATGCTGAATGAAAAGTATGAGGACGATATGAGCCTTAAAAAAGCCGTAGGGGAGTATAAAAAGAAAGGGTTCAAGGTGCATTGGAAATGAAGAAAACGCGTTCAAAAATCATAATTAAAACTAGAAAAGGCGGTTACACAAAGATTTATGCCAATGGGAAATGGCAAAAGAAAGTGTGTGTCATTGATTATCACGCAGAATGCAGTAACAAGGATGGTATAAATGTTACTTGCGAATTTGATAAACTGAAAACTGATAAAAACGGTTCGGTTATCCACGATGAAGATAAAAAAGATTTTGCAAAAGAACACGTAGTTGCAAGAATTTAGGAGTGAACACATGGAGTACCAAGACACAATTAAAAAAATGGAAAAAGGAATAACAAGACTTCGAAAAGAATTAGACGAAGCCAAGTTAGGAATAAAAACATCACAGAACGAGTCTCTTATTTGTGATGATACGATGAAAATAGATATTCTTGGAACAGAATACAGAATTGAAATCCACAAAGTATCAGAGGACAGTTTCATGGAGGGAAAAAGTCTTGCAGGCTATTGCGGAGAAGATAGCAAGATGATCGTAATTGCCGACATGTCGGAAGAAAAGTACTTTCCAGATATGAACGAGAAAGAGAAAGAATCATACCGAAAAAGAACTTTAAGGCATGAAATTATCCATGCATTCTTCAATGAAAGTGGTTTATCTGATTCTTCGAATTGCTACAATGGTGCATGGGCAAAGAATGAGGAAATGGTTGACTGGCTTGCAATTCAAGCCCCGAAAATCTTTTCTACGTTCAAGAAAATGAATATTTTGTAAACATGTATTACCGGCTAACAAATGGAGTTAGTCGCTACCCTAAAACAGTTATAGGCAGAGGTCAAGGCACTTCTGCTTTTGCGGAGGTGCTTTTTATTTGGCTTCAAAGCAGTTAATCAATGCAGTAAATGGATATGAAAACTACATACAGAGAAAAGGCGTTGATGAACAGGTAATAGATGCCCTTTTGAAAGCGTGCAATGTGGCAATTCGGACGGAAAAAGACGTTGACTACGGATTGACTATAACCGAAAGAACAAAGGCTTTAATCAATGAATTTACGCAGAAAAATGCGGGCGGTAGCATATGGGAACTTGAACGATATGCGCAGAATCACGACATTAAAGGCGGATACAAACTTGTGGATCAGTTCTATGAAGTCTTGCGGTTAGAGAGCTTTTATCGTTTTGAGAGCTTCATCTACTTTATGGAGCGCAAAAGAAATTGGAGTAAACGGTTTTATTATCCACGCCGCAAGACGCTGAATATTGTTGCCCAAGATCTTGAAGATTTGGAAAACCGAAAGATTAAATTTTACGGATTATCAATGCCATCGCGTGTTGGTAAATCGACTATCTGCATTTTCTTCCTATCGTGGGTGGCTTTGCGCAGACCAAACAGCCATAGTGCTATGGGTGGTCACTCTGGTATTTTGGCAAAAGGATTTTACAAAGAACTGATGAATCTTTTTACCACAGAAGAATATACGTTTGCGGAACTTTTTGCTTATTGGCATCCGGAATACGCAAACGCAGCACTTCCAACGGACAAAAGTGCTGATGAATTTACAATTACGCTTGGAGATCCGGACAGATTCGCAACCGTAACGTGCCGTGGTATTGATGGAACATGGACAGGAGCGGTCGATGTTTCAAAAGATGGATATTTGTATGTCGATGACTTGGTGCGTGATCGAGAGCATTCATTAAGTCCTACTCGAATGGAAAACACATACCAAGAGTACCTAAACAAGATGGTTGACCGTAAAAATGACGGTGCAAGGGAATTGATGGTCGGTACTCTTTGGAATGTTTTAGACCCATTGGAGCGCATGAGAAAGCAATATGAGCATGACCCGCAATACCGATTCCGTAAGATTCCGGCACTTAATGAAAATGACGAAAGCAATTTCGCGTATGAAATCAACGGATTTTCCACGGAATACTATCGGGATATGCGAGATAAGCTTGACAATGCCGAATGGATGGCTAAGTTTATGCAGCAACCATATGTCCGAGAGGGATTGCTTTATACGGATTTGAGACTATTTAACGGAATCCTGCCGGATGGAGATTTCCGGCGCATTGGAGTTGTGGATGTTGCTTGGGGCGGCGGCGATAGCTTGTCAATGCCGATAGGGGCAGAATATGAAAACGGTGATGTTTATATTTACGATTGGGTATTCAACAAAGGCCCGAAAGAGGTAACAATCCCTCTTGTTGTTGGACGAATTATCGGGAATGAGATTCGGCAGACAAGATTTGAGGGAAATACCGGAGGAGATCTGTATTGCCAATATGTAGATGAAAAGTTGCAGGCACAGGACTATAAATGCTCATGCACAAGCAGAAAAGCACCAAACAAGGTTGAAAAATTATCAAAGATAATAGCATATTCCGGGGATGTTAAGAGAAAATTCATATTTCTTGATACGCACCGCCCGATACAGGATCAAATGAAAAAAGATTCAGATCTTGGAGTAACAAGGTATTACAGAAATGACGAATATCAAGCGGCTATGGATGAACTCTCTATGTTTGTAAGTATTGGCGGTAATGAACATGACGATGCGGCAGACGGTTTAACCCAGCTTGAAATGTTTATAGAGAACCCAAACAATACCGCAAAGGTAGAAGCGGCAGTAAACCCATTTAGGAGGTATTAGGATATGACAACAGACAAATATCTTTCACAGATAAGCAGAATTGACCATGCGATTGCAAATAAGCTGGAAGAAATCAAGAAGCTATCCGATATGGCAACTTCTATATCCATATCTCCGAAAGAAGTGGATGTGCAATCATCCGGCAATCCCGACAAAATGGGGAGCGCGGTATCAAAAATTGTTGATTTGCAGAATGAGGTTCAGGCACTTGTAGATGAATTGGTTGATAAAAGACGTATTATCATATCACAAATTGACAGTATGGATAATACAGATGTATATATCGTGCTTTCATCGCATTATGTCAATGGAAAAGATTGGAACCTGATTTCTGTTGAGATGAAATATTCCTACAGGAACATTATGAAACTTAGGAAAAGAGCATTGCAGGAGTTTGAAAGACGTTATGGGCGGCTTTATTCTGAAAAGAGTGCATAAAAGTACACAATAGTTCACACTCTTTCACAACATTTCCTAAAACTTGCATGATATACTAAAAGAGTAGAAAAACAAATTTCTACAACCCCCAAAGTATATAACCCGTAAAAGGCACTGTCAGAAATGGCGGTGTTTTTTATTTACAAGAAAGAGGTTGCTATGAAAAAAGTAACTATATATTGCCCGGATTGCGGAAGAATTGCCGGACATTACGATGGAAGATCTACGATAGATCATCCGTGCAAATGTAAAAAATGCAATCATATTGTGATTTATCGCGTGGCAACAGGCAAAGTTGAAACAAAGCCAATACCGAAACGCGCTTGCAGTAGTGGAGTTTTATTTATATGAAGAATACACAGTATTTCCATGACCTTGTAAAAGGCAGATACGGAAGAAAAATTGCATATTCTAACGTAGAACAGATTACGGCAGACAATATCGTAAATGTTGTCGGAAACTGCATTGGTGCATTTTATTTCAACAAGACGATCATTCGTTATCTGTGGAACTACTACAAGGGCGATCAGCCTGTATTGTACCGAACAAAGATACAGAATGCGGATATAACCAATAAGGTATCTGAAAACCATGCCTATGAGATTGTTCAATTCAAGGTCGGTCAGACTTACGGTGAGCCAATTCAGCTTATCAGCAGGAAAGACGATGATCGGATAAACAATGCGGTTGATGAATTTAACGATTATCTGACCGATGCTAATAAGCAGGAAAAGGATATTAAGGCAGGAGAGTGGCAATCAGCAACCGGAACGTCATTTAAGGCGGTGCAGATTACAAAAAATGGAGATATACCATTTAGAATTGTTGCACCGACACCAATGAATACTTTTGTTATCTACAGTCGTTCCACAGAAGAGCCACTTTTAGCAATCCAAGAGCTTAAAGATGCCGATGGACAGATGTATAAACTATGCTACACGGACTCTTACGAATGCAAGATTGTGAACGGAGAGGTTCGAGATTGGAAACTACATGGTTTTGGTGGAATCCCGATTGTCGAGTTTCCGAACAACCATGAGCGCATTTCTGATATTGAGCTTGTGATCGGACTATTGGATGCAATCAATACAATGCAGTCAAACCGAATGGACGGAGTTGAGCAATTTGTTCAGTTTTGGGTAAAATTCGTAAATTGCGAGGTTGATGAAGAAACATTTAAAAAAATGAAAATGAATCACGCTCTTACAGTTAAGTCTATCAACAAAGATAATAAATCAGATGTTGACATTATGACGCAAGAGCTGAATCAGACAGAGTGCCAGGTTGCAAAGGATGATTTATGGGATAATGCGCAGTCCATTCTTGCCATACCAAATAAGAACAACAATAATTCCGGTGGAGATACACAGGGAGCGGTTGAGCTTAGAAACGGATGGGACTTCTCGAAGTCGAGAGCAAAACTGAAAGACCCGATTGTAAAGTCGGCTGAAAAAAGACTTGCGAAAGTTGTTTTGAATGTGATTCGCATACAGGATCACGATTTGGGATTGAGTTTGCGCGACTTTGATGTGCAGATAAACCATAGTCCACAAGACAATATGTATACCAAGTCACAGACACTATATCAACTTTTACAAGCCGGTATTCATCCACTTGTGGCAATTAAATCTGTTGGGCTTTGGGGAGATGCGGAAAAGACATTCCTATTATCAAAGCCATACTTGGATAATCTGTGGAAAACCATTGATGATGTAGAAGCGCAGGAACAGAAAGCGCAAGAATTGATAAATAAAATGAATACAGATAAAGAAAATGAAGCAGTTACCAATTAGGTAGCTGCTTTTATTTTATAAATTCGCAAAGCTGTGAGCGGATAAATCAGCAATGTCAATCGGTGCCGTTACACCGTTAAAAAACGTATGACATATCGGAGGTAATCAATGAAAAGAGAAGATTTAATTGCTATGGGAATCAGCGAAGAAAACGTTGAAAAGATCATGGCAGACTACGGAAGTTCGATTCAGAAAGCAAATTCTAAGGTAAATGACCTTAAGGAAAAGGCAGATAAGGCTGACGAATTGCAGAAAAAACTTGACGAACTCGAGCAAGGCAGTCTTACGGAAGTTGAGCAGGCTAACAAGAACCTTGAAAAAGCAAATGCTAGGATCGCGGAACTTGAAAAAGCGCAGGCAATTTCTAAGCAGCGCGCTGATGCAGCCACGAAGTTCAATGTAACTGCGGAACAGGCATCGCAGATTGTCAAGGATGATGGAAGTTTTGACTATGACGTTCTCGGAAAGATTATCTCTGAAAAAGAGACCGCCGCAGCGCAAGCCAAGGAACAGGAGATTGCAAAAGGAAGTACCAATCCGGGCGGTGGCACGGCTGGCGGTAATAAAGACAACGAAAAGACAGCGGATGTCGAGAATGCTGAAAAGATTACTTTTGGAAGCAATTCAGCTACCGCAGAAGAAAAAAATCATTATGTAATTTAGGAGGTAAAAATCATGGGTAAACCTATTGAAAGAGATTTTACTCAAAGACTTGGTATTTTAAAGCATTTCCCTTATCTGGGAGCCGCTTGTATTGTTCCGCAGACGATGGCAACTGCCGCTGATGAAAACGGAAGAAAGATTGTAAAAGGTGGAACGCCATTTCCATCAAACGATGAAAGCTGTGTCGGTTATCTGTTTGATGATGTTGACGTAACGATGGGTGATGCGCCTGGAACTTACGTTTACGCTGGCGATATCGACAATGCAAAACTTACAAAGAACGGAGTAACTGTTGAGGAAACGGCAAAAGCCAAAACCCCAAGAGTTACTTTTTTTGATTAAAGAAAGAGGTGTAAATTATGGCATTACCATTAGCAGAAGCATTTACCGCAAGAAGTCTCGGTGTAATGTGGAATAATTATGAAAAGACTTTAGGTTCTCAACCTTATCTCGGCAGACAGAAGTTTGGTACAAGAAAGCAGGAGAGCCTTGACCTTAGATTTATTAAAGGGAAGAGCGGACTTCCGGTTTCTCTGAAAGCATCTAACTTTGATGCACAGGCAGAGTTAAGAGATGTTGGCGGTTTCTCTGATATCCAAAACGAGATGCCTTTCTATCGTGAGTCCTACATGGTAACAGAGAGAGAAGAGCAGGAATACGACAATTACAGAAACGCGGAGAACACTTCTCTTGCAAATGATGTACTCCGCGAGATCAGCAAAAAGCCTATGATGCTGATCGAGGGTGCGAGAGTCGTACCAGAGAGACAGATTTGGAGCTTGCTTGCACCGGATGACGGTGTGCCAAAGATTGATGTAAATATCGGAAAGAAGAAGTACACAGTCGAGTACACCTCAGATGCTGGCGAAGCACACAAGAAAGATCACTTTGTTGAGATTTCCGGCGAAACCGATAAGTGGAACGTTCCGGCAACGGCAACACCACTCGATGATCTTATCGAGACAAGACGTAATTTTGCTAAGAAAACCGGATATTCTCTGACAAGATTCAGTATGAACACAGAGACATGGGAAATGGTATTAAATGCAGAGGACACAAAGAAGCAGGTTCTCGGTATTACTGCATACACAGGCGGTATTCGTTTACAGCAGTCACAGGTAACTGAATATCTGCGCGGCTACGGAATTGAAATCGAGGTATACGATAAGTTATACGTTGATCCGGCTGACGGTCAAACAAAATACTTTATTCCAACCGGAATTGTATCTTGTCAGTGTGCCGGAGTTTATCTTGGTGACTATGTATTCGGAAAAACACCGGAAGAAAGAAGTGGAAGTCTTACAGACGGAAACCTTTCTATCGTAGAAACCGGTATTTCTGTTTACACATATGCTACAAACCATCCAATCAATACTCACTGCGTAGTATCCATGATCGGACTTCCAACATTTGAGGGAATGGACAGCGTTGTTGTAATGAAAGTTATGTAGGAGGTGATCCAGCGTGGTAGCAACACACACAATTAAATGTGGTGGAAAATGGCACAAGGCAGGAGAAAAAATGCCGGAGAGTAATTCTCCGGTATCTTCCGTTGGGTATACAAAGACCGAAATCAACAGAATGAGTACCGCAGACTTGCAAAAACTTGCCGCGGAGCAGGGAATTGAAAATGCACAAGAAACAAGCGGTGCGGAACTGAAAGAAATTCTGATTGCAAAATTTAATCTGTAGGAGATCGCTTATGTCATACACACTTGTCGAACAAGTAAAGATTCGTTTACAACAATTTCATATAGAAGAAGTAGAGGACGAAGCGACCGGGGAAAAGTCCGATAAAGTTGTGTTTGATGAAAAAGAATGTAACCCTTTGATTGAACAGCTTTTGGAGCAGGAAAGAAAAGAGATTATCAGCAGACGGAACTATCCGGACACATACACGCAAGACCAGATTGACAGTGATGTTAAGAACTATGAAAACATTATGGTCAATTTGGCGGTGTACGACCGGTCGCAGGCAGGAGAAGCATACATGGCAAGTTTCTCCGAAAACGGTGTGAGCCGGACATGGAAAGACCGTGAAAGCCTTTTTGTTGGAGTGTTTCCGTTTGTAAAAGCAATGTAATTAAAGAAGATTGAGCGTGACCATGTTGCCGGTGTCGGTAAAATGGTTGCAGGCGACGCACATTAAGCGGTGGTGGGCAGTGCGTCAAAAGGAGATTCAAATGAAAAGTATTTTGATTCAAACTTATCTTGTGGCACTTCCGATAGTGCTTGGATATATAGTTTGGCTTCTTAAACAACAAAAGAAAAGCAGGGACGCGAACAGTAAAGGAACAATGCTTCTTTTGCGAGTCCAGCTTATTGAATACCATGCAAAGTACACCAGAATCGGAGAAATACCATCATATGCCTATCAGAACTTCTGTGAGATGTATGATGCGTACCATGCGTTAGGTGGAAACGGAATGGTTACGAAAATGAAACATGAGATTGAAGAAATTCATATTGGAAAAGGAGATAAAAGCCATGAGGAATTGGAAGGATTGGACTAAGAAAGCCGGAATCCGAGCAATCAAGACTGTTGCACAAGCGGCGATTGCCGGAATTGGAACGGCGGCATTTATGGGCGCGGTGGATTGGAAATATGTTCTTTCTGCATCAGTACTTGCCGGAGTGTTATCGCTTCTGACAAGTGTTGCCGGAATCCCAGAGGAAAACACCAATGCTTGACATTAACAAGCAGGAAATGAAATATTCGCAATCCGGTCAGAGGGTATTCATTCCACAAACTGACGAAAATGGAGATATTGTCTATGAAGGGTACAAGGATTCCGATGGAAACTTTGTACCTTATTTAGATTCCGAAGGCAACAAGATTCCAAAAGGCGAGGAAGTTGAAGGGTTTTCAGAACCTACGACATTCCGAGCTAATATCAGCAATAAGTTGTCAGAAGCCCTTGTGAAAGAGTTTGGAATTGATGATAGTACATCATACTGTCAGCTTGTCACGGATAAAGGATATTTGCCATTGAAAGCCGGTGATGTGGTGTGGAAACGCTCGGAAGTCAAACGCACTGATGATGGACTTGTGGATTCAGAAACCGCAGACTACATCGTAAAAGGCGTTGCAGATGAAGGACTGACCACGGATTTGTTTCTTCTTCGGAAAAATATTAAGTAGGTGATTGCGTGGCAAAGAAAACTATTTCAATGACATTATCCTCTAAATCCATACAAGACGCCATAAAGGAGTTAGAAAAGTACCGCAATAGTTTACAGGCTAAATGCGATTTACTTGTTTCTAGGCTTGCACAGATAGGTCAGACGGTGGCAATACAACACATATCGGAATCACCATTAGGAAACACGATAACGGTAAGGGTAGATAAAGCACCGCAGTTAATGACCTCGAACGCGATTCTCATTGCGACCGGAAAAACGGTAACGGCAGAAGATAGAGAACCATTCTATACTTTGTTGGCGGTAGAGTTTGGAGCCGGTATTTTTTATAATTCCGCAGAGAACCCCAAAGCACCGGAACTTGGATTCGGTGTCGGCACGTATCCTGGGCAAATACACGCTTTTGAAGATGGTTGGTACTATTGGGACGATAAGACCGAAACATGGCGTTATACCCATGGTATCAAAGCCACAATGCCTATGTATAATGCGGAACAACAGATTATTCAACAGTATGTAAAGATTGCAAGGGAGGTATTCGGTGGAAAATGAGTTAAATAGTTGGGCACTTGATTTTGAAGATACCTTATGTTCCCTTTTGAAATCGTACATGGAAAGCAAGGTAAAAGGAATTAAAGTGACGCAAGATGAAGAATCGGGCGGCACCGCAACATTTCCTACGCTTTTAGTCAGACAAATCGGTGTGACAGAAGCCGGACGAACTAATGAAGCAAAGACAATCAATGCAATTCGCCCAACATTTCAGATCACAATTACAAACAAAGGTTCAAGAAAAGCAACTAAGGACATCGCAGCATATGCGGTGTCTTTTTTTAAACAACAAATGTTTGAGGTATCAAATGTAATCTCAACAATTTCCAAGCAAGTGCGAACGGTTACATTCCGTGCAGCTCGCGTAATTGGAAACGTTGAGCATTTAGATCAGCTATAAGCAGAAAGGAAGTAGAAAATATGGCATCAACAAGTTATAGAACTCGTGTCATTGTAAAAGAGCACACGGAAAAACAGGCTGACTTTGCAGGAACATATAATCTTTTGGTTGCGGCTAAGTCAGTTCCAAGCCCTGCGTCACCGCCAAACACTGTTGAGTCAACCACAATGGAAGATGACCAGCAGACTTTTGAAAAAGGAATTAAGACTTCTGATTCAAGAGAAATCACAGGAAACCTTGAAAAAGAATATCTTTCAAAGGTGGATGGATATGGAGATAAAAAACTTGATATTATCCATCTGTATGGAACGGACGGTATTGGCGGCGTAGCGAAGTACGCATATGTAGGAACCGCAACTGCCACACCTAACGATGTAGGTGGAAACGATGAAATCCTTGAAATGACGGTAACAGTTATTCCAAGCACAGCATCAGAGCTTGTTACGGATAAGCTGACTGTCGTTGATAACAAAGATGGAACATTCACCGTAACAGTGGTGGGGTAAAAAGCCTATCGGACGAGCAATCGACCGCACCGGTAGGCGAGGATGAACGGTCGATAGCAGAACTTGAAGCAATGAGATAAGCAACAATGGGGCGGTGGCAACACTGCCCCTTGCCAATATAAGGCAGAAAGGCAAGGTAAAACATGAAAGTAAAGTTAGGAAATAGCGAATATTCAATCAAATTTGGTTTTAAGCCAACATTAAAGTCACATCTTATCAAAGATGTATCAGAGTCGGTAAGCGAGCAGGACGGAAGCTTAGAGTCTGTAGAGAAACTGTTACTTGAAACACTTCCTAAGATGCTTCTTGTAGGACTACAAGTAAACCATAAGGACGAGTTTGGATATGACTACGAAACAGAGGAAGGATATGACGAGCAGTTCCAGAAGGTGCTTGATATGCTTTCCGAAAAGATTGACAATGGCGAAATCAACTGCCTTGAATTGTTTAATGAGTTAGAGTCCGAGTTGGAGTCAAACAGTTTTTTAGCGCAAATGATGGAGACGGAGAAGAAGAATCGAACGCCGGCGAAGAAAACTCCATCCAAGACAGCCAACAAGAATTAACATGGGAATATTACGTTGCGGAAATCCGTCCGTTTTACCTTATGGTAACGAAAGGCTACGGATTTTCCGTTGATGATATAGATATGATGAATCCAGAGTTGCTTAAGCCTTATGTGGATGCATATAAGACAGAATGGAAGCAACGCGACATGGAAATGTATATGTGGTTCGGCAGATATGCAACGTCAGCACTTGTGACCGCAATAGACGCGACATTCGGAAAGGGTAATAGTAAGTACGTGAAAGAAACTTGCTATGATTCCATTGAAAAGCAGAATACGGACGATCCAGATGCAGAGATACGAGAAATGCTTAAGGCAGAAGAAGAATGGGCGGCTAAATCAAGACAATCACATTTACCAAAGCCAAAGATAGTTTAAGAAAAGAGGTATTACTATGGCAGTAATTATCGGAAGTGCGCGGCACGATGAACACGGAAATTGCTATTCTGGTGGAAAAGCCGGAGACCAGACCGGACAGGAAGTGTCTACGCAGAAGTTTTATAACCATTCTAAAGGATGGTACGTGCTAAGGGCGAAGGACGATAGGGTTGCGGAGAAGTTAGCCGAAGCTATGCAGATTGCGTGTGATAACAAAAATATCGGCTATGACCAATCGGAACGCTACGGAGTCATTAAACATGGCATTAGCGCAAAGGTTAAGACGGAATGCGATTGTTCTTCTCTTGTACGCGCTTGTATTATCCATGCATTCGGGAAGGATGTAGGAGATTTCAATACTGCAAACGAAAGAATCATTCTTTTGAAATCCGGCTTGTTTACCGATGCTGGTTCTTACCGAATCGGAGAACTGCTTTACAACGGGGACATTCTTGTGACGCGTACAAAAGGTCACACTGCAATCGTTGTAAGTGGAGCAAAGAAAAATGCAAGCAAGTATTATTCGATGTATACCGGAAAATCTGGATCAATCGTTGAAGCATTAAAAGCGGTTGGGGAAGATGATGTGTCAAAAGAACATCGCGCGGAAATCGCAAAAAAGAACGGATTTTCCAATTTTAAGTTTACATCAGAGGAAAATTCAAAAATGATTTCTCTTCTGAAAAAGGGAAAACTGAAAAAGTAATTCAAGGGCGGTAGGGGTCAAATCTTACCGTCTTTTTCTAAAACTACATAAAGGAGGTGGAACTGTTGGAATTAGAAACCTTAGAGGTCAAGATTCAAGCACAGGCAAGACAGGCTAATGGTCAGATTGATGCGCTGATAACAAGGTTGGGAAAGCTATCTTCATCTTTGCAAAGCATAGATTCTAGTGGAATTAACCGGTTATCAACCGGAGTAAACCGATTGATAAACTCAATGAGTGCCATGCGCAGTGTTGATTCAAGGTCGTTCTCGACTCTTGCAAGAAACATCAAAACACTTAGCAATATTGACACAGGAAAGATCAATGCAGCAGCCGGAGCGATGCGACAGATTTCAAAGTCGGTAAGCTCATTTTTCGGTATGTCGAAATCGGTGCAAGGTTTGTCGGAATTAGCTGGAGGAATCAAACAGCTTGGTTATACAAGCTCTACAAAAGCTATCGAGAACATACCGAAACTTGCGGTTGCAATGCGACAGCTCATGTCGGAATTGTCAAAAGCACCTATGGTAAGTCAAAATCTTATCAACATGACAAATACACTTGCAAAGTTAGCAAGAACAGGTGGAGCGGCAGGAACAGCGGCAAAAAGCATCACAAGCTCATTTAGCGGATTTAGTTCCGGTGCTTCTGCGGTTACCAAGAAGTCTTTCTCTCTTGCGTCTGCAATCGGAAAAGTGTATGCAACGTATTGGACTCTATTCCGAGGATTTAGGCTACTTGGAGATGCTATTGATATATCATCCTCACTGACAGAGGTTGAGAACGTTGTAAGGCAGACATTCGGGCAGTATGAAAGCCTAATTAACAATTTCGCAAAAACATCAATTGAAAAATTTGGTATGTCAGAATTGTCTGCGAAACAGTTTGCAAGCCGTTTCCAAGCAATGGGAACTGCACTCGATATTCCGCAGGGGCAGATGGCGAAAATGTCTATCCGGTTGACAGAATTAGCCGGAGATATGGCTTCATTCTATGATGTGAGCCAAGAAGATATTGCCAAGAGTCTGCAATCTGTATTTTCCGGTACTACGGCACCTATGCGGCGTTATGGTATCGACTTGACACAGGCAACATTAAAGGAATGGGCATTAAAACAAGGACTTGATGCAAACATTTCCTCAATGACGCAGGCTCAAAAAGCCATGTTGCGTTATCAGTATGTGCTTGCGCATACAACCAATATTACCGGGGACTTTGCCAGAACAGCCGATAAACGAAACTTTTGTTTCATGTGTCGCGCGGCATAGCAATATGTCGATGAAAATCGGGTAAAATCGGTGAAAGCTAAGTTGACTTAGCGCGAACATTTTTGTATAATATGTTTGAGGTGATTTAATGCGAACATATTATATCTACAAAGCAACAAATAAAATAAACGGAAAATCTTATGTCGGTCAAACTTGTGACTTCCATAGCAGAGTGTGGCAACATCAAAGGTGTTACGAAAAAGAAGATTGCGACTTTCATAGAGCAATTAAAGAATTCGGGTTTGACAACTTCTCATGGGAAATCATCGAAACGTGTGAAAGCGAAGATAGAGCCTGTGAGTTGGAAAAGTATTACATTGAAAAATTTAACACCTATCGAGATGGCTATAATATGACCAAAGGTGGGAAAGGCGCGCCGTATCATAACGCCAGGGCGGTTGTTTTGCTGACACTTGACGGGAAATATGTTAAGCGTTATGATAGTGCAATGGATGCAGAAATTGACGGATTTCATAATGCGGATGTTCTGCTTAATTGCAAAGGAAAAAGGCGGCAAACAAAGGGCTATATGTTTATGTTTGAGGATGAATATGAATCAAACGGAGCGAAAACCTATAGAAAGCCGGAACCTAACGGAATGAGAAGCATTATTCAATGTGATATGGAAGGAAATTTTATACAGAAATTTAAAAGTTTGCAGGAAGCGGCTAGGATTACCGGAACAAATAGAACAACTATTTCCGGTGTGCTTTCAAATACTTATAAGTCGGCAAATGGATATATTTTTGTATACGAAGAAGATTTTCCAATAAAAGATTTGAGTATCTATAAAAAGCGTAAAAAAGGAAGAAAAATTGCGCAAGTGGATGCGAAAAGCGGAGAGATTGTAAGAGTGTTCGATAGAATATCCGAAGCCGGGGAATCTCTTGGAGTTAATTACAAAGCAATACATAAGGTAATTGACCAAGAGGGACGAACTGCTTATGGTTATAAGTGGATAAGCCAATAAGCTAATACCGAGATAAGGCTATAAAATAAAAGTTATAGCACATTGTAGAGCGTAGGGATTGAACCTATGCTCTTTTCTTATGGAAAGAGTGTAGAATATAATATTCCCAAGAGTATCCGACAACCACAACGCTGTGGTTGAAAATGTACGCCGAACTTATGGGAAACCGTAAGAAGTAGAGGATAAAAAGCCTTTACGATAACATATTGACATGGCATAACCAGATAACCATGCTTAAAGAGAATTTCAAAGCACTTGGAGCGGTTGTTGGTGGTGGTTTAATCAATGCATTTAAGCCGTTTATCAAGGTACTTAATGCGGTTCTGCAAAAGGTGATTTCTTTTGCGGAAATGGTAACAAATGCTTTAGGTTCAATCTTCGGATGGAAGTATGAAGCAAGCAAAGGGGCAGGAATCAGCGGTCTTGCTGATGATATTGGAAGCGCATCTGACGGCATGGACGATTTAAGTAATGCCGCAGGAAACGCAGGGAAAAACACGGGTGGTATCGCAAAAAATGCCAAGAAAGCAAAAAAGGAAATCCAACAGGCAACTCGTGCATTTGATGAATTAAAGGTTATTTCAAAACAGAGTAAAGACAAGGGTTCCGGTTCGGGGAATAAAGGTTCTGGTTCTGGATCTGGTTCAGGTGCTGGTGGCGGCACCGGTGCTGATGGTGGTTTAGTTCAGACCGACACCATCTTTAAGAAATTCAAAAGCAACATCAAAGACCTTGAACAGTTGGGAGAGTCTATTTCCGGTGCGTTAATTAACGCAATGAAAAAAATTAAATGGGAAAAAGTGTATGCAAAAGCTGAAGGTTTTGGAAGAGGATTAGCCAAATTCCTTAATGGACTATTTAAAGGACAAAAAGGTACAACGCTTTTCGGAGAAACCGGAAGGCTGATAGCTAATTCATTAAATACAGTTCTTCACGGATTGGATTCATTTGGCACGACGTTTGATTGGAAACAATTTGGAAGTTCAATCGCAGACGGAATCAACAAGTTTTTCCAAAACTTTGACTTTGCATTATTGGCTAAAACGCTTAATTCGTGGGCGCAAGGGGCGTTTGATGCAGTTACGACAGCATTAAGTAAAATTTCATGGAAGGATGTTTGGAAAGGCGTCAAGGAGTTTTTAAGCAACTTAGATGTAAAGACGGTTGCAATTATTGTCGGTGCGCTGACAATCAAAAAAATCCTTGGATTGCATCTTGCAAAAACCGCACTTGATATAATCGGAACTTCCATTTCAAAAGCAATAGCGTCTTCTATTGCATCTAAATTAGGTGTTGGAATTGCGGCAAACCAAGGAATTGGCGTAGCTTTGTCTACCGCATTATCCGGAAAAATAACGACGGCATTTGCGACGGTTGGAACAACCATTTCAGCAGGATTTAAGGCTTTGTTTGGAAGTAAAGCGGCAGAAGGTGCGCTTGCATTTATAAGCCCTGTTGCAAAAGCAATAACCGGAATAGGCTCAGTTGCGATTGGCGCATTTACTGCAATATCAAACTTTGTGACCATGTTAAAGAACGGATTCAGTTGGCTTAATGAAGCACTTATGCTTGTCGGAGTTACGATTACGGCAGTCGGGGCGGTTATTTTAGGGGTAGCGGCAGCACCGGCAGCGATTATCGCAGGAATAGTAGCTGCTGTTGCAACGGCAACTGTAGTAGTCAAGGATCATTGGAAAGAAATAAAAAGAATTTTCTCAAAAGCCGGAGATTGGTTTAATACTAATGTGATTAAGCCAATAAGCGGATTTTTTGAGGGATTATGGAAATCCGTTTCCGGTTTTTTCTCTTCTTTATGGAAAGATATATCCGGTGTATGGAAAACAGTTTCTGGATGGTTCAATACTAATGTTATAACTCCTATTGTTTCATTTTTCCAAGGATTTTCGAAAAGAGTTGGTCAAATCTTTGAAGGATTGTGGATTATTGTCAAGGCGGTATGGATTGTTGTTTCTGATTGGTTTAAATCAAAGGTAATAGAGCCAATAAAGAAGAACTTTGAATTATTGAAATCGGCAGTATCAACCGCATTCAAGGCTCTATGGACAACTGTGAAATCGGTATGGGCGGTGGTTTCCGGTTGGTTTAAGGAGCATGTTACAACACCTATTAAGAATGCTTTTAGCTCAGCAAAAGAATCTATTCAGAAAGCATTTAGCGCGGCAAAGACAGCGGTAACCGGTGCGTGGAATAGTGTTTCTAGTTGGTTTAAAGAACATGTAACCACCCCGATAAAAAATGCTTTCTCGAAGATGAAAGAAAGTGTAACTGAAATATTCAGCAAATTATGGAATAGCGTGAAAAGTGGTGTTGCCGGGGCAATGAACACCGTAATTTCAAGAATTGAAACAGCAATAAATTCATTGATCGGTGGAGTGAATACCGTTTTGAAAGGGTTTAACAGTGTTGTTTCTGCGGCGGCTAAAGTAGCGAAGGTAAAGTGGAGCGGAGTCGATCTTGTGCCGAAAGTGAGCCTACCTAAAGTAAAGGCATATGCAACAGGCGGTTTTATGGATAAATATAGCATAGCAACAGTTGGAGAAAATGGGCTTCCGGAAATTATGGGAACAGTCGGAGGTAAGCCAGCGGTCGCAGGAAGCCAAGAAATTACCGGAATCAAAGATGCTATCAATTCAACATCTGCGCAAGAGGTTTCCTTACTGCGACAACAAAATCAGTTATTACAAGCTATTTTACAGAAAAATTTCGGAATTACTACAAACGACATAGGAAAAGCTGCAAGGGATTATGGTAGAGAACATTACAATCGAACCGGAGACAATGTATATGTTTTTTAGTGACTTCTATAATAGAACGTGATATAATTCTAAATAAATCATATCACAAGAAAGGAGTCATTATGAGAAACACAAAAAAATTATTAGTAGCGATGGGATTGGCATTTGCCGTTTTGATTTCGGCTATGCCAATCCAAAATGCAGATGGGAAACAGATTGTTGCGCAGGCGGCAACTATCAAATTAAACAAGAAAGCAATTTCGCTTGATGTTGGGGAAACACAGAAATTGAAAGTTGCCGGAACAAAAGCAAGAGTTAAATGGAGTTCAACCGAACCAAGCATTGCAAAGGTAGGTAAAAGCGGAATTGTTACAGCAGTATCATCCGGAACGGCAACGATCAAAGCTAAAGTCGGAAAGAAAGTGATTTCTTGCAAAGTAACCGTGAAAGAGAAAATCAACAGACTTGCATACGAAGATTCGAGCATTAGGGTTTACTTTACAGGGCTAAAAAAGGGAACATATCCGGACGAACTTATAGCTTGTTTGACAATCGAAAATATTACAGACAATAATATTACGGTTAATTCTGACACATCATCAGTAAATGATGTTATGGCAGAAGGGACGTTATATCAAGACCTATCTCCACATAAAAAAGCTTATGTAACGTGGTGGACAATGGATGATAACATTGTGAGTTTGCCAATAAAGAATATTGACAACATACAACTATCCCTAGTTGTCTGGAATGAGGACTCGGAAGATTCCGACTACTACATGACAGATTCTTTTGGGTTACTAAAATGAGTTAAAGGATTTTTGGGAGGAATTCGATTATGAAACAAAGTGGATGGGGAATCGCATCTTTAGTGTGCGGAATAGCAGGCGTTTTGTTAGCGTGTGTTGCGATAGGCGCAGTTCCGGCAATAATTGGTCTTGTATGTGCAATAATTGCACTTACGCAAAAAGGGAAAGGGCATGGAACTGCAATTGCAGGTCTAATCTGTTCAATAATTGCAATAATTATTTTCGTTTTCGCATCGCTTATATTTGATGGAGATGATTCAGACCAACCTAAAAAAGTATCATCAAATGAAGAAACGCAAATTCAAGACACGGAAAACCATTCGACAGAAACTGCAACAGAAGAAAAGGTTAATGAACCTTTTAAGGTTGGAGATACTGTTGAGACGGAAGATTTGAGGATTACGTTTTTGAAAGCCGAGCCGTACACAGAAGAATACGACGATCCAGCAAAAGGACATGAGTTTTACAAATTTGAGTTTGAATTTGTAAATATTTCAGATTCAGATCAATATGTTTCCTCTATGGATTTTAACTGTTATGCTGATGGCTATGATATGGAAAGCGCATATTCAAGCAAGGATAAAGATTTGGATGCAACATTATCAGCCGGAAAGAAAACAAAAGGTGTTGTATGCTTTGAAATCCCAAAGGATGCCAAAAATATTTCTCTTGAATATGAAACAAACTATTGGAACGAATCAAAGGTATGCTTTGAAGTTAAAAAGTAAATGATATTTAAGCCGTGGAAACACGGCTTATTTTAATTCCAAAATCAGATTGACACAAAATCAAAAATAGTCTATCCTTATTACTAAGGAAACAACCTTATCCGTGAAGATGCGGATTACTTACTCGAACGCCATACTGTACGAAAGAGGAAACCAATGTGATTTCACAAGTGGCTTCCTCTTTTTTATTCAGATAAAAATGTATGGAGGTAGACACGAATGAAAAAATCACAACTTATGCTTAAGATTCAAAACAGCATTGAGGTATTTGAGAATCCAATATTCGGACAGATTAGAATGACCATGGTAGATGATGAACCATGGTTTGTTGGAAAGGATATATGCGAAGTATTCGGAGATACGAATTACAGAAGAAGTCTTTCAAATATTGATGATTCTGATAAGGGTGTGTCACAAATTGATACTCCAGGTGGAAAACAAAAATGACGATTGTTAATGAAAGCGGTTTATATTCCTTGCTTTTTCAAATGCAACCGCAGAAAGCAAAGGGTGTGTCACAAAACGACTCCCTTATAAACGAAAGAAAAGAAAAACTTCATAAGTTCAAACGTTGGGTAACATCCGAGGTTCTCCCTACAATCCGTAAAACAGGTGGGTATGTCAATAATGATGAATTATTTATTTCCACTTACCTACCATACGCAGATGAAAACACTAAGCTGATATTCTCACAGACATTAAAAACTGTTAGAGAGCAGAACGAAACCATTAAAAGGCAGAAGAAAGAAATCATCCATAAGGAAGATGTTATTATCGGACTCGTTGATGATATTGACTTGGCGACAAAGAGACAGCGGATAACGCAGATTGTCCGTTTCGGTGCCGATGGAAAGTATCAAGAACGCTATTCGTTGCTTTATGGAGAATTTGAAAGGAAATATCACTGCAACCTTAAATCAAGGATGGAAGGTTGCACACTCAAACCAAAAGTAAGAAACAAGATGGATTATATCGACAGGGAAATGGGAATGATTCCGCAGTTGTATGAAATCGCTTGCAAACTTTTTGAAAACGATGTAGAAAAGCTGAAATCTGAATGGGAATCAGTAGTAGCTTAAAATTTAATCAAATGGATAGCATCTACCAACACGGTAGGTGCTATTTTTATGCCCATTTTAGGAGGTAGACGATGGGATATGGTGGATATTTAGTAAAGTTTGGCAATTATACCATACCGAACAGTTTAATAAAGCAGGACACGTTTAGTTCCTATGTAAATATGCAGGACAAAGACCCCTGGACGGATGAAAACGGATATGAGCATCGTGATGCCGTGGAACTGAAAGCCTTAAAGGTCGAGTTTGAAACCAAAGCCATGCTGACCGAAAAGCAGTTTGATGATTTTTGGAAAAACATTGAAAAGAACTATACAAAGGCAAAGGAGCGTGGTGGCTATATCACGGCATACGTGCCGGAAAAACGCGGCTATGTGACGCAGTATGGATATATCGCTGACATTCAGCCTACGTTCTATTCTGTGGCACATGGGAAGATTAAGTATGACGCAATCAAATTTTCGTTTGTAGGTGGTGTATATGATAAATAGCAGTTTGAAAGAAAAGTATTGGGATTCCGCGACAGATAAGCAGATGGTCATATCTGTTGTTGGAACAAATCAGAAAATAGACAATTCGATGCTTGAAATCGGTACGTTTGCGCTTGAAGAAAGCCTTTGTTCGGAGTCTGAATTAAAGTTTGGAGCGTGCGAAGCGAATTGCGTAAAATTTACAGCAAGAAACACCGCAGGAAACATTATCGGAAAGACAATCTCTATCGAAGAAACGATTGACGGAGATAGCCAAAATCCGATGCCATACGGAGCTTTTAAGGTGGCATCCGATGTTCCTACGGCTGACCGTACAAAACGGCAGATTACGGCATATGACGCTATGTATGACATTATCAATACGGATGTAAAGTCTTGGTATGCAGGACTTAGCTTTCCAATGACACTTAAACAGTTCCGCGATAGCTTTTTTGCGCATCTTGGAATTGCGCAAGTTGAAACAAGCCTTGTCAATGATTCCATGACGGTCAATAAGACGATTGTAGCCACGCAGACGGACGATTCAAGTGCGGTCACAGAAGAATCCGCTATCAGCGGAAAAACCGTTGTAACGGCAATCTGTGAGATCAACGGATGCTTTGGTAATATCAACCGAGAGGGCAAGTTTGAGTATGTCTTTCTGAAAGCAATCACAAGCGCACTTTATCCGGCAGAAGATTTGTTTCCGTCTGACAATTTATTTCCGTCTGATGCAAACACAGAGTCCATGACCGGACACTACATCACGTTTGATTACGAGGACTTCCAAAGTAAGGCAATCACACAGCTTGAAATCAAGACAAGCGAAGATAATACCGGTGCTATTGTTGGAACTGCCGGGAACAACTATTCGATTACAGGAAACTTTCTTGTATCAGATAAGACCGGAGCGGAGCTGGAGCAGATTGCAAATAACCTATTGCCGATTATGAAACAGGCGGTATACACACCGATTAAAAGTTGCACTTGTGTCGGAAATCCATGTCTGACACTTGGCGAACCCATCCGGTTCAATACCACAAGAGAAATTGTTGAAACGTATCTATTGCAACGTACCCTAACCGGTGTGCAGAGCAAGAGAGATTCAATCTCGGCACAGGGTACGCAGACACACTCTGCAAAGGTTAATTCGATCAGAGACACGATTGAAAGTGTGGAAAGGCGTACCGGAAAGTTAGAGAGGAACGCAGATCATCTTCAATCCACATACGAGGATTTAGAGGAACAGACAAATACCAAGTTTGAGCAGACCACAAAAAGCATTGTCGCAGAAGTCAATCGTGCACAAAAGGCAGAAGGGCAATTAGACGCATCACTGGAATTGAAGTTAGGCAGAGACGAGAACGACCAAGTTATTTCTATGATCAATGCCAGTGCTGACCAAATTGTGCTACGAGGAAACAGATTGATTGTAGAATGTAACAACTTTGAACTGGACGGTAGCGGACGAGTACATATAATAGAATCTCTGCTTTTTGACAGTGGTGAGGTATCTGGGGTAGAGATATTAGGTCATGACGGAAGAAATAATGCGCTATTGCAGAATGTTAAGTTGGACTTATTATCTGTTACTGACGCAAACGGGGAAAACTTGGCGACAGAAAGTTATGTTGACAATTCGCTGAGCGACTACGCAACCAAAAGCGAATTGCCAAGTGGGTATTTTACAGACGTAGACTATACACTTAATGATAGCTCTACAACCAAGTATTCGCCTAGACACTTTAATAAAATGTCTGATTTTGGTTCAAGGGAAAGTACCTTGGATATCGAGGGTCTTTTGATTTCTATTCCGAGTTCCGATAGAAGGCTGAAAAATAATATACAATCATTAAGGGATATTAAAAGCGTTTATATGGCAATGCGCCCAGTTGAGTATACATGGAAACCCGGATACATCACGCAACACACAGGCTTACAGTTTGGTTTAATTGCGCAGGATTTAGAGAAGATTTTGCAGGATGCCGGATTGTCCGATAGCGGACTTGTACTAAAAGAAAATGCCGAAGAGGATGAAAAAGCAATTCATGGAGATTCAAAGACATGGAAAATTGACAAGGAAAATCTCCATGCAATGCACATACAGATGATCCAGATGCAGCAGAAAGAAATCGAACTTTTGCAGCAGAAAAACGAAGATCTGGAACGCAGATTATCAGCGTTAGAAAGGAGTGTGAACCATGCAGAAAATTTATAGCCGGACATACTGGGAGAATTTTCCAAGCGAGAAAACAGCAATTGATGCCATGCGGTTAAATAATGCGGAAGCCGGCATTGACAATCTGGATGATCGTGTGGTTGCTATGGATGCGTCTAAGGTTGATTTGGCAAAGGCAAATGAGCTTGTGAAAGAAATTCTGTGGGATGAATCAAAGGGAACGATCACTGTTGTGAAAATGAACGGTTCCAAAGCAGTCATTGATACCAAGTTGGAAAAGTTGGCGGTCAACTTCAAGTACAATCCGCAGACACAACAACTGATTATCACGTTGGACGATGGCACGGTGCAGAACGTGGATTTATCATCCTTGATTACAGAGTATGAGTTCTTGGACTCTGATACGATCACATTTGCAATCGGAAGTGACGGTAAGGTGTCCGCAATCGTGAAAGAGGGAAGTATCCAAGAAAAGCATCTGCGCCCGGATTATCTTGCAGATATTAAAGTGGAATCTGCAAAGGCTGTAAATTCTGCAACTAATGCAAAAGCATCCGAAACCAAGGCGGCAAAATCTGCCACAGATGCCAAGGACAGCGCAGACCGGGTACAGGGAATCGAAGACGAGATTAACAAGAAACTCACAATGACAGAATTTGATGTGAATGAGGATGGGGAGTTGATTTACACGGACAATGCGGCATATAACTTTACCGTTGATAATAACGGAAATTTGAATTGGGAGGTGGCTTAATATGGCAGTGGCAGGTAGAGTAGCAATCGTGCCTAAAGGCGAGTGGAGCGCAAATGCTACATATAAGAGATTGGATGCGGTAACTCATAATAACACATTGTATTTTGCAAAAAAGAATGTTCCGGCAGGAACGGTAACAAGCAATACGGAATATTGGTCTAAGTCTATTGCGGGCGGTGTTGTTGCGATTGCAACAACAGAGGATGCCGGAGTTGTAAAGCCGGACGGAAAAAGCATGAGCGTAGATGAAAGTGGAACGCTTAGTATTAACTTGGATGGCACCACAATTACATTGGACGAAGCAAAAAACGTCATAAAGTTGGCAGATGCATTAAAGGATAAAATCGGAAGTGCGCTGCAACCAGAAAGTATCGTAAATAACCAGGTAACAACAGAAACCGGGTATGCGCTAGACGCTAGACAAGCTAATCCGAATCTGGATGGTACGCTTGCAAAGCAGATAAGTGATTTAAACGGCAGTTTAAATAATGTATTTTATGCTGTTAAAGAAACAAAAGATGCAAACGATGCTGATTTTGGGATTACACGTATGCCGCCAAACAGTAATTATGATACTTCCACCCATAACCCATTTCCATATTTTCACACGATACTTTTAACAATTCCATTTGTTGAGCTAGGTAGTGGCTATGCGGTTCAAATAGGTGTATCTATAGCTTCACAATACAATGGAAAATTAGCCGTTCGTGTCAAAGATTCGGGAAATTGGCAGGATTGGAATGTTATTTCTTAATAATACTCTTTCCAGAATAAAACTAAACATCGTATAGAATAAAGTCCCCATCCCAAACTTGTACAAAACAAAAAGTAGTACTTCGTGGACTTGTAAGCAACCCAGAGCTATAGTTTAAAGTTTCTAAGCCATTCCACGAAAATATCATAAGTGTGTAATCGCCAACATTTTTAAAAGTTGTTACGTTCTTAGATATCAAATTATAGAATTTATCTTCTATTGTGTTTATTTTGTATATCCCACAACCACCAGATACTTGCGACGATGAAGACCAATTATCAATAACTTTTCTGACTTTAAAATTATTTACGTCATTTAAACTGCCGTTTAAGAAAATATATCGAACAAACATTCGAACGTAACTTATAAACCATTTTTTATCATAGAAAGGAATAAAAAATTATGGACAAAATTATCCTTAAAAACAAAACAGAGTTCGAGATTGCCGATGGAGCAAGCCTTGGCAACATTCAGATTCAATCGGCAGATTTTGCCGGAATCGAAACAATCACGAAAGCATTTTCCGTGGACAATCTTGCAAAAGTGACATTCACCCACAACGGGGAAGTGTCTGGGGAATACACCGATCTGAAATCCGATGGGTTTACATATATGCCAAATGTGGGCGAAGATGGCGCAGAAGACGGTACATATACCGTAACGGTAAGACTTAGAACAAAGACGGAAATGGAAAAAGCAATCGATGAACTTAAAGCAGGGCATGAAGTAAACGCCGGAGCAATTCAGGATCTTGCAGATATGGTAGCAGGAGGTGAAGCATAATGGTTAAATTCTACGTGAGACGTATTCTTGTAGACAAGAAAATGACAATTGATGAAGTGCCGATGCGTTGGCGCGCAAAAGTGCAAGAAGAGATTGAGAAACAGCTTTCCGCTTCTCTGCAATGACATTTTCTGTCGAAACTTGCGACCGAAAAATGTTGAAATCATGCATATTGTAGTGATACTATGGACTTGTCCGAAAGGACACTTCAAGTTCTGGTGGGGGCAAGGCTTGGCATTGGCTTTGTCCCCAAGTTGTTATTGACTATGCCGAACACACGTTCTATAATATCCGTATCGCTACATAGGGCACATGATTGGGGGTTTTGAGGTTGGGAGAAGAGTACTACAAAAATGAAATCATTAAACTCATTGAAAAATGCGACAATTTGCATTGGTTAAAAACCATATATGCATACATAAGCAACTTATTAAAATAGGAAAAGAGCCAAGGGTTTGCGCATTGCCCTTGGCTCTTTTTTACTTTTTGTCTGAAATCATATCAACTAAATTTTCTAAGGCTGTCCAATCATTTTCGCTTAACTTGCACAGCGCAGAAACAAGTCGATACTTAAAGTTTTCATCACCTAGTCTTTGGATTTCTCCAAGCATTGCTGAAATCTGTTCGTCTTTTGATAATTCAACAAACATTTCTCCGTTTCCGGTGCGAAGCCAATCTTCATTAACATTAAATTTTTCACATATATCAAAAATTGTTCTGTCAGACGGTTTTTTTGTTCCTGTTTCAATTTGCGCTATAAAATTTCTCGAAAGACCAATTTTTGAGGAAAATTCTTCTTGTGTTAATCCTAATCGACTTCTTAATTCTTTTATTCTTTCATTCACTATTTATCCTCCTTTCATATATACTATATAACAAAAATGTCCCCTAGTCAACAAAAAAGTATTGACAAAATGTTTCTCGGGGACTATACTTTGTTTACAAGGTCAACAAAACCTTAAAATTAAAGGAAAGAGGTGAGAACATGAAAGAGATTAAATCAGCAAATGACATAATTGTTGTTCCGGTTTCTTATTTTAATGGAATGGAAAAGGAATTGCAGAAGATTTTAAACAAAGTGGATATTCACGATATGGATGTCATGGAACAGGTTCTTCATATGCGGAAATGGCTGAAAACCAAAACCGTATATGAAGAAACAAAGAGATTATATCCTAATCTCCGTTTGGAAAATATTCATTTGCTTTTACCACAAGAAGAAAAGAGTTCTTGTGAGTGTACTGATAAAACAAACAGTGAATAGATTCTGCTGTTGTGTCGCATAGCGGATTGCCAAACGTTTCAGGAACATTTAGTTCCCAACAGAAATTATTTATATTTGCGAATGTTATATCGTTTTCGGCTAATATCTTTGCCATCTTTTCTCGGTCGCAGGATATTGTAGAAAAATCGCAAAACAAAAAGTATTTCAAATTGCATCACCTCCCTTATTTGATGATAAGGGAATTATACCACAGAAAGGAGTGAAAATATGGATAATTTGGTACACATTGGAAATGCAGATATTTCCATCAAAGAGTACAAAGGCAAGCGAGTGGTCACATTTAAGGACATTGATATGGCACATGAAAGACCGGACGGAACAGCAAGAAAAAGATTTTCTGACAACAGAAAGCATTTTGTTGAGGGCGAAGATTATTTCGTTTTGAAGCCGTCAGACCTTGAAAATACTGAACTGTCCGAAAAACGGACACTAGAAAATGTAGTGTTGAGTAACTTCGGAACAGCACTCATTACCGAACAGGGCTATCTGATGTTGGTCAAGTCATTCACGGATGATTTGGCATGGGAAGTACAAAGAAAATTAGTTTCTTCCTATTTTAATGTACATCAAAGTGTCAACGATCAGTTATCTCCGGAATTGCAAGCATTGCAAGGGCTTCTTAATCAGATGGTTCAAAAAGAACTTGCTGACAAGGAGAGAGACAGACAGATTGTTAAGGCACAGAACACAGCGCGGAAAGCCATTGAGACAACTGAACATATCAAAGAAGCGGTGAAACCGGTATTTGATAATTGGAGAAATGAAATCAATGCCAAGTTTAACCGGATTCAGAGAAATGCAGATTGTCAATTCAATGTATTGAGGACTGAAATGTATTCAGAACTTGAACACCGTGCCGGATGCGACTTGAATAGAAGAATCAGAAACAGACGTGAGCGCATGGCAGAAAGCGGATGCACGAAAACAGAAATCAGTGCATTGAACAAAATGGACATTATTGAGGATGATAAGAAATTGCGTGAAATCTTTTCGAAAATCGTAGCAGAGTACGAAATCAGATATTGCGCATGAAAGGAAGTGATTGTATGAGCGAAAAGGAAAAGCGAGTTGTCGAAAAACTTCGTGATGCCATTCCGAATATGACAGATTTTCAGAAAGGATATGTCCTTGGAATGGTTGAGAGTTCTGCTTCGAAACATGGCGAGCAGGAAGAAGAGAGCGACGAAAGGGGGTTAGGGCATGGAACACAAACCACAAAAAATTGAAATCAAGCCGAGAAAAGAGGGCGAGCCACCGTCAAGCATTCATCTTTTTGTAGATGGACATGAAATCAAAGGAATTAGAAAACTTGATTTTTCTGTGGAGCCAAACGGTCTTCCACATTTGGTGCTTGATTTACAGGCATTTAATTTGACGGTTGATGCCGTTTGCTTGATATATCAGGAAAAAATCGGGGCAATCAATCTACAGATTGCAGACGAAGAAAACGAAAGGGGTGAGAATGGGTGGAAGTAAAAAGATACCGGCTTTTAGACGAAGAAGGAAAAGCTGTGATAGTAAAGAAAGACAAGGATAGATATATCGGTCTTGACGAATTGGCACAGCACATAGCAATGAATATCGTTGATGATTACCAAAGCATTTTGGACGGCGATAAGAAAATCGAAGATACAAACATTGAATTATCCGTCAAAGTCCTTACCGCCATTTCTCCGGTCATTAAAACATATTAGAAATGTTTTATGTTACGGAATGGGTTTTCTGCCGCTTCCACGCTAGAGGATTGATTTTCTTCTTTCGGTAGAGATTTTTTGATTTCTTCGCAGTATTGGTCGTACTTGGTTTTGAAATTGCTGAAAGAATCATTACATCCACAAATTTTAGCGATAGCGTAGGCAGATACATATTCATTGTTCAAAAATTCACCTCCCTTATTTGATGATAAGGGAATTATACCACAGAAAGGAGAGTTATGGGCGTATTACGGATTTTCAATAATGAAGAGTTTGGAGAGATTCGGACAATTACAAAAGATGATGAACCTTGGTTTGTTGCAAGTGACATATGCAGGTCGTTAGATTTGTCAAACCCAACAATGGCTATGCAAAGAATTGACGATGATGAAAAGGCTAAATTCAATTTAGGGTTATCTGGTGGAGAGACAAACTGTGTAAACGAATACGGTCTTTACTCATTGGTACTTGCAAGCAGAAAAAGAGAAGCCAAGGATTTCAAAAGGTGGATTACGCATGAAGTCCTTCCGTCAATCAGAAAGAATGGCGGCTACATAGCAGGTCAGGAAACCTTGTCTGATGAAGAGTTGCTTTCCAAGGCTCTTATGGTGGCACAACGAAAGATTCACGAAAAGAACAACATTATTGCCATGCAGGACTCGCGTATACAAGGGATGATACCTAAAGAGATTTTCGCTGATGCGGTATCAGCGAGCCATACATCAATCCTTATAGGAGATTTAGCAAAGCTTATTTGTCAGAACGGTGTGCAGATAGGACAGAAGCGGTTGTTTGAGTGGTTACGAGAGAATAACTTCCTTATTAAAAGCGGCAATTCTAGGAATATGCCAAAACAGAGATATGTTGAACAGGGATTGTTTGAGGTTAAGGAAAGTAACATTCAGAATCCGGACGGTTCAGTAAGAATCACAAAGACAACGAAAGTTACCGGAAAAGGACAAGTTTGCTTTGTAAACAAGTTTCTGAAAGGAGCATGAATGAAAAAAGTAATCCAATTCATCATAGGTGCGGTTGCAATGGAATATTCCTTGGTTGCCGCTTGCTATATGGATAGTGAGGGCGTGGCCGGGGATATGTCGGCTATTAAATTCGTAGTAGGGGCAGTAATCGCGGCAATTATGTATTACTGGTCGGAAGTAGACCGGAAGAGAGCCGAACTTGACAAAAGAATTAAGAGAAAACGCAGAATGAGAGAGGATGCATGGTAGACGTTGTGTATATAAGTGGCACGAGATGTTCCACGAAAGAAAAGCGTATGCTTGCTGAACTTTTGGCAGGGAAACGAAAGAAACAGAATGATAAAGATAATTTTGAAAAGGTTCTTGACAGAGAAATGAAAAGGAGAAGCAATGGAGAACAGAATAACACTGATCGGTGATGTTGTATCAGCGCCAAGGGAAAGCCATAAAACTTCAAACGGTAAGAAATTTTATAAATTTTTCATCGGAGTTGAAAGAAGAAGCGGTGTTGCAGATATACTTCCGGTACTGTTTGATGAAGAAATCATCGATACAGAAATCAGCGGAACGGTATACGTCAGTGGGAAGATAATTACCCGGCACGTAAAAACAGGGTCTGGAGAAGCCATTCTTATGTATGTTATGGCTGATACAATCACAAAACCAGAGGATGATAGCCCTTTGAATGAAGTAAGCCTTGACGGAATTATCGAGGAAAAGCAACTTAGAGAGACACCGCTTGGCCGTAAAATATGTGATGTGAAACTCAAAAACTTAAGAGAAAACGGAAAAGAGGATTTGATTACTTGCATCACATGGGGAAAGGGCGCAGAGTATACGGACTCGCTTGCTTTAGGCGATAGGGTAAGCACATACGGAAGATTACAGAGCCGGAGATACAAGAAAACGTGTAAAGATGGTCGTGTTGTGGAAAAAGTTACATATGAGTTATCAATAAAAGGAATCGTGGGGGTGTAACATGGGGAAGAAAAATTACGTCTGTGTTCCAAGGGATGAGTATGATGAGCTGATTGAGTATAAGTTGCATATCAACGCACTGTATGAATTCATTACGAAAAAACATGCCAACAGCATTAAAGCGTGCGTACATAAGTGCGAATTATCTCCATGGAAGCTATCGAACTTGCTTGTGGATATTATGACAATGAAAATTATTTCAACAATCTGAAAAGAGAATATAAGGAAAGAAGGGAAAAGAAATGCGAATGATTTTAAAATCACTCCATTTGGAGAATTTCAAAGGTATTAAGAGCCTTGATGTGAATTTCTCTAATAAGACAAGTATTAAAGGACAGAATGCAGTAGGTAAGACCACAATTTTTGATGCGTTCACATGGTTGCTGTTTAACAAGAACAGTGCCGGAGAGGAAAAGTTCAATGTTCGACCGTTAGATAAGGACGGAAACCGCATTGATAACGTAGAAATCAAGGTTGTGGGAGTTTTGGACGTAGATGGTAAGGAAGTAGAGCTTTCCAAGGTTCAGAAACAGAATTGGGTTAAGAAACGGGGAACAGACACCGTGACTTTACAGGGCAATGTCAATTCATTTGAGATTGACGGTTATCCGAAGAGTGAAGCTGAATTTAAGGCTTATATTTCCGGTTTGGCGCAGAGTGAGGAAATGTTTAAGATGCTGACCAATCCGCAGTATTTTTCTTCTTTGAAATGGAAAGACCAGAGAGACATTCTTATGAAACTTGTTGCAGAGGTTTCAGATGTGGAACTTGCGCAGACAGATACCAAGTATGCGCCACTGATTGCGGAATTGGCAAAAGCACCATCTACAGATGATATTCGCGCCAAGTTTTCCAAAGCGTTATCCGAATGGAAGAAGAAACAGGCTGAAATTCCGGTTCGTATTGACGAAGCCGAGAAATCCAAAGTTGATGTAGATGTGGCAGAGCAGGAGTTGTTAAAAGCTGATTTAGAGAGAAAGATTGAAGCACTTGAAGATGTAATGGCGAAATCTGATGTTCGGATTGATGAAATGCGCAGCGAAGAAATGCATTGTCAGTTTGAAATGTCCGCTATCGCGCAGACCATGAATAACGAACTTTCAAGCAAGAAACGTGAGATTGAAAATCACAAATATGACCACGAACGGAAGTTAGAGGATGTTCGTTCATCAATCAGAAAAGCGCAGGATTCCATTGAAAGCAATAAGAAATCAATTTCTGAACAGACTCTTAAGAAATCTGACCTTGTGAAAAAGTACAACGAGGAAGTAGTGAAGAAATTTGATGATTCTAAGTGGATATTTGACGTATCCACAGCGGTTTGTTCGTTATGCGGACAAAGATTGCCGGAAGATAAAATAGAGTCTTTAAGAGCCGATTTTTCGCAGAGAAAGGCAGATGCAATCGAAGCATTTAATGAAGAACACGCGAAAACACTTGCCATGATTGTTGATGATGGAAATGCTTGTGCTGAAATGATTAAGAATCTGACCGAGAACAACAAGGATTTAGAAAACAAGATTAACACCTTAAAACTAAATGAAGCGGAAGAAATTGACATTATCAAAGGATTTGACGAACAGCTTTCTAAGATTCCGGCTTGCGCTGATTATATGCAGAATACGGAATATGCCAAGTTAAAGGCTAGACAGGATAAATTGCTTGCTGATATTGCAGAGTTAGAATCCAAGGGTGCAGATAAGGCAGTTGAGGACGCAAAAGCAGATAAAGCAAAATTAAAAAGTCAGCTTGATGAAGTAAATAAGATTATCGCTCAGTCGGCTAACAACGTTATGATTGATGACCGTATCGAAACGCTTAAAGACGAGCAGAAAGAAATCGGGCAGAAGGTTGCGGATCAGGAACAGATTCTTTACCTGTTGGAAGAGTTCATCCGTTTCAAACTCAACAAGGTTTCTGAATCCATCAACAGCCATTTCAAGACAGTTAATTTCAAACTCTTTGAAATGCAGTTAAATGGCGGCATGAAAGATTGCTGTGAGTGTACCGTGAATGGCGTTCCGTATTCGACTTTGAATAGCGGTCATAGAATTGTAGCCGGACTTGATATTATCCGTTCTCTTAGCGAGTTATATGGCGTTATCGTGCCGATTTTTGTGGATAACGCAGAGAGCTTAAATGATTTCAATGTGCCGGATATGGATGCACAGTTAATCCTTTTGAGTGTATCAGCGGACAAGCAGTTGAAAGTTGAAGCGGTGTGATATGGACTATCCAATAAACGAAAAGTCTCTTGAAATCATTGAAAGGTACATGAGCCAAGAAAAACCAGCCATTATCGGCATTGAGGGTTCCTGCATGGGAACATTAAAGGACATGTGTAAAAAAGTGTTCCGAGAAAAATGTGTTATGCGTTTGGTCTACCGTAAAGGCGAGGAACCGCGTTTTACTTCATGGGATAGGAAGTACGACACATATTTTCAAGGAGATACGTGGTACGCATATCGTTGGATTTGCAAGCGTGGTTTTGGCTACAAATATTTTCTGAAAGGAAAATGTGAAATGTATTTTCAAGACCATGCGGAGCAGATAATAAATCTGTTTATTGCCGAAACATACAAAACTATTGAAAATGCGGTACGCGAAACGGATTACTTCTTGGAATTATGGAACGCTTTTGATAGTTGGTTTGATGATAGGAGAAACAAATTCATGGAGAATATGAAAACAGACATTCAAGAAATCCGAGGGTTGTCAGCAAGAAAAACTCCGCAATCACATGGTGGCGTGGCCAACTTGCTGAAAGTTCTCACAAAGACAATGGAAAAGCAGGGTTCTGATATTGCGAGTATTGCAAAGGTACAATATGCGGTATGCGTGCAGGCAGGAATCTATATTCCAGACGAGTTTATCAGAGATGTTGCGGTCACATTGGATATGGAAATTAACAATGAGAAAGTGGAGGGTGTGTAGAATGTCAAGAATAGGGACAAAAAATAACATCACACAGCCGGATGCGCGGTGTATGTCGTGCAAGCGTTGGAAGAACGCAAATAAAGGGTTTTGGGGAGGAGACGGACATTGTTCTCTTTCGTATTGCGAGAAAGATATGAGAAATAAAGGAAAGAGAGGTTGCAGATAAATGGATGATATTGAAAAATTGAAGGCTGAAAACTCGGATTTGCGAACAAAGGTAGATGAACTTAGTAGTAATAAATATCGCCTTGAAGGAGAACTTAGAAAAGCCACAGAAACCAACGAAAGACTTTTGCGTATTCTTGAAAATTTGTCAAATGGATATGTGAAAAAGGAGGGTTAATGATGCATTATATTAAAGCAAAATTTCCTAACAGCACCAGAAGCTATACATATCGCACCGAGGATTCTGTAAAAGCCGATGACACGGTTGTAAATGCCAAGGGTGCAAAGCTGACGGTCACGGATGAAACCGTGGATATGAAGTGGGTGGATACCTACGGTGCTGATAAGATGGCGGTTGTGAAGAAATATGAAGAAAGTGAGGGATGTGCATGAAGCTGATTAGTAATGCAAAGTTTGGGGAACCGGTGGAAAGTGGAACGGTTTTCAGAACTCAAAGCCACGGAATTGACATTTGCATACATAAAATTTGCGGTTGCGGTGACGCGTGGTATCTTAATTGCAACGAATTGGGAATTGATAATCTACAGCTCAAGAGCGAAAATCTTTTCCGGTGTGTGGATGAAGCAAAGGAAATTCTCAAGAAACAATTAGAACTTTTAAATGAGCGGTTCAATAATTTTTACGAAGATAACGATGTTAAGATTTTAAGATATTAAGAAAGTGAGGAATAGATATGATTAAATCAGATTTTGGAACAATAGAAGTAGACGGAAGAGAGCCGGTTATCATGGCTGAATTTGAAACTCTTTTGGTAGCATTAAGGAGAGTTCTCGGAGAGGAGAAATACAACCGTGCTTTGCAGAGAGCAAATGAAAATGAGCTGTCCAAGAAGGATACAGAAACATTGAGAAGCGAAGAAAAAGAACGCATGGCAGAAGTTATCAAAGCTATTTTAAGTGGAATGGAGGATAAGTAATTATGGCAGAAAACACAGAATTAACAAAGGCAGAGGAAAAGACAGAGGTTGCAACACACAATAACAAGGTTACCGATTACAGCCTTGGAATTTTCGGAACATCCGACAATTTCATTATGGCTATGCAGATGGCAAAGGCGTTAGCCGAGTCAACAATAGTTCCGCAGACGTATCAGAAAAATCCATCTAACTGTTTGATCGCCATTGAGCAGGCGCAGAGAATGTGCATAAGCCCACTTATGGTTATGCAGAACCTTTTTCTGATACAGGGCAAGCCAAGCTGGAGCAGTAAGTTTTTGATCGCGTCTATCAATGCCAGCAACAAATTCGACACGGAGTTGCAGTACGACGAAACCAAGGACAAGAACGGAAAACCTTATTCTTGCACTGCGTGGACTATGAAAAATGGTCGAAGAATTGAGGGCATGGAAGTTAATATGCAGATGGCAGATGATGAAGGTTGGACGAAGAAGAACGGCAGCAAGTGGAAAACAATGCCGCAGTTAATGCTTCGTTATAGAGCAGCATCATTTTTCTCTAGCCTTAATTGCCCGGAGCTGACAATGGGACTTTATACCAAGGAAGAAATCGAGGATGGCGATTTCAAGGAATATCCGATGGAAGATTTGCAAGAGCAAGTCAAGCGTGATATTACGGAGAACGCCAACAGTGAGCCATTTGTTACGGCGGAACCTTGTTCAACCGAAAGTGCAGCAGTCAAGCCAGAGAAGGTAGCCGGAGAAGTTGCTGAGAATGACGAGAACGTACCGGACTTTATGAAAGATTAGGGAGGTTGCTATGAGAGTTATATCGCAGGACGGAACAATGGATGTACCATATGAAGTCAGTTCTTTAAATATGGTAGTCGGGAAATATGAAGATGTTGTAAATGCGGCTATTTATTGCTGCAACTCTTAAAGAAGAAAAGCAGTATTTCAAGGTTTGCAAAGCCAAGAAAAGGTAGCGGAATATATGCTCTGGTTATGGAAAGCAACCAATTCTTCTATGAGCGATTCAATATTGAAGTTGATACAATCTGTTTTAACTGCCATAAGTCGATCAAAGGCAAACAAAAGGACTTTCCATACATTACGACAGATGGTGGAGAAAAATATTACTTTTGTTCTTATGATTGCCGAGCAAAAACCAGTAGCAAAATCAATCCCTACTACGAAGGAGAATTTCAAACCAGAGAGGGATATGAGAGTAACGGTGGCGTATATGGATATATCTATCATATTTACAACAGAAAGACTAATATGCACTACATAGGACAAACGGTATATATGCCATTCTTCCGGTGGCAGGAACACGTTAAGAGCGGTTTGAAAGGTAATATTACAGACCTTGTATTTGAGACCATTACAGAGGTTCGTGTTAAGTCACAGGAGTATCTGAACAACATTGAAGCATGGTGGATTAGGAAATACATTGATGAATATGGGCGAGACCGTGTTATGAATATTACAGTTCCAAAGATAACACTTGAGGACTTGGCAAAGGAATATTCAAAGATAGTTTCGGGACAGTTAAGTATTGAAACGGATGAAAGTGAGGTGGTTTAAATGCTTATGCGATGTTGCGGTTCATCATCAGCAGGCAACAGTTACGCTTTAATCAGCAGCAGTGGTGAGATTCTTGCCATTGAAGCAGGTGTGAAATTTATGGACTTTAAGAAAATGATTGATTGGAAAATAGCAAATGTTTCCGGATGCATTGTGAGCCACGAACACGGAGACCATGCACGATACATAAAAGATTTCATGCAGTCCGGTATTCCGGTTTACACGGCTTTTGAAACGCAGACCGCACTTGAAACCATTACGGGAGAGCGTACAATAGCCATTTCATCGCGCACAGCACGGCAAATCGGCAGTTTTTCGGTAACACCATTCAATGTACCGCATGATACAGAAATCGAGTGCTACGGCTATTTAATCAAGCATGAGGAAATGGGACAGTTATTGTTCTTGACCGACTTGGAATACTGCAAGTATGACTTTTCCAGTATGAAAGTTGAGCAGATTATGGTCGAAGCCAACTACAGTATGGACTTGGTAGACCGGAATGAGCCAAATTATGAACACCGTTTGCGAGGTCACATGAGCCTTGATACGGCACTTAAATTTATTCAGACGAACGACAACCCAGCTTTACGGAATGTCGTTTTAATACACTTATCGGACACAAGCGGAAATCCCGCGTTATTCCTAAAACGAACGAAAGAAGCAATTGAATATGGAGCAAATGTTTATGTTGCAGAAAAAGGGCTAGAGGTTGATATGAACCTTTGTCCGTTCTGAAAGGAGAAAGCATGGAAAAGGGAACAAAATGCAGAGTTATTAGTGATGATTATGGGTTTTTTAAACCGGGAGAAATCGTTATTGCATTAGAAACCAATGATGTGCCATATTGTGCAAAAGAGTCGGCATATTCTCCGGAAAAAGCACTTATCAGTTATAAATCAAGCGAGTACAACGCTTTAAAAGAGCGTGAGCTTGAAGTAATCGAGGAATAACTAGGTTGAAACACCTTGGCAAAAGCCTAAAAGAAACTATCTTGTTTGGCGAATAGTTATCACAAACCTTATTGAAAGCCATGTTTTGGCGGTGCGTTCATCGTGCCGCCCTTACAAAAGATTGGAGGTAAAAATTGAAATTATGTAAATACTGTATGGCTGAATTTGAGCCGAAGCGACCAGATCAGAAATATTGTAGACCAAAATGCGCCAAAAGATTTGCGCAGTTTAGAAATTTTAAAAAGGCTGGAAGAACTGTGTATAAAAGAATATGCCCGAAATGTGGCAGACTGTTTATGACGATAGATGAACGAAAATTTGATTGCCAAGACTGCATCGGCAATGAAGTTAAAGAACGATTGAGAAATCCAAAGAAAAAGGATGATGAAATAAAGGCTGTGAATCATATGGCACGCGCTTCTGGCATGAGTTACGGAAAGTTTGTGGCTCAAATGAGCATGAAGCCATTGGAGAGGAAGTGATTGGGTTGGACTATAAGAAGTTTAGACAGGCAAAAGCTATTGAAGCAAAGAACAAAAAGCGTTGGCTGGAAGCAAATCCAAAGCTGGATGATGAAAGCGGGATATACACGTTGGTAAGGATTGACGAGGATGGCTTTCGGTACGCCTACGTGGGACAGGCAAAACACATTTTGACAAGGCTTGCGCAACATCTTGTTGGGTATCAGCACATTGATCTTTCGCTGAAAAAGCACGGTCTGTTTTCGCAAGACAACAAATATGGTTGGAAAGTTGGTTGCGCGCATTATCCAGAAAATGAGCTGGACGAGAAGGAGCAGTATATTATCAAACTGTATGCAGACAAAGGCTATCAACTTCGCAATAAAACAAGCGGAAGCCAAGGAACAGGAAAATCACAGATTGATGATTACCGTCCGGCAAAAGGCTATTATGACGGAATTAAGCAAGGCAAAAAGAGTCTTGCCAAGGAATTATCGCATATCGCTGAAAAGCACCTTGAAATCCGCTTGAAGCCGGAGAAACAGGGTAACAAAGTTTCTGAAAAGCAGTATGAGAAGTTTATGGCTTTGATTTCTGAAAATACATATGAGGAGAGTGATTAAATGGCAGAAGTCAAGTGGATTAAAATCACAACAGATGTTTTTGATGATGAAAAGATTCTGTTGATTGAGAGTATGCCGAGTGCGGATAGCATCATTACGATTTGGTTTAAACTTCTTATTCTTGCCGGAAAACAGAATAACAACGGTGTGTTTATGATGAGCAACAAGTTGCCGTTTACGGACGAAATGCTTGCCACCATTTTCCGCAGAGATTTGAACACGGTAAGGCTTGCGCTTAAGACCTTTGAAGAATTTGGAATGATTGAAGTTGTTGACAACGTGATAACGATTCCTAATTGGAATAAGCATCAAACGCTTGACGCTTATGAGAAGAAAAAGGAACGTGACAGGCTATATCAGCAGAACCGTAGAAAGAAGCAGAAGAACCTAATTGAGCAAAAATCGCTCGATAAATCGTCTTATGTCGCTATTTCAGATAAAGAAGAAGATAAAGAAGAAGATAAAGAGAAAGAAAATATAAAAGAAAATTCGTTGTCGCCCGATTCTAAAGAGCCATTTAATTTTGAAGATGCTTGGGAAAAGACTTTTAGTATATATCCAAAGAAAACAGCGTACAGTACCTCTAAAACGGCTTGGATGGATAAAGTGCTAGAAGTTATCGAAGAGAACCAACCGGACATTGCACGGCTGTTATACAAAGCCACAGAAGCATATTTGAGTGACTATCAAGAAAGGAATCCGGACGATACGGATTTTCGGTACATCCCCAAATATGTTGATTGGCTGAAAAATGATTGCGATTATTGGCTGCAGATCGCAGAGAAACGAGGTGATTGCAGTTGACAGGAGCGGAGTTCGGAGTGATCGGGTGCGTATTGATTGACAATGATGTGCTTAATAGCATCTGGCGGACACTGAAACCGGAAATGTTTAGTTCGGATTTTGCGCAGGACACATACAAGGAAATGCTTGCAATGTATGACCGGAATGAAAGTATCGACCCAATGTCGTTATCAATGGCACTTGAAAATCACAAATACACGCAGGAACAGATCAGCGAATTGATGAAATCCTGTATTTCGGGAACAATCACTTCAACTATGGTTAAAAGTTATGCCGATGCGGTTGCGAAAGAATACAAGGCGAGAATGGTTCGGGAAATGTACCAGAAATCCAGTTTAAAACCATGCGACATTGATGATACAATCAGCGATCTTCTTACAAGACTTGAACATTTGCAAGAGGGAAAAGAAGTAAAGCTAAAACCAATGAAGCAGATTGCAGTTGAGAATAAAGACAAATATTTCAACGAAAGTGTTGGAGATGGTGGTATAAAAATCGGGTTATCGCAACTTGATGATGCACTTGGAGATCTTGAACGTGGTGATGTAACAGTAATTGCCGCAAGACCGGCAGTTGGAAAATCCGCACTCACAACGCAGATTATTGGGAATATGGCAAAAAAGGGACTTAAAGTCGCATATTTTAACTTGGAGATGATCGATAAACAGGTGTATGAGCGATTTATTTCAAGACTTACGGAAATCGGCTTAACAAGAATCAGAAGGGCAAAGGCTTTTCTTGGAGATGAACAGGAAAAATTTAACCGAGCAAATGAAGAAATGAGTAATTATCAATTATGGGTTGCGTCCGGCACTGTATCTCCGAGAGAGATAAAGTCGGAATGCAGGCACCAAAACTTTGACGTTATCGTTGTTGACTATCTGCAATTGCTTATGCCGGATAACAGATATTCCGGAAGAAATGAAGAAGTAGCATCAATTTCAAGAGGTTTAAAATCTGTTGCAAGAGACTTAAATGCACATGTAATAGCACTTTCACAGATAACAAGAGCTTCCGAAAGCAGAGATACAAAAGAGCCTACCATGGCAGAGTTGAGGGAATCTGGAGCAATCGAACAGGATGCGTCAAACATAATTATGCTGTGGAATCTGTCAGACAATGACAAGGGAGCCAAGGGCGCAAAAATCGAAAAGAACAGACAGGGAATGACAATGCGTGAAGCAATGGAGTTTGATGGAGATCACATGAAGTTTGTTGAAATCGACAAACCATTTGATGATGTTGTTGCGGAAATCAAGAAGAAAGAACGTGGGGACGGATTCAAGCCATACAATGGCAATTGTCCGTTTTAGAGGTGCGATATGGCAAGTGCAAAAATCGAAAAAGGTTCGGAAGAATGGCAAGTATTCATGGATTATTGGAAGTTTATCCAAGACTACTACGCGCCGGATAATGACGATGCATGGTGGCAGGAAGTGATGAAAGCCGGAGAAAAACTGATAAATAAGTACAAAGGTATGGAAATCGAGGAACGCGCAAGACAGCTTGTATTAAGCCACTTTGCATGGCTGGAAATTACATACAGAAAGGGTAAAAATGTCGGAACAAAGATTGTATGAGATTGTTAATCTCAAAACAGGGCAAGTATACAACCGGGTGAAAAGCAACGAGGTAAGAATGGTGATCGGGTTGCCAAGACATATTCAAATCGGTCAAATTGCAAATTCCAAGGATAAAACATACAAAAACTGGTATGTTCAAATACTTGACGATCGGTGCGAAAGAGTCTTTCGGAAATCAAAAATTTACCCATTTACGAAAAAGACGTACAAGCAGTGGGAAAATCTGAATCGGAGGTATTCGTAGGTATGAGCAATGCATTAAAGAGAAAAAGTAATAAAAATCTGTTTTTTACAAAGCAGGACACGAAGATTATTGGCAGGAATAGCTTCGAAAAGCGAAATTCTGATGCGGTTATCACAAAATCATACAAAGAGTTTGTCGTGATCGGCTACATTATCTTGCATGACAAATTCGGATTCGGGCAGAAACGCATTGTGCGATTGCAGGAATTATTGAAACAGTATTTAGATATTGCAGCGACCGGCGGTGAGAATGGGAGAGATTTGTCCGTAATACTGAAACAGAAACATGAGATTGACGTTCAAGAGAAAGTGAGAAGTGTGCCACAAAGACAGCTTATGATCTTGTACGCAAAGAAAGGATTCTGCATCGAGCGAGAAGCCTACAGACTTTCCAGCGCGTCATTGTTTAACTATTTTGCACTCACGCTTACGATTCTAAAAAAGGAATTTAAGCTGTCTGTTAAGCAGCTGCAGGAGTTTTCGGATAAGTTTGTTGATTATATTGATACGTTAGCTAATTACAAGCAGTTTCAGTTGACGGTTCCTATGATAGCTGGAACGTTAGCTGATGAGATTAAGTTTGTATGTGATTTGGAGGTTTAATATGACGAATAAAGAAAAATATGGAAATGAGATTATAGAACTTGCGACAAACACAGCTATGTTTGGATTAAAAAATGGAAAGCCTGCAATTTGCGAAGAAATTAAATGTGAAGAGTGCGATTTTTATGAATCAGATTCGTGCAAAGGTAGTGCGTATAATTTCCGCGAATGGCTTAATTCGGAGTATGTTGAGCCACCTGTTGATTGGAGTAAGGTTGCGGTCGATACGCCGATTTTGGTAAGAGATCATGAAAATTGCGAATGGATTAGAAGACATTTTGCAAAAATAAAAAACGGAACGGTGTTTGCATGGCGCGGTGGGACAACGTCTTGGAGTGAGGATTATGAAGAGACTATTCCGTGGAAATATGCCAAGCTGGCGGAAAGTGAGGAATAACATGGAGAGATTAACAGAGCGAACAGCGGCTGGAATCTTGGTAAAAGAGAATTACGAGAAAGAAATTGCTGAAATGTTTTTAAAGGCATTTGATGATAGTGAAGAAAAGATTTCTTGTAACTGCAAGCACAACAGCAATTCAATAGATAACGAGCCTTGTTGCAGATGTGATAGCAAAGTTTCAGAAAATGATGATACAAAAAACAAAGTTACATCTCTGGAAATTATCGTAAGGATGATAGACAACAAGCCATATTACGAAATCAAGTACAAAAAAGTCGGCGAAGATTATTACCATGTAGGTTACAGTTCATTTAATATTGATAATGTATTGAAATGGCGTGATGAGTGCTTTGAACTTGTTGACGCGAAAGTGACCAATGCCGACAGGATAAGGAATATGTCGGATGAAGAGTTGGCAGATTTTCTAGCAACTGTAACAAGTGATGCTATATGTGGAAGTTCATGGGATTATGATGGGTGGATTAAAGAGCTTCAATCAGAAGCGGAATAGGAGAGAATATGGAAGATAGATATTTATTCCGCGCAAAGCGGATTGATACCGGCGAATGGATCATTGGAAGCCTGCTTGTTGATAAACAGCAAGACATTGAGACAGGGGAGCAAATTGAAATTATAGGGATATATCCGAGTGAGTATAAGGATTTTGCTAAAAAGGTAGACCCGTCCACCGTCTGCCAGTGCACCGGACTTAAGGATAAGAACGGCAAGCTAATTTGGGAGAATGATATTTGTGACAGAAAAGAAGAATATCCGGAAATAGTAAAATATAATAATGGCGATTGGACGCTTGATTATAGTTATTCAAAAGGCAAAGAAAGCGGATATTGCTACTGTAATTTAGGATTTTATGCACTTGAACGAAAGTGCGTTGAAGTTATCGGCAACAAATTTGACAATCCCGAGTTGTTGGAGGTGTAGGAATGGTAGAGAGTGAATTTAGTTTTGGAGATGATGAAGAATGAGTGAAGAATTGAAACCATGTCCGTTTTGTGGCAGTACAAAACTAAAGATAGACAAAAAATCTGTTTTGGACAGGTACACAGGGCTTGGAGTAAGACTTGAAAGACATACATATTCAGTTAGGTGCAATGTATGTCATGCAAGAGGTAGAAGTATTGGAGGTATTGTCGTTGATGAAAAAGATGCCTTAGCGAATTGTTATAAACATACAACAGATAAAGAATTGGCGGAAAGAGCAATAGCGGGATGGAACAGGAGGGCGAACGATGAGACTGATTGATGCAGATGCACTAAAGAAAGATTTAAAATCGGTTACTTTAAGCAATGGAACTTTAGTAAATACAAATGCAGTATTGTATTTACTAGAAGAATATCCGACGGCTTATGATGTAGACAAGGTTCTGGAACAGTTGGGAAAATTGAAGAAAGCAGAGCAGGACAGACCAGATGATTGCGACGAGGACGGATGCGGAGACGGCGAACAGATCTACGATGATGGGAGAAGCCAGGGAAGATTTGAAGCATTTGGCAAAGCAATCGAGATTGTGAAAGGCGGTGGAGTAGAGTGACAAGCATAGAATTATGTAGAATGTGTACCGAGTATTCTGCGGACACAAGATGTGAGTATAAAAAGGATTGCAAATTGCAGGAGATTTTGACAGAAAATAAAGCGTTAAGGGCAGAAAATAAAGAACTTCGAACAAAAGCGTTTAGAAATTCATGGGAGAAATCCCCTGACATGATGGGAAGATGAGGTGGTGTAGATGCCAATTAAACCGATTTTATTCAATACAGAAATGGTTCTGGCGATTCTGGACGGACGGAAGAGTTGTACCAGGCGGCTGGTAAAATTCTTTTCAGGAGAAAATCCACGATGGAGTGGATATATTAAAGATGGACTTATGTTGTATAACGGAAAAAATGAGCCGTGTATCAGAAAAGCTCCATATCAGCCGGGCGATATTCTTTATGTCCGCGAAACATTTATTCAGGCGGCGGCGCACATTTTTTGGTACAAGGCAAACGATAAACCGTGGATGTCAAAAGGATTACGTTGGAAACCATCCATCCATATGCCGAAAGAAGCTGCCCGGATCTGGCTTAAGGTTACGGATGTGAGAGTGGAACGGTTGCAGGATGTCACTGAAGATGGAGCAAAAGCAGAAGGAGCGATAGATAACAGAGGGTTTATCCACAGTCCGGAGAATGAATATGATCGCATATATACAGCCAGAGAGCATTTTATTAAAATCTGGAACAGCACCATCAAGAAATCAAACCTCAATCGCTACGGTTGGGATGCTAATCCGTGGGTATGGGTTATCGAATTTGAGCGGTGCGAGAAGCCGAAAACATAGTGGAGGTGTTGAATTATGAGGATATTAAAAATTCACAAACGTATTGAAGTGGATAAATCCATTGGTAATATGCGGATAACATCATTGCATTATAGCAGACCTATTGAAAATTCAAGCAAATGGGAGAATTACACGGAAATAAGCTGTTGGTATGACAATGATTGTGAAAACTGCCCTATGGGGTGGGAAACAAGAAGCTACGAGGGAGAATGTGACGATTGTGGTTGTCTATTTGATTACGATTTTAGAGTTCCTATATGGAAATGCATGTTGCCAAGATGGATAAAAAATATAATTGCTAAGTCAGCATTAAGGAGGTTTGAAGATGTCTAAAGCAGTATTAGTTATGGATGAAATGCCGGAAGATTGCACCATGTGTAAGTTTTGGAACTCAAAAGATGACGAGTGTTATGCAACTGGCGTTGAAGAGCTTTCATTAAATAGTGAAGAGGCAAAGCCGGATTGGTGCCCGCTCCGGGAACTGCCAGAGAAGAAAGAAACTCATACGGTGTTAGAGTTACATTCTAACGGTCGATGGTCAGAAGGGATGAAGGCTGGATTTAATATCTGCCTTGGTGAAATTTTAAAAGAAAGAAAGGAATAACGAATCCTCGGTAAACCGAGGTTGCAACTTAAAGGTTTATGGATTTATTGAAAGTGGGTGAAAGTGAATGAGCGGTGGTAGTTGGAATTATTTGTATTGCAAAGATGTTGACGAGCTTATGAATGGTTCGTCAACAGAATTACTGCAAGATATGGCTGATAGATTGAACAGTGCAGGTTTTGAAGATGTGGCTAAAGATACACAAAGATTAGTTGAGTATATCAAGTCGGCAAGTATACGAATAGAAACACTTTTTGAAGCACTTAGTCCTGTATTTAAGGCTGTTGAATGGTTTGATAGCGGAGATTGTGGCAAAGAAGTTCTGAATAATGAGGTGCTTAAATATCGAAAGTCTAATATTGATAGTTATGACAAAGCTGTTGATGATTTGGCTTCTAACATCACTGAACGTTTTTTCGGAATGGCTATGTCAAGCGGGTTACCAACCGAGGGCGCAACTTGGGAAAATGCCATAAGACAAGTAAAGCAGATAGCAGAACAGTTGAAAGGAGCAAAACAGAGTGAAGATTTTAAGTAAGAAGAAATACAATAAACTCATTGACGATTTTGAGGAAATGCAGAAAAAGGTCGAGGAACTCAAAAGGGCAAACGAGAGCATTGGGAAAAAGTTGGAAGATAAAAAGACAAGTTGCAAGATGAATAGTGGAAAGGACTTCTGCTTTAATTGTGCAAACTCTTACAGGTACAAGACATATTGGAATTGCACAGAAGTTGAGCGGTGCGGTTGCTTACTTGATGTTTCTTGCGAGAGCTTTGAAAGAAAAGAAAGGGAGTGATTCAGAGTGAGTAAAGCATACAGATGTGATGTTTGTGGCAAATTTTGTAGTGATTGTTATGAAATAAATGGTTTTGATATTTACCCTGATGATTACGCAAAAAGAGGCTATTCAAATGTTGATAAAAAGACAGTGATAAATGAAATATGCGACGATTGCTATAACGATATTAAGAACTACATTCACGATAAGGTATTTGAAATAGCCAAAAAGCGTGTAAAAAAATTCTATTAACTAAAAATCTAAGAAAGGAATAGGTTGTGCGCACATAAAACCGAGGTTTCCTTTTGGTAGATTTTATGAATTTTGAAAATTATTCTTGCGATAATCAAATGAGCATATTTGACTTCACAAGAGAACCAATCAGCATAACAAAGCCTATCAGATTGATAGAACTTTTCGCCGGCTACGGCAGTCAGGCAATGGCACTAAAGAGAATAGGTGCTAAGTTTGAGCATTACAGAGTTGTGGAGTTTGATAAGTATGCAATAGCAAGTTATAACGCAGTACACAGAACAGAGTTTTATACAATGGATATAACAAAAGTACACGCTGACGACTTAAATATTGTTGATACAGACAAATATTGCTATATGATGACTTACTCATTTCCTTGCACAGATTTGTCAGTCGCAGGAAAACAAATGGGAATGGGCAAAGGAAGTGGTACAAGAAGCGGTCTGTTGTGGGAAGTTGAGAGAATACTAACAGAAATTAGAGATAGTAACGGAGAATTACCACAGATTTTGTTCATGGAGAACGTGCCACAAGTACACGGCAAGAAAAACATCAATGATTTTGAGAAGTGGTTGGGGTTCCTGGAAAGTTTAGGATACACGAATTATTGGCAAGACTTAAATGCTGAAAATTATGGTGTGGCACAGAACAGAAACAGATGCTTTATGTTTTCATTCCTGGGTAATTACTCATATGATTTTCCGAAGCCTATACCACTTGAAAAGAAGTTGAAAGACTATCTTGAGGATAATGTAGATGAAAAGTATTACATAAACAATGAAAAGGCTGACAAGCTGATAAAACGGCTTATTGACAACGGCACATTACCAGATACAATCCCTAGCAGAGCAGAGCAGAGCAGAGCAGAGCAGAGCAGAGCAGAGCAGACTTGCGTTGACGGAACAATCTGTGAACCAGGAAGAAGAGAGGTCGCAAACTGCATCAAGGCGAGATATGACGCAGGAATCAGCAACTTGCGGTCAGATGGAAACTGTGTTGTTGAAAAATCAAGGAGCGGAACTAGAAAAGAAAACTGATATAGCCACTACTCTTATGGCTAGAGACTATAAGGGCTTTGGCAATCAAGCAACTAATGGAGTAATTGAATGGAAGTATTAGGAAGCATATATACAGAAGTTTCAGACAGATTTCAAAAAGGCATTATCGGGGGGGGGGTATTTCCTGGTGTGTAAAAGCTGAAAAACACGATTTAGGAGTAATTATGGCAGATGTAAATGTAATAGGCTCTCTTGAAGCAAAATTTGAGAGTACCAACAGAATTTATGATGTGTGTGGGGGGGGGGTGTAGTCCGACATTGAGTACAATGCAAGGTGGCAATCAAGAACCGAAAATTCTTGAAGCAAAGCAGTTAGGATTTATGGATAATGGCACAGGCAAACACCAATCAAACACAGTATATGATGAAAATGCACTTTGCCCCAACATTACAACGGTTGAGGGTGGCGGTACACAACAGATTAAAGTGTGTGAAAGTCAGATAGTTGCTATGCGTGGCAGAAATCCAGATAATCCGTCCGACAGAACAGTCGGACGCCCCACGGAGCAGCGATTAGAAGTAAATACGCAAGGGACCAGTAACTGTCTGACGAGCGTGCAGAAAGACAATCTTGTTATGGAAAACCAAGTATTAACACCAAAGCGCACGGAATACGGCAAACAAATAAGAAAAGCATATGAAAGCGGACAGGTACAGGAGAGCAGACATAATATGACAGAATTAGAACCTAGGCAAGATAATATATCTAATACGCTGACAACAGTACAAAAGGATAATTTATTACTTGAAAATAATATCCAAAAAGTCGGTCAAATATCAAGCGATGGTTCCCAATGCGGTACAGTTATTTCTGATAACGGCATATCTGCTAATCTTGTAGCTGGCACACACGGATATGCGAATAGCCATATCGCTACACAATATCGTATCAGAAAGCTAACACCTAGAGAATGTGGCAGACTTATGGGAGTATCTGATGAAGATATTTTCAAAATGGCAGCGGTAAACAGCAACACGCAGTTATATAAGCAATTCGGAAACAGTATTGTCGTAGATGTTATGTGTGCTATGTTTAAAAACTTAAATATCAACCAATAAAATAAGGAGAAATGGCTTATGAAATTTACAAAATTCATTAAGCCAGAACTTGAACACATTAAAGAAAATGCCAATTTCACGGAAGAGGAAGAGAGGATTTTCTCTCTTCTCTGCCGTGGTTTTTCACAAAAGCAAATATCCACAAAAGAAAATCTATCACTAAGAACGATAGAGTACAGAGTGAGAGATATAAAGGATAAAATAGAAAGAACGGGGGTATTTGATTGGATGAAAAAGAACTGTTGAAATATGCCGTTGATAGTGGTATTCTCGACATAGCACTTGTGCAGAAACAAGTCATTATGCAAAAGAGAGAAAAATTACTCAACAAAAACCCTTATAAAATCTATCAAGGAAAGGATGAGAACTGGTACTCATATCTGCCGGATGAAGTTAAAGGCAGACGGAAAATCAAGGCAAAGCGCAGAGAAGCGGTCGAGCAGAAAATCATTGATTATTGGAAAGAGAGAGAGGATGACCCTACAGTAGCGGAAATCTTCAACCGTTGGATTTCACAAAAGCTAGAACTTGAAGAGATAAGCAGGGCAACCTATGACAGATACTTAATGGACTTTCAGAGATACTTTGATGGAATTAAGGATAAGAGAATCAAAAGGATAGACGAATGCGACCTTGAAACGTTCATACGAAACAGCATCCATGATTTCGACATGACTTCCAAGGCATTCTCGAACTTTCGGACGCTGATTTATGGAATCTTTAAGTATGCCAAGCGGAAGAAGTATGTTAAGTTTTCAATTACATACACGCTGAAAGATATGGATATATCGCCAAAAGCATTTAAGCACGTAGTTCGGCAGGCAAAAGACCAAGTATATATGCCGGATGAAAAGGAACGCATGGAGATGTACTTAAGGAATCACTTGGATATAGTAAACCTTGGATTGCTATTCATGTTTAAGACAGGAGTACGCGTCGGGGAATTGTCGGCATTAAAGCGGAAAGATGTTGAAAACTACACGGTTGCGATCAATTCTACAGAGACTCGTTACCGTGATGATGATGGCTTTCACTATGAGGTCAAAGATTTTCCGAAATCAGAAGCCGGATTGCGATTTGCCATATTGCCGGATAAGTACAAATGGATTCTTGATGAAGTACGAAAGAGAAATCCCTTCGGGGAGTATCTATTTGAGAGAGACGGAGAACGGCTGAAATCCTACAACTTTCGTGAACGTTTGCGGTATATCTGCGAACATGAACTGCGAATGAAAGTGAAATCTCCGCACAAAATCCGAAAGACATACGGAAGCATCTTGCTCGACGGAAAAGTGAAAGAGTCCACAATCCTTGATACTATGGGGCATACAGACATTAGTTGCACAAAAGATCATTATTATTTTGACCGTACCGGAATTGAGGAAAAGAGACAGGAACTTGGCTTAATCGAAGCATTATGAGTACCTAGTACTCAAAGGTACTCAAAGAAAAATTGAAAGAATGGCTATTTTAAGCCGTTTCAAGGCAATTACTTTAGGGTTCGATTCCCGTACGGACTGTTTTAAAAGTCGCATAAACACTGTGTTTGCGG
>ERZ791801.282-NODE-282-length-58815-cov-6.150630_pt1 | contig 58815 bp, 44 predicted proteins | sample MGYA00510309_ERZ791801 | MGnify/ENA primary metagenome ERZ791801 (study PRJEB30046, sample SAMN00791979) | human gut metagenome | study: EMG produced TPA metagenomics assembly of the A metagenome-wide association study of gut microbiota in type 2...
TTTTCGGAGAATAACAAGGATTATAGAGGTTGTTTTAAATGAAAGAGCCGTGTAGCTTTGTAAGAAAAAACTTCATTCTACTTGTTAAATTCTTTATTTTCTTTATTTTTGCAATATAGATTAAGGGAGTAATACAATGACGGATGAAAAACTTACACAAGAGCAAACAGATGAAAAGCAAATAAATGATGCCTTTCAAGAACTTTTAGATCGATACCTGGAAAGCAAGCACCGCAAAAAAGTAGAAATAATCACCAAAGCATTTAATTTTGCCAAGCAAGCACATAAAGGTGTACGACGCCGTTCGGGCGAACCTTATATACTGCACCCTATTGCGGTAGCACGCATTGCGTGTGTAGAAATCGGACTGGGGTCTACCTCCATCTGTTCGGCTTTGCTGCATGATGTAGTAGAGGATACCGACTATACGGTGGAAGATATAGAAAATCTGTTCGGACCTAAAATTGCACAGATTGTAGACGGACTGACAAAAATATCCGGAGGCATTTTCGGCGACCGCGCTTCGGCTCAGGCTGAAAATTTCAAAAAGCTCCTGCTTACAATGAATGACGACATCCGAGTCATTCTGATAAAAATAGCCGACCGTCTGCACAACATGCGTACCCTCGGTTCCATGCTTCCCAGCAAACAATATAAGATTGCGGGAGAAACCCTTTACATCTATGCTCCTCTTGCCAACAGACTAGGTCTGAACCGCATAAAAACAGAACTGGAAGACCTGAGTTTCAAATACGAACATCCGGAAACTTACAAAGAGATACAAGACAAGCTGCAAGCTACTCAGGCAGAGCGCGAAAGCGTCTTTACCGAGTTTACAGCTCCTATCCGTGCACAACTGGATAAGATGAAAATACCTTATCGCATTCTGGCACGTGTAAAATCTCCTTATTCCATCTGGAACAAGATGCAGACCAAGCATATCACGTTCGAAGAAATCTACGATATCCTTGCTGTGCGCATCATCTTTACTCCAAGAAACGAAGAAGAGGAACTGAACGACTGCTTCGATATCTATGTAGCTATCTCGAAAATATACAAGCCCCACCCCGACCGTCTGCGCGACTGGGTAAGCCATCCGAAAGCTAATGGCTATCAGGCACTGCACGTGACACTGATGAGTAACAAAGGGCAATGGATTGAAGTGCAAATCAGAAGTGAACGCATGAATGACGTTGCCGAGCAAGGATTTGCAGCTCACTGGAAATACAAGGAAGGTGGAGGCAGTGAAGATGAAGGCGAACTGATCAAGTGGCTGAAGACCATTAAGGAAATTCTGGACGATCCACAGCCTGATGCGCTCGATTTCCTCGATACCATCAAACTGAACCTGTTTGCATCCGAAATTTTTGTCTTCACCCCCAAAGGAGAAATCAAGACTATGCCGCAAAACTGTACGGCACTCGATTTTGCTTTCTCTATCCATACATTCCTGGGCAGTCACTGTATCGGAGCTAAGGTAAACCATAAACTGGTTCCACTAAGCCACAAGCTACAAAGTGGTGATCAGGTAGAAATACTTACTTCCAAATCACAAAAGGTACAGCCTTCGTGGATAAACTTTGCCACCACAGCAAAAGCCAAAGCTAAGATACAAGCTATTCTGAAGCGTGAAAAGAAAGAAATGCAGCAGAAAGGTGAAGATATGCTTACCGATTTCTTCCATCAGGAAAACCTGCCGTCAAATGATGAGAATATCAAGAAGCTCTGCAACCTGCATCACGTAAAGAATTACGATGAACTGACCTTAAATATCGGTCAGGGAATATTCTCATTAGGTGAAGCAGACAAAAACGAACTGAAGGAAAAGCCATCGCCTACCAACTGGAAGAAATATATCAGCTTTGCATTCGGAGGAACCAGTAAAAACAAGCAGGAAGAGAAACAAGCTGAACAGCCTGCACTGAATATAGACAAAAAGAAAATCATCAAGCTGACTCCTGATGCCATTCAGAAGAATTACATTCTGGCTGATTGCTGTAAACCGATTCCGGGGGATGATGTACTTGGTTACATTGACGATAACAACCGTATTGTCATTCATAAACGCCAGTGCCCGATTGCAGCCCAGCTGAAGACCAGTTTCGGTAACCGACTGCTTGCTGTAGAATGGGAAACAGGCAAAGCATTAAACTTCCCGGTCAATGTATACATTAAAGGTATAGACGGCATAGGAGTCCTCAATCAGGTTACACAAGTTATATCTCAACAGTTGAATGTAAATATTCATAAATTGAATATTGAATCGAACGATGGTATTTTCGAAGGTCGCATTCAGCTTTACGTACACGATGTAGATGATGTGAATACCATCTGTACAAACCTCAAAAAGATAAATCACATCAAGAAAGTAACCCGTATCGAAAACTTTGAAGATACAATTGCCGACTAAAAAGACGTATCTTTCTGATGATGACAATAACAGATTACAACCATTAAGACGAAATAAAGATATTCAGCAAATATCCCTAAAAAATACAATGGCATATGAAGATGATAAACCATAATCACTTCATATGCCATTTTTATTGTTGTTTTTCGTTGTTTCCTCGCATATACGACGTCCGGAAAAAGTCTGATGATCGCTTAAAAAGACCTAGAATTAAGTCACCAGCCAAACAATTCACACCTGCAAGCATCAGGTGAGATAATCCAGCTCCTTACGCATACTGAGCAAATCTTCTTTGATACGCCGCAAGCGGTCGATGATTTCGGCCGTATCACGAATGCTTTCTTTATTCTGCTTCAAACGCTGTCTGGCTCCGGCAAGAGTCATTTTCTTTTCTTTTACAAGATGATATACCAGGCGAATATTTTCAATATCCTCTTTCGTATACTGCCGGATATTTCCTCCCGCCTTCTTGGGAGCAATTATAGGAAACTCCTTCTCCCAATAGCGCAAAAGCGACTCGTTTACATCAAACATTTCCGCCACTTCACGAATAGAATAATATAATTTCAAATTTTTATCGCTCTTCAAAGCCATGTCCTTTCTGTTTAGTCTGTAATATTAATCGAATACCTTACCGTGGTTGGCAGCAATCTGAATCATCTTGTCGTAATCATCCGCATCCAAATCCATGAAGTAATAGTTCACCGGATTCATAATCTGCCCTTTCAGATGCACTTCGTAGTGTAAATGCGGTCCGGTACTCTTTCCCGTACTTCCTACCTTGCCAATAGTTTCTCCACGCACTACTTTCTGCCCTACCTTCACATCAATTTTACTCAAGTGAGCATATCGGGTGACATAACCGAAACCATGATTAATGACAATACAGTTGCCATACAATCCTTCCCAGCCTGCTTTCTGTACCGTACCGTTTCCAGTGGCATACACCGGTGTACCCACGTTTGCCGAAAAGTCCATGCCCGCATGAAACTTAACAGTCTTATAAATAGGGTCGATACGATTTCCATATCCCGAAGCCGTCTGCTTCAAATCCTTGTTGGCCACCGGCTGGATAGCAGGAATACATGCCAGCATATCATCCTGTTTCTTACACAACTCTACCACCTCGTCAAACGATTTCGACTGCATATAAATCTGACGTGAAAGCAAGTCCATCTTCTGAGTAGTATTCACTACCAGCTTGGCATTTGCCATATCCATCAAATCCTCGTAGCGGTTCGTTTTACCGTAACTGGCCGAACGCAAGGCATCCGCCACGGGATCTGCCTGCATAATCACCCGGTACAGATTATCATCACGCTGCTGAAGCTGCTGCATCACACCAAGAGCCTCGTCCAGACGGGTAGATAAAATATGATATTGTGAAAGTAAGCGCGAATTTTCCACACGCAGGTCCTTTTCCGAAGGAGAACCGAAAATCAGCAACAGGATGATAAAACATCCTGCACCCAGTCCCATACCCACAAACAGACGCCGCAAATAGCTCATCGCCCGCTGGCGCATAGTGGGATAAATACGGTCGTATGTACGCGTTTTCGGATTATAAATATAATAGACTTTACGCATTCAAATCTAATTTTGAAAAATTTTAAGATGCAACATGTCAAGTTTTTGCATCAAACATACGGACAAAAATAATAAAACCGATTATCTTTGCAAATCAATTTTGAGAATATTAACTACAAGACATTATAAGCATTATGTTGACAGCAAACGAAATTCGCGACTCATTTGTAAAATTCTTTGAGTCGAAAGGACATCAGATTGTGCCTTCAGCACCGATGGTCATCAAAGACGACCCGACATTGATGTTCACCAATGCAGGTATGAACCAGTTTAAAGATATTATTCTGGGTAACCATCCTGCGAAATACAAACGTGTAACCGACTCACAGAAGTGCTTGCGTGTGAGTGGAAAACATAACGACCTGGAAGAAGTAGGTCACGATACATACCATCATACCATGTTCGAAATGCTGGGTAACTGGTCTTTCGGCGACTACTTCAAGAAAGAGGCTATCAGCTGGGCATACGAATACCTGGTAAGCGTACTGAAACTTGATCCGAAAGATCTGTATGTAACCGTATTCGAAGGAAGCCCGAGCGAAGGTATTTCCCGCGATGACGAAGCAGCAGGCTACTGGGGACAATTCTTCCCAGAAGATCACATCATCAACGGTAACAAACACGATAATTTCTGGGAAATGGGTGATACAGGTCCTTGCGGTCCTTGTTCAGAAATTCATATCGACTCGCGTTCGGCTGAAGAAAAGGCTGCCGTTCCGGGACGTGAATTGGTTAACAAAGATCATCCGCAGGTTATCGAAATCTGGAACCTGGTGTTCATGCAGTACAACCGTAAGGCTGACGGAACCCTGGAACCGCTTCCAGCAAAAGTTATCGATACCGGTATGGGATTCGAACGTCTGGTACGTACTTTGCAAGGCAAGACATCCAACTACGATACTGACGTTTTCCAGCCTATCATCAAGGCTATCGGCGATTTGTCTGGCAAGAAGTATGGCGACGATGAAAAGGTAGACGTAACTATGCGCGTAGTAGCCGACCATATCCGTACCATCGCCTTCTCTATCACCGACGGACAGTTGCCGTCTAATGCAAAGGCTGGTTACGTAATCCGCCGAATCCTGCGCCGTGCCGTTCGCTACGCTTACACTTTCCTCGGACAGAAACAAGCATTCATGTATAAGCTGCTTCCTGTACTGATTGAAAATATGGGTGGTGCTTATCCTGAACTGAAAGCACAGCAGGCATTGATCGAGAAAGTTATGAAGGAAGAAGAAGAATCATTCCTCCGTACACTGGAAACAGGTATCCGTCTGCTCGACAAGACAATGGCTGAAACTAAAGCTGCCGGTAAGACTGAAATCAGCGGTGTAGACGCATTTACACTGTATGATACATTCGGGTTCCCATTCGACCTGACTGAACTTATCTTGCGTGAAAATGGTCTGACTGCCGACGTAAAAGGCTTTGAAGCCGAAATGCAGAAACAGAAAGAACGCGCACGTAATGCTGCTGCCGTAGAAACAGGCGACTGGGTTACACTGAAAGAAGGAGAAACAACTTTCGTAGGTTACGACTATACTGAATACGAAACAAGCATCCTGCGTTACCGTCAGATTAAACAGAAGAATCAGACACTTTACCAGATTGTATTGAGCGATACTCCGTTCTATGCAGAAAGTGGTGGTCAGATAGGTGATACCGGTGTATTGGTAAGCGAATTCGAAACTATCGATATCATCGATACCAAGAAGGAAAACAATCTTCCTATCCATATAGCAAAGAAACTTCCGGAACATCTGGAAGCTCCGATGATGGCATGTGTAGATACAGACAAACGTGCAGCTTGTGCAGCCAACCACTCTTGTACACACTTGCTGGACGAAGCATTGCGTCAGGTACTGGGTGCTCACGTAGAACAGAAGGGTTCTCTTGTTACTCCTGACTCTTTGCGTTTCGACTTCTCTCACTTCCAGAAAGTAACTCCGGAACAGATTCGCGAAGTAGAACATCTGGTTAATGCTAAAATCCGCGAAAACGTTCCTTTGACTGAATACCGTAACCTGCCTATCGAAAAGGCAAAAGAACTGGGTGCAATCGCTTTGTTCGGCGAAAAGTACGGCGATGAAGTACGTGTCGTACAGTTCGGTTCATCTATCGAATTCTGTGGTGGTACTCACGTATCGGCAACTGGAAAGATCGGTATGGTGAAGATTATCTCAGAAAGCTCTGTTGCTGCCGGTATACGCCGTATCGAAGCTGTTACAGGTGCGAAGGTTGAAGAAATGTTCGATACTGTACAAGATGCTATCAACGATCTGAAAGCTTTGTTCAACAACGCTCCCGACCTGAAAGCCGCTATCTCGAAATACATCGAAGAAAATGCCGGTCTGAAGAAACAGATGGAAGAATTCATGAAGGAAAAAGAAGCTGCTGTAAAGAACAAGCTGATTGAAGGTGCAAAAGAAATCAACGGTGTGAAAGTTATTCAGGCTGTTCTTCCGATGCCAGCTGACGCAGTCAAGAATATTGCCTTCCAGTTGAAAGGACAGTTCCCTGAAAACTTGTTCGTAGTAATTGGTAGCGTATTCGAAAACAAGCCGTTGCTTACTGTTACCATGAGCGACGATCAGGTGAAGGCCGGACTGAATGCCGGACAACTGGTTCGCGAAGCTGCCAAACTGATCCAAGGTGGTGGTGGTGGTCAGCCTTACTTTGCAACTGCCGGCGGTAAGAATCCTGACGGACTTAGTGCAGCAGTCGACAAGATTGTAAGCCTGGCTGGCTTCTGATTGTAAATTACAAGAATAAAATACAAAAAGGTTCTATCATTTTCCCGCTATGGGGTGATAGAACCTTTTTTGGATCCTGTTTCCAAACTACTGGAAGTAGATGTCCTTTTGCAGTCTGCCAAGTTGGAGGTTTGCTTTGACGTTACAGCATCCTATGCGTGGGTTTCCACTTCACAGGATGTGCAGTATGCATCTTTACCTGATGTCGTAAAGACTGCCGCACAAAATGCCGTAAAAGAACATGCCGGCTATGAGCTGGATGATGAGGAAGCAGAAAAGGTGGTGACTCCTACAGGTACCTATTATATTGTGGAATTGGAAATGGATGGAAAACCTGACATTCAAGTTGAAATTAAAGAAGACGGAACACTAAAACAATAAGATTCATGTAATACTCAATTCCAATAAAAGAAGAGAGCCTTTTGCTGCATTCCAGTAAAAGGCTCTTTCTTGATTATACAAGTACGGCTAATTTAAAAACGATAAGCAAATCCAAGATTGAATACAGCTTGATCAAAATCACTGACTAATTGATAGCGGAACTCAAAGTTCATCATCCAGTTTCTGGCTATTGCGAAATCAACTCCACCACCAATATTCATGCCAAACCGGCATTCATTGTCGCTGTCGTCATCGCCATCTATATGGACGTGATTTCCGTCTATATCCACATCTAAATCATTGTCCCAGTCAAACATCCAATTGGAAAATGTCAGACCAAGCAATGGGTAAAGTTTCACTTTGCTTGCTACAGGAAATAAATAGTGGAAATTCAGGTTTACGTCTAACATGCTGACGTTGTCATTCTCAAAGAAATAGTTCAATGAAGGTTCCAGACGTATGGGATTGGTGATATTGTACTGATATTTCAGTCCCAAACCAACACTCTCAATTTCTGTTCCATAACTTAAACCGAATCCGATTGCTTGTTTTCCCTTTTGTGCATAAGTGTTGCCAACAAGCATCAAAAAACAAACTGCTAAAAATAAAATCTTTTTCATTTTGGTATGTATTTTGTGTAAAATTAGTCATCGTCATCATCCCAGCCGTCATCATCATCATCGTCGTCCCATTTATGACGCCTGTATTTCTTGTATTTTTTGTGATGATATCTGTCGTGATGGTCACAATAGGAACAATAATGTTTGTGCCAATATCTGCTATGGAAATCAATCCTGTCATAAAAAGGATTGTAGTAATGGCTTCCCGGTCTGATACCAATTTCAATCAAGACACGATTCCATTTCCGATAGCGTTTATAATAATGGCAGATGTCACGCATGTGTTTGCCGGAAGTCCTTGCTATTTCAAGGGCCAAACCGACATTACCCCAGTTGCGTCCACACTGTCTGTAATAGTCATCCAGAAGACTGCCGCGTGTGTTATATTCTACGCACAATCGCTTCCGGTAGTCGGACAGTTCCACAGAGGCATATTTGTTTGCTCTGCTGATGAATAAGGATAGCCTATCTTGTGCAAAGACGGAACAAGAAACGGCCATGAGCAATAGAAAAATATAAAATTTCCTCATAAAACAAATGATTGGTAAAATTGTGGACAAAGGTACTATAAAATCATTAGATAATGCATTGCATTTGAAAAAATACAATCGTTTGTTGATTTTTTCGTCAGAAAGATGTTTCAAAGCAGATTTTTGACAGGAATGATGGGTAAAATATGGCTTATGGGAACCTTGGGATGCATCAATGACATGTTGCAACGCGATAAAGAAAATCGAGAGTTGCGCAAACGGAATCGGGAGAGGCTAACAGACACCTACCACCGGTTATTGGATACAGGAAAAGAGACTGACCTCTCTCAGATGACGGTGGAAAAGATGGAAGACATCCGCCGAAAAACTTTGGAAAAAGAAACCCAGCAATCAAAGATTACCGAAATATGTATCGAGCAACTTTTTCGCAGCCGAGAACGAAGTAGCCTTTCCTTGCAATACCTCCTGTTCCTGAGCTGTAAGCATCGAAGCGATAGCCGGATTGTTGTAGAAACTATCACGCAAATGTTCGTTTATCGTTTCGTACATCCAGTATTTAGCCTGTTCGTTGCGGCGGTAATCAAAGTATCCGTTCTTCTTCACAAAGTCGATATAACTGTACACCATGTCCCAGATCTCCTTGATTCCGATACCATAAAAACCTGAATATGTCAGCACCTGTGGTGTCCACCCCGATTCAGGAGCCGGAAACAGATGTAGCGCATTGCGGAAATGAGCAGCAGCCAGCTTCGCCTTCTCGATGTTATTACCATCAGCCTTGTTGATGATGATACCGTCTGCCATCTCCATTATACCACGCTTGATACCTTGCAGTTCATCTCCTGTTCCGGCAAGCTGTATCAGCAGGAAGAAATCCACCATCGAATGAACGGCTGTTTCGCTCTGTCCTACTCCCACTGTTTCGACAAAAATTTTATCGAAACCTGCTGCTTCGCACAAAATAATCGTTTCACGGGTTTTACGGGCTACGCCACCCAGCGAACCGGCAGAAGGGCTGGGGCGGATAAAGGAATCTGGATGAACGGAAAGTTTTTCCATACGGGTTTTATCTCCCAAAATACTTCCTTTCGAACGCTCACTGCTCGGGTCGATAGCCAGTACAGCCAGCTTACCTCCACGTTCCAGTACATGCAGGCCGAATACATCAATCGACGTACTCTTCCCCGCTCCGGGAACACCACTGATACCCACACGGATAGAATTGCCTGAATACGGCAGACATTTTTCGATAACCTCCTGTGCGACTGCCTGATGCTCGGGTTTCACACTCTCTACCAGCGTGACAGCCTGACTAAGTACGGTTACATCACCTTTTACGATACCTTCCACGTACTCGCCTACGGTAAACTGACGGCGCTTGGGTTTCTTTCTCAGGTTCAAATAAGGATTTATACTGGAGGGTTGTTCGATACCCTTGTTAACAGTCAATCCCTTGTACTCCTCACTGTTCTCAGGGTGTTCCATAGTCTTAGTATTTTAAGTTGATAACAATAGCCTTACGAGAGATCTTAAGGCTGTACGATTTTTGCCTTTACCCGAATGGTAACCGACGGATTATTCGGGTCGTTGGTAATCATCAGTACATGGGGAGTACCTTTCACACGCGAAAGGTTCTCACCAAGTACGGTAATCTTCAGCTTGGCAGATTCACCCGGCTTCAGTACCGTTTTCTTCAAATTGACGGCTAGAGCGATGTTGAACACCTGCATATCCTGAATAACCAAATCGGTCTTTCCCGTATTGGTAATGATGACGTTCTGCGATTTTTTCTGTTTCGGTTTCAGCGGAGGGAACTCCAGCTGTGTAGTAGAAAGCGAAATCTGTGGAGGATTGTTCTTCTGCTGTTCGGTCAGTCCGGAGAAATCCGGCAACAAGACTGTCGATACAGGTATTTCGTTGTCGCTTTCCACTTTATCGCCCGGATAGCGTGACAGATACACCGATGTACGGGTAATACCGAACTTCGGAAGTTTCTCCGTATCGAGCGTAACGATAATCTTACCGTTCTTACCTCTTCCCAGCACTTCGGGAACTGCCTTTGCACTCAGATAAGGAGGCAGATGCATCAGCACCGGAGAATAAGCTTTATAGGATGTATTGGCAACCAGAATACTAAATTCAGGATGGTCGCCTTTATTGACATCTTTAAATTCTATTTCATCTTTGTCCAGACGGATTGCACCAAACCCGAAAGGATGGGTAAACGAATAATTTCTGGCATCGGCTGTTACTTCACCATTAAATTCCAGATAAATAGGACGATAAGAAGCGTTGCAGTAAATACCGACTTCTTTATAGAAATGTCCGATAGCCTCTGCGTCGAAAACGGCTGTTACCGTACCTTTTCCACCGGCAGGTATCGGAGACTTAGTCCAGTCGACCTCCGTACAGCCGCAGGAAGAAGTTACTTTCGAAATAACCAGCGGTTTGTCACCCGTATTCGTGAAATTATAAGTAATGGTCACCGGATTGCGCCAAAGCACATATCCCAACTCCTGCACATTCTTGTCGAATGTTATTTTCGGCTGTGCCTGAGCAACCAAAACTACGGCAAACAATATATTGAATAGAAATAAAATGCGTTTCATCTTTCAGTGTGTTACTTGTTTAGAGTGAACAAAGATAAAGAGAAAATCAAAGACGAACAAAGGTTGGTGGTGAATTAATATAAATTTGCCGATACAGCGGTAAAAAGAAATACAGGCTGATGCAGATTTTTCCATACCGGAAAATACATCAGCCTGTACTGTTTTCTAATGAATTATTCTACTGTCAGAGATTGTCCTCCTGTGTGTCCGCTGAACTCGGGAGCATAAACCGACTGGATGGTTGCCACACCAGCCTGATAATTTCCCGCACGGTCTAAATAAACTTCATACTCCAGCGTATATGTACCCTTCGGCATCCGGTCGATAAAGAGTTCGGTCGAAGCATCCCGGTTCACCTGATAATATCCCAGACCGTTGTTCCAATGATAGCCGGACAACAGGTTTTCCGGTTCCATACATGCCGCACGCTCATCCTTTATCCGGATAAAGTCCATGTCGCGATCAGCCTTTACCGTCAGTCGTACAGTCAGTTTATCTCCAGCATGCAAGGCAGTCTTCCGCGAAACCTGCTTACCGTCGAGCCAATACTCACGTACTATTGAAACGCCGTTACCTTTTGCTGGAAGTACCTTATCCATATCCTCCAGATACTGCGCATATACAGCTCCCCAGCCTATACCGGTTCCCGACTTCGACACGACAACACGTTCCACACGAGTATCCGTTCCGGTCAGCGTCTTTCGGGTATATCCTAAAGCATCGTCCGGAGTACGTACCTCGATATTACCGGCTACTGCCTTCATCTTTCCATTCACCTGTAACTGCTTACCGGAGCCATTCAAGAAAGCATACACCGCATCTGCTGTTGCAATACCGCTTTCCCATACCTGAACCTGCTTCTGTTTGAGCAGCCAAAGCTTCATACCGGCCAGCATATCCGCATCGGGAGCAATCTGCCGGATAGCCTCCATAGCAGCCACCTGTGCAGGGATTCTGTAATTGCTCCATGAATAAGGTGCTTTCGGTGTATCGAAATAGACTCCCAGTTGCGGCGTGCTTACCGTATACTCCTTAACAGACTGAACCAGTTCCTGAGCCTGACGCTTTCTGCCATCAGCCTGCATAATGAGAGCAATCATCGCCTTCTCACCGATAGAATACTCAGCCGAACGGTTTTCCAGCTTATCCGTCATATAGGCGTTTATCTGTTTATCTGCCAACGAAGCAGCCTGCCCGTCGAGAGCACAAACATACAGATAGTGTACCACCTTCCCGTTGGGAACAAGATTTTTCGCACCTTCCTTTTCCGCCTTCTTCATCATTTCATAATCTTCTTTCACTGCGTTCTGCAAATAGCGCAAAGCCTGTGTATACATCGGAGCGACCTTTCCGTCGAGCGTCACGTTCATGTGCTGTAAACGTGCCAGCATCTCCACAATCTGCGTTGTAATATACCGGCTACCTGTCATACCCTTATACCAGCTCCATGAGCCATCGGAAAGTTGCAGTTCTTGCAAACGTTCTACCGAAGTACGCAGGCGGTTGTCCATCGAATTCAGATCGAACAACAAGGCTATACGCCGTTTCTGCTCACCTTCCTCAATTGCTTCGGAAAGCCACGGAGTTTCTTCCAGCAACAGATTCTTCAGATCCTGATTACGTTCGAGATTACTCAAAAGCGTTTCTTTACTTCCCCCCTGAGCAATCCAGGTATCAAACACCTGTTTGATGCGGGGATTTGCCTTCACAATAGCCTCAGCAAGTGAATTGGCATAATAGGCAGTTGCCCACGACAATGCATCTTCTTCTGCCGGATTGCCGATAACAGGCAACGCCTGAACAGCATACCAGTCGGGATTTGCAGTCAGCTCCACTGTCAGCCGTCGTTCGGTAGCCGTTTTGCTCTGCTTGTTGAACAAGTCTTCGGTTCCGACTTCCGTCATGCTTTCTCCACTCAATTGGACAGGAATGGTTTCCGTCATCCACTGCTTGTCGGTCAGTACCGGCAAGTAATGCTGTTCGCCGTCGCTATATTCTCCAGCCTCGGCCGTAATCCGGCATACCACCATATCATATTTATCAGGAATCTGGCAGTCAAACCGTACGACTCCCGTTGTTCCTTCTGCCACACTGAACGGTTGCTGATAATCGTAAACCACTTCTTCTGTCACCGGATCGTATAATTTGATACCGGCATTCCCTTCAATCTTGTCCATCGACAGATTGACCAGCGAAGCAGCAATAACGGTTCGGTCACCTTTGCGGACGAAGCGCGGCATATTAGGTTGCACCATAAATGGCTTGCTCGTCTTCACGGTCTGCGTCAGCATGCCGTAATCGACATCCTGTGTATGCGCCAGTCCTGTGAACTTCCATTCGGTCAATGCATCCGGTACGGTAAAGACGATACTTACCCTACCCAGTGAATCAGTCCGCAAATTCGGATAGAAAAAGGCTGTTTCGGCAAAGTTCTCACGCACCGGAATCATCGTTTCTTTACCATCTGTTCCTTCGACAGCTGCATCATTTTCTACAATCTGCAAGACTTCTTCTACACCAGCACTGCCGCTTTCTTTTTTAAAGCCAGACGATACAATATCCGGAGAGGCGACTACCGCCGATTCCTCAACAGTCATGACAGGCTGATATTTCACCTCTACGGCATTTCCGGCATCGTGTTTCGCCAGAATACGGGTTGATGTGCCAGCCAGATTGATGCCTCGCATATAAACATTTCCGGAAAAGACCAGCAAAGAACTGTACTCACCATTCAGCAGATTCAGTCCGGTGTATGTCCTTACGTATGGAAAACCTGCAAACATGCCGATTCCCTGGTTTGCCGACAACATACCTGCATAAATCCATGGAACAGGGCGAGAGAACCACAGATTAAAACGCCAGTCGTGCTGATACAGCTTATCGAGCGAAGCATCGTAAAGGGATGCCATCACATTAGCTTTCACCGGATTTCCGGCCGCATCTGTAATATGCATGCTCCATTCTTCCTTATTGCCCGGCTGCAACTTATCTCTGAAAGTTTCCCACTTCAATGTCAGTTTCTTTTCCGGTTCCGGCCGGATGATTGTCGCCTGCTTGCTATACAGGCTGCCGTTCCGCATGAAAGCAAAGTTTACGGTAATACCATCGCCATACACCTCCCGATACGGATAACTGAATTTCTTGATTTCATCATTCAGTGTCAATCGCTGAGAATCTATCCGTTTGCTTCCACTGTACACATCGACCAGCAGATACACATTCTTTTCACTGGTTCCCACATACAAGGTTGCCGGAGCCGATTCGTTAAACTCGGTTCCATCCTGATAGAACCAGTCGACAGCAGGATACGGGAGTCGTGTATCCAGACGCGAGAACAATGTAAAATCTTGCTCTGCCGTACATACTCGTCCCTGCGCATCCGTTGCAGAAATTTCAATGCGATATCTGCCCGAAGGCAATGCAAGCAATTCGGAAGGAACAAACGAACGTTGAGCTTCCGCCTTGCCTTCCAGTTGCAATCCGGCTTTCTTGCCCGCTTTATCCAATGCAAACACACGGTAAGCGACCTCTGTCTGTACAGGAGTTCCATTCAGATTCAATGCCATAAACTGCACCTTTTCCTGTTTCTCACGCATGACCATACCCGACAGTCCGCGTATCTGCAAGCCCAACGACTGCTTACCCACCGGAAGTGACAAGGTGTTTGTCTGTGTTTCAGCCGCTCCATCGGTTACCTCTGCCTGTACTTCATATACATAATAACGGTGCTCCAGCATATCCCTTCCGGTTGTTTCCGGGGCAGTAAGCACCACACGGACACTAAAATTTCCATCAGCATCCGTCTGCACCTCACCGTTATCCAACTCTACCTTATTCATACCTCCCATACGGAACCACATATATTCCGAACGGGATATCGTATATTTTACCTTTGCCATACGGACTGGTGCTCCGGCAAATGTCTTTGCTTCTCCTTTCACCACAATGGAATCGCCCATATTATATGTGTCTTCGTACGGAGTAAAGACCACATCAAAAGTAGGACGCTTGTATTCCTCTACCTTGATAATGGCAGAAGCTCCATCCATCGACACATAATAAGTACCGGGAAGCAGGTTCTGTGGCAGCACAAATTCACCCGACAATACGCCAAAGTCGTCTGTCGATACGGTATATTCGGCTACATTACGCTCGGAAGAATACAGTTTCAGAGAACTTTTTTCGCCCTTTATCACACGAAGAGAATCACCGTTCTGTTCGTAAACCATACCGGAAACATATACTTTCTGTCCCGGACGATACAACGAACGGTCGGTAAACAGATTTACCTTCTTCTTCCATCCCTGCACTGTTTCTCTGACAAACGAAGCATTTCCTCCTATACTTGAAATAGCAGTGAAATCATTTCCTGCCATACGGACATTGTAATAAATCCTGCCCGAACGGGGAACATCTACCGTAACACTGCCTTTACCATCGGTCTTATATACCTGAAGCACATTGTATTCATTTCCGCTCGACCGATACGTAACCACTTCTGCACCCGGAACTGGTCTGCCCGTCAGTTTATCTACAGCAACAAACTCCTTGCGTCCCTCTGACACAGGAATACTGATGCACTGATAAGGAGAAACAAACAACAACGAATAATCAATACCTTTCGCACTCCCTTGAGGAATTTGCTTTAACATGTAAATTCCCGCTTCGGGCAATGTATAATGCAATACCGTATCACGCTTTTCGTAATCGGGGGTAGAAGGCAAAGCGTAGTAACATGAAGCCACTTTTGTACCGTAATTCTGTATCAACGTTTCTTCCTTCAGATTGCCGCGAATCAATGAAGAAGCAGGAGATATATTCAGACGATACAATTCGAAAGACACTCCTTTCAGATTGGCATACGTCAGGTTCATATCCGCCTCATAGTTGGGATATACAAAAGGAATATTCATTGAAAGATACGGACTGGAAGCAAAATCAATGTATGAACGCAACTGAGACACCCATTCGTGCTTAGGATATTTTTCAATTCCTTCTCGTGCCACCTCAACCGACTTAAGCAGTTCATTGTTCATACGATAGACATAGGCCAGCTTTACATATACATCGGCACAGACCGGCAGATCCTTGTATTCTTCTGCCAGCTTACGCAATTCCTCCGCTACCTGCTCCGGTGTCAGCGCTTCACGTACGATGCTACTTCCCGCCCCTTCCCAGCAGTACAACAAACGGGCTTCCTTAGTCAGTAAAGCTGCCTGACGGTTGCTTTCACCGTAGAAAGCAATCAGTCCGTCGTACAGTGACAATGCTTCCGACACACATTTCAGTCTGTCGGAATTAAAACGATAAACAGACAAACGTTCAATTGCCTGCCGGGAAAGCAAGTCGAACATATTATCATCCAGATACTTTTCACTCAGCTCGCCTGAAGTTGTCATCGGACGGAAATCCTTGGCAGAAGCCTTACCCAGTACCTCTCTGTCTTTCAGCGAAAGACGGAAATACCGTATCGCATCATCTTCCGTGCCCAACTGCTGATTATCCAGTATCAGGCTACCCATTACATGATTCAGTGCGGCACACCCCACCCTATCTGTTTCGCTTTCTGCCCATTTCCGGATACCATCGTACTCTGCCTGTGCACTGTCCGGAGTAAGCTGGATGCGTGATTCAGCACGCACAATATAGGCCTTCATCATCTGAGGGATGTTCTTTTCACTTTTCGCTTTAGTGTATATTTTATCAACTACACCAATAACCGTTTTCGGCAAGTCCTTCTTTTGGGCCGCTTCTACTTCTTTCCAAAGTTCATTATAACTCTGTGCCTGCAATACAGATGGAAACAAACTGAAAAACAGTATCAGCCAGCTCATCAAATGTACTTTCTTCATATCGCATATAGTTTGGTTTCACATAACATTGTTTTATAAAGAAAAGAAATTTTCACTTAAATGCTGCACAGATTTTAATTAAATTATCTGAAAGACTAAGTAAGTTACCATAAAAGACATTGAAACCTTATCCCAAAACATGCTGATGTTTCTTCTAAAAGATGCTCATGTTTTCCCCAAAAAATGCTGATGCTTTATAGAACTTCTGCCCGTATTTTTCAAAAAAAAAATCCTTCGCGCTCCTGTATTTCCAAAGAAATTCCAAGAAGCGCAAAGGATTATGAAGGCATCCTTTAACGGGCTGTGGTACAAAATTTCCTGTCGTATCCGACACTATCAACGGGGTGCTTAAACCTTTCTGTCATTACATTTTCATAAGTATATCAGTTTGCCTTCCAAATTATATAGAGATTGTGTACTGTGTTGATTTTCAATTAAATTAAACGATATTCATCATATACACCCCAACAAATAAAAAGCGCCCACCTTATATATATTCACATCTATTGTTTCATATCTTATATCCGATTATAAGCCTTCATTCAGATAGACTTCCAGATTGGTATATCCTTCACGACTTAACGTTACTGCTGGTCCATCTGCCGGATTCTCGGAATCCAATCCGTGTTTTCTTTCCCACACATCGGGCATACCGTCACCATCAGTATCCAGAAGAGCCTGCAAATCGGTATTTCCGTCGGAAAGGTCCACCCATGGTGATGAAGCTCCTTCAGGCATGACATCCTCGGGCAAGTCGATTATGCCAGGCGAACTGGCAGCCTTTTTATCAATGCTTCCCATATAAGTCGCCGTACCGGTACGAGTTTCTCTTACAATCCGCTCATCGATTTCATCTCTCCATTTGGAACATCCGGCTGAAGCCAGCACTTTCTCGAAGGCTTCGGCAGCTGTATGTGTGGTAACAATACCTGCTTCCAATGGAGCTTTCAGCCGTATCGTATCGCGTGTGACGGAAGAAAAGTATCCGTCGGCACTTGCCGTATCAAGCTGTTCGTATATACCTTTCGTCCAGTTATCGGCTGAAACTTCGGAAAAGCCTTCTACTACATTACCGTCCACATAAAACTTTCCCCACACATGCAGCATGGGATGCCAGATGTTGGGCTCCCCTTTCTTGTTATAACAATATTTTTTAGAACGCACACCGACAGAAGCAATCCGATAACGCACCTTATTATGAGGTGTAGCAGGACCGGGTTTATAATAATTATTCACGATATTGACTTTCATTCCTTCGCCTCCATAGCAGCCATTGCCAGCCCAGTTGTAGTACACATTGTTACGGATATCCACATACTCTCTGGTCTGTGTTCCCGGACGAGGTCCCATACGCGGAACTCTACTCACATGATGTGCCATGAGATTATGATGGAACGAGGCATGATCTCCTCCTACTATACCGCCAAATCCGTGCGCTCCCTTGGCATGCCCTCCGTTATTCAGACTTTCTGAGATGATACACCATTGTACGGTAGTATTCTCATTTCCATATACAGAGCAAGTTTCGTCTACCGACCAGCTGATGGAGCAATGGTCTACAATGATATTGCGATGATCGGTAGCTCCAAGTCCGTCGGGTTCTCCCTTGATTTCGTTGCCAACCCGAAAGCGTACATAACGGATTATAACATCGTCTGCCTTGATAGTTACCGGATAACGTGCAATACATACTCCACGTCCCGGAGCTGTCTGTCCGGCAATGGTCAGACTATCGTTCACTATTTGCAGGGGACGGTTCAGAAAAATGTTACCCGAAACATCGAACACCACGGTACGTGCCCCTTTCTTATTTACAGCATATCGGAGAGTTCCTTCCTGCTCTCCATCTTCGAGTGTGGTAACATGATATACCTTACCCCCTCTTCCTCCGACAGTATATCTTCCGAATCCTTCAGCTCCCGGAAAAGCCGGAAGAGCAGTTCCACCGTCAGCTGCAATCATCGTTCCAGTGGGGAAAAACAATAATAAGATTAATAAAAATAACGGATGCTTCATAACTATCAGATTTTATTCCTGCTGTTTTCGATAACGCAAAAATAAGATACCCCTGAAGAAAAGACGTGCATTATTTAAGTAAACAATGTATACTATTTAGGCAAACCGGCGATATGAATAAATATTGCATGACATACGGACTATTTTTCAAGACAAAGCAATGGCGCCATCAGCAGCCGGACGATAAATCGTACAGCAACCAATAACGCCATGCCTTAATCAACAACTATTTCCAGAAATTACTGCTGTTGTTTCTTTATAATATCCTGCACCAGACTATGCAGATACATTTCAAGATTTGTATATTTTCCAGCCGGATCGAGTGTATTCGCATTACCGTCATCCGGATTATTGGCATCGAGCCCGTATGCCGTTTCAAAAGCATCAGGCATACCGTCGCCGTCTGTATCGGTCACATCACGCGAGGTATCTTTCGCAAGTTCCGGATAAGGATTGTCACCCAGTTCGGACAATGCCTGCAATACATCTTCAGGTTCGTTGATGTATCCAGGCTTATTTCCTGAAGCCGTACACGTAGCTTTTCCTTCTTTGACATCCGAAAGGACAAGCTCGTCGATTGCATCCCGATAATTGCAGGCTCCAGCATAGTTCAATACCGCCTGATAAGCTTCCTGTGCCGAATGCTCGGTTGTCATTACCGGATCGACTACCGGCGACTCCTTACGGATAGCCTTCATGGTTTCTTCAGTCCACAGATTATCTACCTTACTGCCGTTTTCCTGCTGTGCGTAAATACCTTTTGTCCAGTTGTCTGCCGTAACATCATCGTGTCCTTCCACCACGTTTCCCGTTACATAGAAAGTTCCCCATTTATGCAAGGAAGGATACCAGTCGTTGTAAGAACCATCGTCTTCAGTCACATAATCGAGAGTACGAACACCAATCTTGGCTATACGGTAACGGATACGGTCTGTTTCCTTACCCGAATTAGTAGCCGGTCCCGGTTTATAATAATTGTCTACAATATTTATATTCTGATTTTCGGCTCCGTAACAGCCCTCTCCTGCCCAGTTATAAAATACATTATTCCGGATATCGACATACTCATTAAGCTGTGTGCTGGGGCGCGGACCCAGACGAGGAACACGGCTTTCGCAATGTGCTATCAGGTTATGGTGATAGGAAGCTTTGTTTCCACCCCAGTTTCCTCCGTAGCAATGTGTACCCTTGCCATGAACCGATACACGAAGTGCCTGAGCTGCGATGCACCACTGCACGGTAGAGTTCTCCATACCGTACACCGAGAAACATTCATCCACACTCCAGCTCACTGAACAATGGTCTATGATAATATTCTTTTTATCCATACCTCCCAGTCCGTCTGGTTCTTTTCCACTGTCATCTCCGGGACGGAAACGAAGGAAACGGATGATAACTTCATTCGAATTGATGACAAAAGCATAATCGGCAAGACAAATACCTCCCGGAGAAGTCTGTCCGGCAATAGTCAGATTATCGTTATTGGTTTTTAAGTCGGCTTTCAGATGAATGGTTCCTGCGACATCAAACACAACAGTCTTTGCACCTTTCTGTTTCAATACCCAGCGTAATGTTCCCTCTGCCGGATTGTTGGCATCGTCGTCCAGACTGGTCACGTGATAAACCTTTCCTCCTCGTCCACCTACGGTATTCTTTCCATACCCTTCTGCACCCGGAAATGCAGCAAACTCTACCGGATCCATCTGCAAAGGTCCATCAGGATTATCTTCACCTCCTGGTTCCTCGGTTTCTCCACTCTCTGTACCTCCACCAGCTGGCTGTTCTGGTGTATCATCCGAACATGCTGTTCCTCCCAAAGCAGCAAGCAGACATGCACTGAAGAGGATTCTTTTAAAATTTCTGTTCATAATATTAAATGTTAAGTAATTTAGGACTTGTTTTGGAAGCAAATTTAGGGAAAAGCGAGTATACGGAGTTGCACAAATTGATTTATGATGTACAAACATTAGTCAATCGTACATAAATATACCTTGCAGAGAAATTGTACAACGAATTGCATAAATACTATACAAGGCTTTCTGGTATACGGGCTATTTTTGTGAACAACACTCAAAATTGTATCTTATGCATATCCTGAAAACTTCAATTTTAAGCGGTTTACTGCTGACAGCCGCTGCATGTATATCCTGCCAGACATCAGAACCGTGTTCATGGAAGGAGATGGAAAAGGTGTACAACCAGATTTCTCCTCCAACTTTTCCCGACAAGACGTATGTGATAACCGATTATTACAACGGAAAAGATTCACTATACACCGATGCGATTAATCGGGCCATCGAAGCCTGCTCTTCACAAGGAGGAGGAACCGTACTCGTTCCCGACGGCGAGTTTCTCACGGCTCCTATCCGCCTGAAATCGAACGTCAACCTTCACCTGTCGGACAGTACCATTCTGAAATTTACAACCGACTACAATCTGTTTGAAACCGTACTTACACGTATAGAAGGCATCGACTGCCATAACATATCTCCGCTGATTTATGCATACGGAGAAAACAATATTGCCATTACCGGAAAGGGGAAGCTAGACGGACAGGCTAGTACAGACAACTGGTTTGCAGAACAGCGCATCCGTGGCATTAAGGCAGAAAACGGAGAAACGGTCAACGAAAAGGCCCTGCTGTACCAGATGAAAGCAGATTCTATCCCCGTAAAAGAACGCGTCTTTGAAAAAGCGAACGGCATCCGCCCGCAGTTCATCAATTTATATAAATGCAAGAACATTCTGCTGGAAGGATTCACCATCAACCGTTCTCCGTTCTGGCTTATCCATCCGCTGCTGTCGGAAAACGTAACCATAAAAGGTGTGAAAATGCAAAGCCACGGTCCGAACAATGACGGATGCGATCCGGAATCGTGCGAAAACGTGCTGATAGAAGACTGCGACTTTGACACGGGCGACGACTGCATAGCCATAAAATCGGGACGCGATGAAGACGGTCGTTACTGGAACATTCCCTGCAAAAACATCATCGTACGTGAATGCCGCATGAAAGACGGACATGCAGGAGTAGCCATAGGAAGCGAAATAACCGGAGGATGCCATAATGTATGGGTAGAGAACTGCCGGATGGACAGCCCCGAACTGGACCGTATTATCCGTATCAAGTCCAACCCTATGCGTGGTGGAAACGTAGCAAACGTCTTTGTACGGAATATCACCGTAGGCGAATGTAAACAATCTATTCTGGGAATAGAGCAAAAATACTGGCATGTAGACGAAGGTCCGTATCTGCCTCTCTTCGAGAATATCCACCTGGAAAATATAACCAGTAAGAAAAGCCAGTATGTGCTTCATCTTGACGGATTTGACGATAAATCTCAGATACGCAACATCTACCTGAAAGACTGCTCATTCGAAGGAGTAGAAAAGCCGGAAATCAACAAAGTAACAGGAGCTGAAAATATCCGTTTCGAAAATGTAACTGTAAACGGAGAACCATTCCACGAAATGTAATTATTTCGTGGAATGGTTTTCCTTATATTCCGTAGGCGTACATCCCATTGCAGCCTTGAATACACGACTGAAATACTGGGGAGAAGAAAATCCACACATATAGGCAACTTCCGATACCGTATATTCTCCCGACTCCAGTAACTGCACCGAACGTTTCACACGCATATCTTTCACAAAGTCAATCGGTGAAACACTCAGAATCGATTTTATCTTCCGATAGAACATCGAACGTCCCATTCCCATCGAGTCGGCAAGATCCTCTATCTTAAAGTCCGAATTATTCAGGTTATCTTCTACACTCTGTATGATATTCTTGATAAACTCTTCATCAAAATGAGTGATTTGCGGAAGTGAAGGCGACAGATCCTCCAGCCGGTGTTCCTGCTTTTCTTCAGTTGCCGTTACGGTCACCTCGTCCAGACTACGTCCTGCCAGCAGGAAGTCTTTCAGGTGAGTGCGCTGCAACAATACCGATTTCAGACGTGCACGTAAATAAGCAGAACTGAACGGCTTCGTAATATATCCGTCGGCACCATACTCCAGTCCCTTTATACGATCGTCCAGCGAAGCCTTTGCCGACAAGATAATAACCGGAATATGGCAGACATTATGATTTGTCTTGACAGCATTCAGCAGTTCAATACCATCCATTTCAGGCATCATGACATCACTAACCACTACATCGGGCATTTCTGCCAGAACTTTTTCCAGTCCGATTCGTCCGTTCGGAGCCTCCAGTACACGATATTCTTTCTGAAGGATATGAACAATGAAGTGACGCAGCTCATCATTATCTTCTACAACCAATATCGTTATATCCTTCTGATCTTCCAGTTCTTCGGGCATCTGAACTTCGGAAGAAACATCCCGGCTGCCGTCATCCAATATAAACTCTACATTCTGGTCATTGCGATAAGCCTCAGCCCTCAAAGGCAATGAAACAGTAAAAGTACTTCCTTGTCCCAACGCCGTATCAACTTCAATCTTGCCGTGCATCATCTCTACCAGATTGTGTACCAGCGAAAGTCCTATTCCTGTAGAAACCGCCGAGCGTTCGCTTCCAAATGTTTCAAAACGGTCGAACAGCTTGCTCAGCTTTCCGATATCGATGCCTTTTCCCTCATCTTTTACCCGGATCAGTACATTATCCGCCTGCATCTCGACGATAAGCGAAATAGATTTTCCCTTGGGAGTATATTTGAAAGCATTCGAAAGCAGATTGAACACCACCTTCTCTACCTTATCTACATCTGTATAAATCTTGATTTCTTCCTGAGGTGCGACAAAACGGAAATCTATCTCCGACTGATGTGCCATGCCTACGAAATCGGAGTATGCCTTGTGGGCCAAAGATACGATGTCGACCTGCTCTATATAAAGCTTCATCTTATTGTTCTGGATCTTACGGAAGTCGAGCAGCTGATTGATGAGCTGAAGCATACGTTCTGTATTACGCTTGGCCACCTGCATGTTCTCCAGTCCTTCGGGTGAAAGCTTTTCCTGTTCAAGTACTTCTTCAATCGGACCTTCGATAAGCGTAAGCGGAGTACGGAGTTCGTGCGATATATCGGTAAAGAAACGGAGTTTCATATTTGTAAGCTGTTTCTCGAAACCGATTTTTTTACGCAACCCCCATATATACACTACAATACCCGAAACCAGGGCCAAAGCCAGCAGAAACAAGATAACGTACAAGACCCATGCCCAACCTGTTTCCCAGAAAGTAGGTTTCACATGAATATGCAATACCTTGATATTATCCGACCATACTCCGTCGCTGTTGTTCGATTTCACTTCCAGATCAAAATCTCCTGCCGACAGATTTACAAGGCTTACCGAACGGTTCTTTCCGATATACGTCCATTCATCACTCAAATTCTTTATCCGATAAGCATATTCCAGATAAGCAGGCTTGGTAAAATCGAGTGCAGCAAACGAAACCGTAATGTTACGTTCATCGGGTTCCAGTGTCAGCGTATCGTTTACCAGTGAGTTTCTGACTGAGATTCCTCCTCGTTTCTGAATGTTGAAACTTGTAAAGGCTATGTTTGGTGCATAAGCAGTCTTTTTCAACTGTTCCAGATCGATGCGTAACGCTCCTTCATTGCAGCCTACATACATGTTACCCGAACGGTCTACCACCGGAGGTACTTCGGAAAGAATTAAATTGGAGTTGACATTAAAGTGGTCATACACTTCGAAATCAGGCTTTTCCGGAGAGAACTTACAGATAATATTCTCGAACATAATCCACAGTCTGCGTTTGTTATCCTCTACCATGGCAAAGGCTATGTCCGAAGGCAGACCGTTTTTCTTATTGTAATGGAAAAAGTCAATCTTGTCGGACAACAGTCCTCCCAGTTCCACCTGACTGATTCCTCCACAGAAGGTAGTAATGTATACTTCTCCGTCGGAAGTTTCCAGTATATGCATCACATCGTTATCACTCAAACTGTTCTCACGGTTCGGTTCACAGTAATTCAAGTAAAAATGAATATCCTCAGGATTGTCAAACTGCGAGGAGAACGAAATCAATCCGTCGGTCGTACCCACAAGTATCACATCATTCGACAACGGACAGACGCTGCGCACACGCATACATTTTCCGGAGGGATAATTTTTTTTCAGCTTGTTGGTAACATTTATAAAGTGCAGATTCTCCGGCTCACCTACGGCAAGATTCAAGCCACCCTCATATGTTCCTACCCAGATATGCCCGAAACGGTCTTGTGCTATAGAATAAACCGAATTACAGTTTATCCCGTCCGGATTGTTTTCCTCAATCTGATAGTGTTTAAAGACATACCCTTCTCCACGAGGTTTGCCTACAAACAACCCGTTACCGCGGCTTCCTATCCAGAAATTTCCACGGCTATCTTCAAAGAAAGAATAAATGTTAGCTCCAAACACCACCGAACCGTCTTTTACGATTCTGCCGTCAGGACTCAGGTTTCCGCAATATCCGAAATCTTTATCGTACACCTTCACCATTCCGTCCTTCGATGCCACCCAGATTCTTCCGCGCGAATCGATGTACAAGCCCCTGACCAATGCACTGGACGTGTTGAGATACTCAAAATTTGTATTCAGAAAAGCAATACGGTCAATTCCGCCTTCCTGAGCCATCCATACATTTTTATGATTGTCTATGTAATAAACCCGGTTGATACCTTCGTACATCGTTTTGGTAGCATCGTTCAACATATAGCTCTGTTGAAACACATGCTTTTTAGGATTGTAATACGAGAAAAAGCCATTATTAGAATACGCCCATATATGACCATACTCATCTTCATGGATAAAACAGGCTTCATCTTCACTTGCCTGTCGGCGGGGATAGTCCAGAAACTCAGCTTGCCGGCACTTCGGATCCAACCTGACTATATGCTTGAGCTTGTTTTGCACCCATATATTCTTTTTCGAATCCTGAAAAATATAAACCGGCTGAAAATCCTCCTGAGTTTCGTCGAGTAACAATGAAACCGACTTTCCGTCTGCCGGATTATAAACCGCAAAGCTTCTCTTCATCAATATACCCAGCAATCCGTCGGAAAGAGGAAAAATCTGCCGGATATTTTCTGCCGGACGAGATAGACATACGTCAGATAGTCCCTTTTCCGGAAGGTATTCCATCAGCTTGTTTCTACTATCTGCCACGAAAAATCGCTTGCCGACACTAGCGGTATATCGATAAGCATCATTTCCTTTCAGTGCGTTATTGCCATATACAAAATATCCTTTGTCTGTCAGCACCCACTCATTGCCCTGCATATCGAGTGAGACTGTGAACACGTATCGTTTGCGTTCCGCATCCGAATGGGCAGGCAAGTATACCAGCCCTCCCTTGTCTTTATACCTGAAACAATCGATACGCCACAAATCACCATTCGTACCTACAATCCACACCATTCCGTTTGGAAGGGTGATAATTTTCGAGGCAGCCGTACACAACTTTACCTCCGGATGATAGACAAATACATCCTCAAAACACTCCCGGCGTATATCGAACAGATACACCCTTCTGTCGTAACTCTGGCACACCAGCATCTGATTACCTCCGAGTTGCAGATTCACCAGACGGTTATACTGAAGCTTGACCTTGTCTGTAGGATATGTCTTATAGTTTTTAAAGGAATAGCCATCAAACTTTTCCAGTCCGTTCCAGGTAGCCATCCAGATGTAACCCTCATTGTCCTGCAAGACTCCCTGCACCGTATTCTGCGACATACCGTCCTTCACCGAATAGTGCTTCACATTGACAAGTCCTTGCGCTGCCATGTAACACAGGCTGCACACAGCATATATCACCGTTAGAAATAAACTTTTCCCCATACAAATTCATATCGTTTTAGATACGGCAAAGATATAAGAAAGTTTATAACTAAAAAAAATCCTGAAAAACAAATTTTCCCATTGCATCACGAAAGCTTTCTTCCGGACAAGTCCGGCAAAATATCAAGATAATGTATGGAAAACTACCCGACGTTTTTTTAAAACTTCATATAAAAACTTGCTGTATTTTCCTGACGTATGATATACTACCTGCCTAAACCTTACCGAAAACCTCGGCAAAGCTATTAAAAAGTGTGAAGTAAACGAGAAAACATCTGCAATCGGCATTTTTCGATGTAACGCAAGAAAGGGGGATTGCATTTTTTTATACCTTTGCTTCAGGTAAGTATGAATAATAATAAAAACAAGCATATCTACACAATGAAAAAACTGATTGCATTATTCTGCCTGCTGGCTTTCGTTATCGGAGCACAGGCACAGCGTAAGGTCAGCCTGCAAGATGTAGCACAAGGAACCTACCGTGCACAAAGCATCTACGGCATCAAACCAATGCTGGACGGAGAACATTACACGCAGATGAGTTCTGACAAAAAACGTATCGTGAAATACTCGTTCAAAACGGGCAAGGAAGTAGAAGCGATATTCGATGTTACTACGGCAAGAGATTGCCCCGTAAAGTCGTTCGACGATTATATCATGTCGCCCGACGAAAAGCTGATTCTGATTCAGACAGACACGAAACCCATCTACCGTCATTCGTTCACTGCCGAGTATTACATATACAACGTGAAAAACAACAAGATGGAACCGCTTTCTAAAAACGGTCCTCAGCAGGTTCCACTGTTTTCACCCGACGGCTTCCAGGTTGCTTTCGTACGCAACAACAATATTTTCCTTGTGAAGCTGCTTTTCGGCAACAGCGAATCGCAGGTTACAAAGGACGGTGAATACAATAAGGTACTGAACGGTATCCCCGACTGGGTATATGAAGAAGAGTTCTCTTTCAACCGCGCTTTCGACTTCAGTGCCGACAGCAAAATGATTGCCTATATCCGTTTCGACGAGAGTCAGGTTCCCATGTTCAGCTTCCCGTGGTACAAAGGTATGGCCCCCGAAAAGAGCCAGTATGCCACTTATCCGGGAGCTTACGAATACAAATACCCGAAAGCCGGCGAAATGAATTCGAAAGTCAGTGTACACACATACGATATCAAGAGCCACGTTACACGTAAAATGGATTTGCCGCTCGACGAAGACGGATACATTCCACGTATCAAGTTTACTTCCGATCCTGAAAAACTTGCCATCATGACACTGAACCGCCACCAGAACCGGTTCGACATCTATATGGCCAACCCGAGAAGCGCACTGTGCAAGCTTACTATACGCGACGAAGCCGAACAGTACATCAAGGAACAGGCTTATTCTGACATTGTTTTCTATCCGGAAAATATCGTAATGATGAGTGAACGCGACGGATACAATCACTTGTACTTGTATACTATCGGAGGAAACCTGATCAAACAAGTTACCAAAGGTAAGTTCGAAGTGAAGGATTTTCTGGGATGGGATAAGCCAACCAATACGTTCTACTATACCAGCAACGAGGAAAGTCCGTTGCGTACGGCTGTATACAAGACCGATGCCAAAGGAAAGACTATCAAACTTTCTACCCGCACGGGAACCAACTCGGCAATATTCAGTACCAACCTGTCGTATTATATCAATAACTTCTCTAATATCGACACTCCTACACTGATAACGATAAACAATAACAAGGGTAAGGAGCTGACTACACTATTGGACAACTCGAAACTGAAATCGGAAGTTGCTACACTGAACATGCCGAAAAAAGAGTTTTTCAGTTTCCGTACAACCGAAGGTGTAGAGCTGAACGGCTGGATGATGAAACCTGCCAACTTCGATCCAAGCAAGAAATATCCGGTCATCATGCACCAGTACAGCGGACCGGGTTCGCAGCAGGTACTCGACAGATGGGGCATCGGAAGCTTCAGTGATGGAGGCATGTTCGAAGCTTACATGTGCGACAAAGGTTTTGTCATGGTATGTGTCGACGGACGTGGTACAGGCGGACGCGGTGTGGACTTTGAAAAATGTACATACTGCTTCCTGGGAGTAAAAGAATCGCACGACCAGGTAGAAGCTGCCAAACATCTGTCCTCACTGCCTTACATCGACGGAAACCGCATCGGTATCTGGGGATGGAGCTTCGGAGGTTACAATACACTGATGTCGATGAGTGAAGGTACACCAGTATTCAAGGCTGGTGTGGCGATTGCAGCTCCAAGCGACTGGCGCTTCTACGATACAGTATATACTGAACGCTTCATGCGTACACCGAAGGAAAACGGCGACGGTTACAATGCCGGTTCGGCTATCCTCCGTGCTCCGAAACTGCATGGCGACCTGCTTCTGATACACGGAACAGCCGACGACAACGTGCACTACCAGAACTGCGCCGAATACAGTGAAGCACTGGTACAGGCAGGCATACAGTTCGACATGCAGGTATATACCAACCGCAATCACAGCATCTTCGGCGGCAACACACGCAATCATCTGATGAACCGTGTAGCCAACTTTTTTATCGAAAAGCTGAAATAAACTAATAATCATATATTGAGAGTCATGAGGAATTAAAAATTCTACTGCCGATACAAGGCGACGGTTTTTAATTCCTCATTTCTCTTTCTTAGACCAATATACTATGGAACACGTAAAAAAGCCTGAATGGCTGAAAATAACTATCGGAACCAATGCACGCTATACCGATACAAAACGCATTGTCGATACGCATAAACTGCATACGATATGCAGCAGCGGCCGTTGTCCGAATCTGGGCGAATGCTGGGGAAAAGGAACGGCTACTTTCATGATAGGTGGTGCTATCTGTACCCGCTCATGCAAATTCTGTAACACCCTCAGCGGGAAACCGCTTCCGCTCGACACTCAGGAGCCTGAACGGGTAGCCGAATCGGTCCGTCTGATGAAACTGGATCATGCCGTTGTCACCTCGGTAGACCGCGACGATCTGCCTGATCTGGGAGCAGCTCACTGGGCTGCCACAATCAAAGCGATAAAAGAAGTCAATCCGAATACAACACTGGAAACACTCATCCCCGACTTTCAAGGCAGGGAAGAACTGATCCGCATGGTAACCGACGCCCGTCCCGATATTATTTCACACAACATGGAAACCGTACGCCGCATCAGCCCGCTGGTAAGAAGCGTGGCAACCTACGACCGAAGTCTGGAGGTTATCCGCCAGATAGCCGAGAGTGGAATAACGGCCAAGTCGGGCATCATGGTAGGACTGGGAGAAACTCCTGAAGAAGTAGAACAGACCATGGACGACCTGCTGGCAAACGGCTGCCGCATTCTCACCATTGGACAATATCTCCAGCCGAGCCGGAAACATTATCCCGTTCATGAGTATGTCACACCCGAACAATTTGCCCGCTACAAGGAAACCGGAGAAAAGAAAGGATTTGCCACAGTAGAAAGCGGTCCGCTGGTACGTTCTTCCTATCATGCCGAAAAACACATCCGCTATAAGTGAACAATTCGGAAAAGAACCTTGTTACACCTATAAAAAAGACCACGGCAGATGATGAAACTTATATTAAAATACAGAAACAAGATAGTATCGCTCGGACTGTTGCCTATCATAGCAACACTGATATGTTTGCATTTTTTCCAAAATACAATAGTGCTGGGAATAGGTTTTATAGTCTGCCTCGGTCTGCTGTTATACGGCATTGTACGCCTGAAGGATCTGAATTTTTTCCTTCTGCTAGGTAGTATAGGCATAGGTTCCTGCTTCGTACTTCGCCTGTTTACAGGCTACAAATTTATTCCATACGGAAGCATTACTCCCATACTGGAGCTGTTGCTGCTCATTGTGGCATTTATCCATATCACAGCTCCCGAAATCTACAAGGAACTGCAAGAACGGCTGCATCTGAGAAACTGTTTTTCTTTTGTTCTGGAAGCAAAAACCATTGTAATACTTTCATCACTGCATCTTACTATCCTGCTTTTTGTAGACCATATCGAACATCTGTTTTTGGAAGAGGGTTCTTTCTTCCTGATGTACGGCATACCGGTTATTATCTATGTGCTGTGCCTGGTCATCAATGTAGTAGGAATCCATCTCGCACTTCAGGAAAACTTCCGTTATAGTCTGGTGCGCATTGCAGTAGTACACGACGGAAAAATCTACCTGAAACAACGTACCGGATGTCCTGATGAAAAATACGAAAACGCTCCCATGTGGGATATTGCTGTAGAAAGTCCTTTTGAGGGACCAATCGAAAAGAGCAGCGAATACACCGCACGCATTGCCAAAAAGATATGTGCTTCGAAAGATACTACCCCACGGCTTATATTGAAATATACAACTACATCATGCGATGCCGACAACCAGCAACGCGTATCGTTGTACATTCTCCCTCTCCAGAACGAAACAGACCTGCAGAAAATAACCGGAGGCAGATTCTTTTCTTTCGACGAAATAAGCGAAACCGCTGCACGCAGATACAGTCCTTCCCTGCTTTCAGAACTGGATACACTTCAGATGGCAGCAGAAATGTGGAAGGCATTCGGTGCTTCCGAATAGTATTTTTATTTATAAATCAAAAATATACACGGTATCTTTGAAAGGTCGGGCAAATGACCTTTCCATTCCTGAACAGTCTTGGTTTTGATATATTCCCCCTCACAGGTAATATTGGCAGCCACACAAAGTTTGGTTTGCGGACGGCAGGCTTTCAAGATATCCTCCAGCATCTTGTTGTTACGGTAAGGTGTTTCGATGAAAAGCTGTGTCTGATGCTCACTGTATACCCGCTGTTCCAGTTCCTTCAATCTTTTCTGACGTTCTCCCGGTTCGATAGGCAGATAACCGTGGAAAGCGAAACTTTGTCCGTTGAAGCCCGAGCCCATGACCGACAGGATAATAGACGACGGTCCCACCAAAGGAACCACCTTCAGATTCTTGCGCTGTGCGATAGCTACAACATCTGCTCCCGGATCGGCAACGGCCGGACAACCTGCTTCCGAGATTACTCCCATGGAGTTTCCTTCCTGCAACGGTTTCAGATAACCCGAGATAGCTTCGGGTGACGTATGTTTGTTCAACGGATAAAACGTCAGTTCGTCGATATTGATATCCCGATCCACTTTTTTCAGGAATCGGCGTGCCGAGCGCACATCCTCTACGATAAAATGACGAATCTGCAGAATGATTTCTCTATTGTACGAAGGAAGGACTTTTTCTACCGGAGTATCACCAAGAGTCACCGGCAGCAAGTATAATGCTGTATCCATGATTGTCTATAATCTATATTTTTGTAGCTCAGTCTAAAGTCAGATTGCCGAAATCAGTACGTTCCAGCAGTGTGGCAATACTCACGTCAGAGTGTTGCTTCATGTATTTTTCTACAAGCTGCATTCCCAGCCATAAGCCTATTACCGGCGGAATCTTCTCACCGTTGAGTACCATGCTCGGATCGGAATGTGTATATGCACGAATCAGCATCGGGTCTGTACTCGCGAGATGTCCCCTTTCTTTCATCCATTTCCACATCTCCTTCTCATGTTCCTTGCACCAGTCTTCTTCCTCGCTGCTATATCCCAGCATTGCTCCGTTCGATTTCATCTTAAGTACCTTACGCACTACCCAGTGTATTTTTCCCTGGTGCATGATGACATCGTATAGCGAACGGTGTCCCGGACGCCATTCAAACGGATATAAGCTAAGCAGATAGAAGGTAAAACAGTCGGGAAGTATCCGGTCCGGATTCATCGAGCGGCGCTGATAGTCGTAATAATACCGGCGATAAAGCGGATAGTCTTCGCCCATGTACTTGTCAATACTGAAGCCCAGCAAGCTGTCGCCCACCACTACCGACTGGTTGAGTGCTGAGATTTGCGAGTAGACTGCCGGTATGGGAAATGAAGGTATCTCTTCCCGCAAACGGTGAAAACCTTCGGTAAATCCCTTTTCAAGGGAAGTCATATCTTTGAACTTCTCGGTCGCATCCTGCATCAGCCGGAGCAAAATTGTGTCCGAGTAATACTCACACAAGCGTTCGTTGATAGCCGGCTCGTCTACTGTACCCAGCATGAGCACATCTTCTATCAGAATCTTGGTAGCACGCGGACAGTCGAGGCTCATTTTCTGCAATGCCGAGAAGCTGTTCATTGCCGTGGCCTCAAATTGCAGACGGTCGTAACGGAAAACCTTTATATTCTTATTAAGCAAAACATCGCCGTCTTGCTCTCCTGTATGGCAGGAAACAAGTACGACGATGCTTAGTAATATGAATATAAATTTTCTCATGTAAACAGTTTATCCGTCAGATATTATCCGTAGATAATATTTCCGTTTTCGTCTTTGTATTCATCCAGACCCTTTTCGTAAGTAGCCATAGCACGAAGACTCATACCTATGCTAGAGAAACCTCCATCGTGGAACAGGTTCTGCATAGTGACTTTACGAGTAAGGTCAGAGAACATTACGATACAGTAGTCAGCACATTCGTCAGCCGAAGCATTGCCCAGAGGCGACATGCGGTTGGCGAAGTCGAACAGTTTATCCATACCTTTTACTCCCGATCCGGCAGTAGTCATGGTAGGCGACTGTGAAATGGTATTGATACGTACGTGATGTTCGCGTCCGTAAATGTAACCGAAGCTACGTGCGATAGATTCAAGCAAAGCTTTCGCATCTGCCATATCATTGTAACCGTAGAATGTACGCTGTGCAGCTACATAGCTCAGTGCAACGATAGAACCGTATTCGTTGATAGCATTCAGTTTTTTAGCCGACTGAATCATCTTATGGAATGAAACGGCTGAAATATCCAGCGTTTTGTTCAACATATCATAGTCAAGGTCATCGTAAGTACGTTTCTTACGTACGTTAGGTGACATACCTATAGAGTGCAGTACAAAGTCGATTTTACCTCCCAATACCTCCATTGAACGCTTGAAAACGTTTTCCAAATCTTCTACGCTTGTAGCGTCTGCCGGAATCACTTCGCAATTCAGCTTTTCTGCCAATGCAGAAACTTCTCCCATACGGACAGCAACAGGAGTATTGGACAAAGTGATCACTGCTCCTTCTTCAACAGCTTTTTCTGCAACTTTCCATGCAATAGACTGTTCATTCAGAGCACCAAAAACAATACCTCTTTTTCCTTTCAGTAAATTATAACTCATACTTTTTTTATTATAAATTTGGGGCAAAGATACAAACAATTCTGTTAATCCTGACATTTTCAGGCATGAATCTATGAAAAATGAACAATATTCCCCCCTGCATACCAAAGAATGCATCTTTTGTCAATTTTTCATATATAAAAACACAAGATTGCACATTTTTTTCACCTATTGAATCAAAATGTTCACATCGTTTTCATGCGAACCTGCTAATTTTGTAAACATCAACAAGAGGTTTTTCATAATATTTATTAAGGTTAGAAATTAGGTTAAAAAAAAGTCTTTATTATCCTGCCTGTCAACCTTCTGTGAAAGAACGTTGCCAGGCGCTAAGGATAATAAGTACATTCAAGAAAACCTCACCTTTATTTAAATAGAGTAAAAGAACAACAAGATAAACATAAATATTAGCGCTCATGATTACATTTAGCAACTTAAGACAATGGGCTTTATCAGTATGCATCGCAGCTTTTGCACTGGGCTACACAAACAGTGTAACGGCAAAAAATGCAACAGAAGCCGATAACATCTACAGTGAACTGCCATTTCAGATGAATAAGGTTCAGCTGCCGGTATTTCCCGATTATTCGCGTTCTATTACTGAATTCGGTGCTGTAGCCGACGGTATTACGCTCAATACAGAAGCTTTCGACAAAGCTATCAAGACCGTAGCCGAAAAGGGTGGCGGTAAGGTTATCGTACCTGCGGGACTGTGGCTTACCGGTCCTATCGTACTGCAAAGCAACATCAATTTATATCTGGAAGAAAACGCACTGGTTCTGTTTACAGCCGACCACACTCAGTATCCTATCGTCAAAACTTCATTCGAAGGACTGGAAACACGCCGCTGCCAGTCACCGATATCAGCTCTCAACGCTGAAAACGTTGCCATCACCGGAAAAGGTGTGATGGACGGAAACGGTGATACATGGCGTCCGGTAAAGAAAGACAAAATGACTGCCAACCAATGGAAAAAGCTGGTGGCTTCGGGTGGTGTACTCGATGAATCAGGACGTATCTGGCATCCGAGCGAAGGCTCTATCAAAGGAGCTATGGCATGCAAGAACTTCAATGTGCCCGAAGGAATCAATACCGATGAAGAATGGAACAGCATACGCGACTGGCTGCGTCCGGTTCTGCTGAGCTTTATCAAGTGTAAAAAGGTGTTGCTGGAAGGCGTAACCTTCAAGAACTCTCCAAGCTGGTGTCTGCATCCGCTTTCTTGCGAAGACATTACCATCAACAATATCAGCGTATCTAACCCCTGGTACTCACAGAATGGTGATGCACTCGACCTGGAGTCTTGCAACCGTGCACTGATTCAGAACAGCAGCTTCGATGCCGGCGACGATGGTATCTGTATCAAGTCGGGTAAGGACGAAGACGGACGCCGTCGTGGTGAACCTTGCCAGAATGTCATCATCCGCAACAACGTAGTTCTGCACGGACATGGAGGTTTCGTTGTAGGTAGCGAAATGTCAGGTGGTGTAAAGAACATCTACGTAGACAACTGTACATTCCTGGGAACTGATGTCGGCTTGCGTTTCAAGAGTACCCGCGGACGTGGTGGTGTAGTAGAAAACATCCATATCAACAACATCAACATGATTAACATCCCGAACGAAGGATTGATTTTCGACTTGTTCTATGGCGGAAAGGCTCCGGGTGAAGGCGACGGTTACAACAACCCGACAGAACAAAAGATTCCTGCCGTAACAGAAGAAACTCCTGCTTTCCGCGACATTTTCATCAAGAACGTTACCGCAAAGAACGTAGGACGTGCTATCTTGTTCAACGGTTTGCCGGAAATGCCTATCAAAAATATCCACATCGAAAACGTAACCATGTCGGATGCTAAAGACGGCGTAATACTGAACCGTGCAGATGGTGCTACACTGAAAAACGTGAAAGTCATTACTACTAAAGGTGGAAACAACCTGAAAATGCAGAATGTAACAAACGTTACTGTAGGCGACAAACAATATAAAAAGGTAGGAAACCAGGCAGAATCGTATAAATTCTAACCCGAATCCTTCCGTTATCAGAAATAAGAACGACGAAGGGTCTGTAAACATCCGGTTCAAGTCACGCAAGCTTGGTTCTCATGTTTACAGATTCTTTCTTCCTTTTCGGAACTTCCGACTATAAAATCATATACTACTCCGACAAGTTCTTTGATATCCGGAACTTATCGGATACCGATAAAATGCTGAATATATTATGAAAACATTCTCTGCAATCTGTCTGGCACTGCTGGCAGGAGAACTGAGTGCATCGGCACAAGGTCAGGAAAAGAAAATAGAAGTCATCGTTGAAAATCCGTGGAACGCTGAAAAGGTGGACGAGCCTGTCGTTATTGATCTCAGTTCCCTTGGAGCAGGATTTACTGTCAAGTCGGCTACTGTTTTCGACGGGACAAACGAAATTCCCTCACAGCTCGACGATATGAACGGTGACACCCGTGCCGACGAACTGGCTTTTGTCATCAACCTGCCGGCTTCGGGTAAGAAGACACTCAACGTCACACTATCCAGTCTTAAAAGTGACAAAACATATCCGGCACGTGTGTATGCCGAAATGTTGTTCCGCACTTCCAAGAAAAACAAATATGCCAAAGGATATGCCATCTATGCCGACGGTGCTTCGGACACTTACAACGTACAGCATCACCACGGAGCGGCTTTCGAAAGTGAGTTGGTAGCATACCGCATTTATTTCAATGAGAAACAGACTACCGACCTGTACGGAAAATTCCACAAAGGTCTGGAGCTGGAAGAAAGTCAGTTCTACCCTACCGGCGAACAGTTGAAGCGCGGCTTCGGCGATGATGTCATCAAGGTAAACAGCAGCTGCGGAGCCGGAACACTGAGAGGATGGGACGGTACACAGTCTACACTTATCAAACCGGTTGCCGTACGCGGACAGCGTATCCTGGCTTCAGGACCGGTACGTACCATTGTCGATGCAGAGGTAAAGGGCTGGCAGTATCAGAACAAGGAACTGAACATGATAAACCGCTATACACTGTATGCCGGACACCGCGATGCACAGGTAGATGTGCTGTTCGATGCTCCGCTGGATAAGGAAGTATTCTGTACCGGTGTGCAGAACATTACAGGACACGCCGACATGTTTTCCGACCATAACGGACTGGTTGCAAGCTGGGGTACAGACTGGCCGGTAAACGATACAGTGAAATATAAAAAAGAAACCGTAGGACTGGCTACTTATATTCCCAAGAAGTATGTGGTAAAAGAAACATCCGACAAGGAAAACTTCCTTTATACCATCAGCGCTCCCGGAAAAAGTTCGTTCCGCTACTATACATCATTCACCTCATGCAAGGAAACCTTCGGTTATCCCGACAAGGAAAAATGGTTTGCCTACGTACAGGAATGGAAAAAGGCGTTGGAACAGCCGGTCAAAATTACAGTCGTCAAGAAATAGTCACAACATAAACACCACATCGGGACACAGAAGTTAAAAAAGACAAAGCGAATGGATGTTTCAGGCACTCCGGACGTATTTTATAAAAGTCAGACGATGTGAATAACACACAAATGCGAACAAAATAATTTATTAACTAAATAACCATAATCCATGAAATCAATCGTATTCTCAATCTTACTGGGAAGCTGCCTCGTACCCTCGGTACAGGCACAAAACTATGTATCGAAGGTATGGGTTGCCGACCAGGGTGACGGAACATACAAGAATCCGGTACTATATGCCGATTACTCCGATCCCGATGTTTGCCGTGTAGGCGATGACTTCTACATGACCTCATCCAGCTTCGGATGTCTGCCGGCTTTGAAGATTCTCCACTCCAAAGATCTGGTAAACTGGAGTATCGTGAGCGCAGCCGTTCCGGCTTCACTTCCACCTCATACAGATGTGACGCCTCAGCATGGCAACCGTGTATGGGCTCCGTGTATCCGTCATCACAACGGTGAATTCTATATATTCTGGGGAGATCCTGATCAGGGTATCTTCATGACAAAGGCTAAAGATGTAAAAGGTCCGTGGTGCGAACCGGTACTGGTAAAGGCTGCCAAAGGTATCATTGATACAACTCCGCTATGGGACGAAGACGGACGGGTATATCTGGCACACGCATATGCCGGAAGCCGTGCCGGACTGAAGAGTGTGATCGCCGTATGCGAACTGAGTGCTGATGCTACCCGTACCATCAGTCCGTCACGTATCGTTTTCGACGGTCATGAGGCACATAAAACTTGCGAAGGACCGAAGTTCTACAAGCGCAACGGATATTATTATATCTTCCATCCGGCTGGTGGTGTTCCTACAGGCTGGCAGGGCGTACTGCGTTCGAAAAACGTATACGGACCGTATGAATGGAAAACCGTGCTGGCACAAGGCAACAGCCCTGTCAACGGACCTCATCAGGGAGGCTGGGTAGATACCCCAAGCGGAGAAGACTGGTTCCTGCACTTTCAGGATGTGGGTGCAGCCGGACGTCTGGTTCACCTGCAGCCGGTAAAATGGGTAAACGACTGGCCTGTAATCGGTGAAGACAAGGATGGCGACGGTTGTGGCGAACCTGTACTGACTTACAAAAAACCGAACGTAGGAAAGACATATCCTATCTGTACCCCGCAGGAAAGCGATGAGTTCAATACAAACGAACTGGGCCTGCAATGGCAATGGAATGCCAATATCAACGACAAATGGTACTTTGCCGATCAGGAACATGGAGTATTGCGCCTCTATTCTTATCCGGTTCCCGAAAACTACAAGAGCCTGTGGGATGTGCCCAACATGCTGCTGCAAAAAATCCCTGCTCCAAGCTTCAGCGCTACCATGAAGATGAAGTTCTCTCCTATTGCCAAGTACAAAGGCGAACGTACAGGACTGGTAGTTATGGGTATGAACTATGCAGGTATCGTGCTCGAAAATACCGAAAACGGACTGGTCCTCTCTCAGGTAGAATGCAAGAAAGCCGATCGTGGCGGCCAGGAAACCGTAAACGAAACCCTTCCGCTGAAAGGTAATGAAATTTACCTGCGTGCCGAAATCACTACTACGAGTGAAAAGATCGGCAAGAGCGAAGGCGGACACGACCTGGTGGTAAAATGTCAGTTGAGCTACAGCACCAACGGAAAGAAATTCCACAAGTTCGGAAAAGAATTCCAGGTGAAAGAAGGCAAATGGATAGGTGCCAAAGTAGGTACATTCTGCACACGTCCTGCCATCAAGACCAACGACGGCGGCTGGGTAGATGTTGACTGGTTCAGAATCGACAAGTAAAAACGTACAAAAAAATAAAAAACTTGCCCACGTTTATCACAAAACATGGGCAAGTTTTTTTATATATATCAGCATAAAAAAAGCCCGGAAATCTCACGACTTCCGGACCCCAAATATGCTAAAATACAAAATATTCTATCTTATGATTCTCTTACTTCCCATCCCAAAGCACTAGCTCCGAGTACGGCAGCATCAGCATCTTTCAACTGAGAAAGAAGCAATTTTGTTTTTCCTTTATAGATATTCAATACATTTTCTTCCAGTGCTTTCTGGATAGGCTTCATGATATAGTCACCCGACTTAGCCAGACCACCGAAGAGAATGATTGCTTCAGGGCTAGAGAATGCAACGAAGTTAGCCAATGCAGTACCCAAAACTTTACCGGTAAATTCGAAAATTTCCAAAGCCAGCTTATCGCCTTTTACAGCTGCATCGTAAACATCTTTAGACTGGATTTCTTCTGACGGGATGTTTCTCAACAAGCTTGGTTCAGAACGTGCAACAAGGAATTCGCGAGCTGTACGTGCCACACCTGTAGCCGAGCAGTAAGTTTCCAGACATCCTTTACGTCCGCATCCGCACTGACGTCCTGCCGGATCAACAACAACATGGCCAAGTTCACCAGCAAAACCATCGTGACCGTAAACCAGCTGACCGTTGATAACGATACCGCTACCTACACCTGTACCCAATGTAATCATGATGAAATCTTTCAGACCGCGTGCTGCACCGTATGTCATTTCACCGATAGCCGCCGCATTTGCATCGTTTGTAAGCGCTGTAGGAACACCCAGACGTTCTTCGAACATAGCAGCCAAAGGAATAACTCCTTTCCATGGCAAGTTCGGAGCAAATTCGATTGTTCCACTATAATAGTTACCGTTAGGAGCACCTACTCCCACACCTTTAATCTTTTCTGCACCGCCAAACTGCTGGAGCAACGGAAGAAGCTTCTTGCATACAGCGTCCACATATTCGCTTACTTCAGCGTACTGCTGTGTTTTTACAGAATCGGAAGCCAATACATTACCACGAGAATCTACTACTCCGAAAACAGTATTAGTACCACCGATGTCCATTCCCACTACGTAGGGTTTTTCCATATTTATTGTCATGACATTAAATTGTTAAAGGTTAGTTATATGTGGCAAATGTACGCAATCGGAGAAAACCGAACAAATTTTTTTATAAGTTTATTCAACCCTTGTGTAACTTTTTATATCTTAGCCGCGTCTAACGACACGTAACCTGACACAAATCAATCTTAATCATGATACGCTTACAAGGCATCAACAAGACATATCACAACGGAGCACCGCTACACGTGCTGAAAGGCATAGATCTCCGCATCGAGAAAGGTGAATTCGTTTCTATTATGGGGGCCTCCGGATCGGGAAAGTCTACCTTACTAAATATATTAGGGATTCTCGACAACTACGATTCGGGCGAGTATTACCTGAACGATGTGTTAATAAAAAATCTGAACGAAACCCGTGCGGCGGAATACCGGAACCGCATGATCGGATTCATCTTTCAGTCGTTCAACCTGATTTCGTTTAAGAATGCCATGGAAAATGTGGCACTGCCGCTGTTTTATCAGGGAGTGGGCAGAAAGAAAAGAAACGAACTGGCTATGGAGTATCTCGACAAGCTGGGACTGAAGGAATGGGCACACCACCTGCCCAACGAGCTTTCGGGCGGACAGAAGCAGCGTGTGGCCATAGCCCGGGCACTGATATCGAAACCTCAGATTATCCTTGCCGACGAACCTACGGGTGCACTCGACAGCAAGACGTCGGTGGAGGTAATGAACATCCTGAAGGAGCTACACGACAAGGAAGGGCTGACCATCGTGGTTGTGACGCACGAAAGCGGAGTAGCCAACCAGACCAACAAAATCATCCACATCAAAGACGGAGTGATAGAGCGGATAGAAGACAACATCGACCACAATGCATCTCCTTTCGGCAAGAACGGATTTATGAAATAAACGCACACAGAACCAGCCATGACCGACTTGATACAGGAAATATACGGAACCATCATGCGCAACAAGCTGCGCACCATACTGACGGGATTTTCCGTAGCATGGGGAATTTTCATGCTGATTGTATTGCTGGGGGCAGGAAACGGACTTATCCATGCTTTCGAGGGACAATCGCAGAACATGAAAATGAACTCTATCAAAATTTATCCGGGATATACATCGAAACCGTTCAACGGACTGAAAGAAGGCCGAAGACTCTCGCTGAACGAAAGCGATCTTCAGCTTACCGCAGAGGCATTCCCCGATAAAGTCATCACCACCGGAGCCAGCATCAGCAAGAGCGACGCCATCCTCACCTTCGGCAAGGAACATGTTTCCATTTCGCTGGAGGGCGTCTTTCCCAACTATACGGAACTGGAAGCTGTAAAACTGAAACAGGGACGTTTCATCAACGACCGCGACATGAAGGAACGCCGGAAGATGATCGTACTGCACGAAAAGACTGTCAAGATGCTGTTTCCACGTACCCAGGCGATAGGAAAGTATATCGATGTACAAGGAGTGGCCTATCAGGTAATAGGCATCTACACCGACCAGAACAGTTTCTCGCCCTCGGCACTTGTTCCCTTCACGACACTTCAGCTTGTATACGGCAAGGGCGACAGTATAGACAACCTGACATTCACTACGCAAGGGCTGACAGACGAAGTCACCAATGAGAAATTCGAGCAGAGCTACCGCCGTGCCATGGGACTCCACAAAAACTTCGATCCTACCGACCAGAGTGCCATCTGGATGTGGAACCGCTTCACTCAATACCTCCAGCAAGAATCGGCAGCCCGTATGCTGCACATAGCTATCTGGGTAATCGGTATATTCACCCTGCTGAGCGGCATCGTGGGGGTAAGCAATATCATGCTTATCACCGTACGCGAACGTACCCACGAGTTCGGCATCCGGAAAGCTCTGGGAGCCAAACCGATGTCTATCATGTGGCTCATTATCTCGGAGAGTGTGGCCATCACTACTTTTTTCGGCTATATCGGCATGGTGGCAGGCATTGCCGTCACAGAATATATGAATCAGATAGCAGGCAGACAGACCGTCGATGCGGGTGTGTTCAGCGTAACGGTTTTCGAAAACCCGACAGTAGACCTCAGCATAGCTGTTCAGGCCACACTCACACTGATAATTGCCGGTACGCTTGCCGGACTCTTTCCGGCACGTAAGGCAGCCCGTATCCGTCCTATTGAAGCATTAAGAGCAGACTGACATGAGAAGAGTAGATTTTGACACCTGGGAGGAAATCCTCCTTACCATTACACGTAACAAGACACGAAGCGTGCTTACTGCCTTCGGTATCTTTTGGGGAATATTCATGCTGGTTGCCCTCATGGGCGGAGCTCAGGGTATGCAGGACATGCTTTCACGCCAGTTTCAGGGATTCGCCACCAATTCCGGCTTTATGGCGACAAACAAGACCTCGAAAGCCTACAAGGGTTTTCAGCAGGGAAGGTGGTGGAACATGGAAAATCAGGATGTGGAACGCATACGCAACTCTGTGCCAGGCATCGATGTGGTGACTGCCACCATCGCACAATGGGGAGTAAATATCGTACGTGAGGAATACACGCTGTCGGGAACCCTGAAAGGACTTTATCCGGAATACGACAAGATAGAAGAACCGATTATCCGTATGGGACGTTCGCTGAACGAAACCGATATACGCGACCGCCGGAAGGTATGTGTCATCGGGAAGCGTATCTACGAAACGCTCTTTCCCAAGAAAGACAATCCGTGCGGACAATTCATTGAGATAAATGGCATCTATTACCGTGTAGTAGGCGTAAACGAGGCTACAGGTAACATGTCGGTCAACGGACAGTCGGAAACCTCGGTGGTTATCCCGTTCACCACCATGCAGCAGAACTATAACCGTGGCAAGCAAATCGACATGCTGGGATATACAGCCAAGAAAGGATATTCCATCAGTCAGGTAGAAAAGGATGTGGAACGTACTATCAAGCTGGCACACGCCATTCATCCCGACGACGAACAGGCTGTCATCCGTGTAAATGCGGAAGCAATGTTCAGCATGATGGACAACCTGTTTACGGGCATCCGGATGCTGGGATGGCTCGTAGGACTGGGTACACTGCTTGCCGGAGCCATCGGAGTCAGCAATATCATGATGATAACCGTCAAGGAACGGACAACTGAAATCGGTATCCGCCGCGCCATCGGTGCACGTCCCGACGACATTCTGCAACAGATTCTGCTGGAGAGTATGGTACTTACTACGCTGGCCGGTATGGCGGGCATATCGTTTGCCGTCTTCCTGCTCAACATTGTAGAAACGGCCACTTCGGAACCGGGACTTCCGGCACATTTCCTTATCAGTTTCTGGCAGGCTGTCGGAGCTTGCATCCTGCTCGTTGTTCTGGGACTGCTTGCAGGACTGATTCCTGCTTACCGTGCCATGGCTATCAAACCGATAGAGGCGATACGCGACGAATAAACGCTTACCCGCTGTTAGTAATGAAGAAATAAAAACATAAACCAATTTATATGAAGAAGTATATCAAAATAGGCATATTGGTGCTCATCGCACTGATATTTATAGGAACATTCGTTTTCCTGTATCAGAAGTCACAGCCTAAAGACACGAAGTACGACATTCAGAAAGTAGAAACCACCAATCTGGTACAGACTACCGTAGCAACGGGAAAGATTGAACCGCGCGACGAGGTACAGATCAAGCCGCAGATTTCGGGTATCATTGCCGAAGTATACAAAGAAGCGGGCGAGAAAGTAAAGAAAGGTGAAGTCATAGCCAAAGTAAAGGTTATCCCCGAACTGGGACAACTGAACTCTGCCGAAAGCCGTGTCCGCCTGGCAGAAATGAACGGACGTCAGGCAGAAACCGACCTGACACGTATGGAAAAGCTTTACAACGATAAGCTGGTAAGCAACGAGGAATACGAAAAGACACTGCTGGCTGCCCGTCAGGCACGTGAAGAGATTCAGGCAGCCAAAGATAATCTGGAGATTGTAAAAGAAGGTATCACCAAAAACAGTGCTTCGTTCAGCAGCACTCTTATCCGTTCTACCATCGACGGTCTGATACTGGACGTACCTGTCAAGGTGGGAAACTCGGTTATCATGAGTAACACATTCAATGACGGTACGACCATCGCTACCGTAGCCGATATGAGCGACCTGATTTTCCGCGGCAACGTAGACGAAACAGAAGTAGGACATATCCGTGAGGGAATCCCCGTAAAAATCACTCTGGGAGCCTTGCAGAACATGAAATTCGATGCCATACTGGAATATATCTCGCCCAAGAGCGTAGAAAACAACGGAGCCAACCAGTTTGAAATCAAGGCAGCCATTACTGTTCCCGACAGTGTCACCATCCGTTCGGGCTACAGTGCCAATGCCGAAATGGAGCTTCAGCGTGCAGATAATGTGCTGGCTGTACCGGAAAGCACACTGGAATTTTCGGGAGATTCTGCCTTTGTCTACGTACTGACCGACAGTGTTCCGCTACAGAAGTTCGTACGCCGTGCTGTCAAGACCGGTATCAGCGACGGAATCAAAATGGAAATCAAACAAGGTGTCAGTGCCGGCGAACTTGTCCGCGGACTGAAACACGAAGACTAATCTTTATGCAATCATGAAACTGAAACAATTATTTATCATAGCTTCCGTTGTCACAATGCCGGCTTATGCCCAGCAGAAATGGGACTTGAAGCAATGTATCGACCATGCCATTGCAAACAATCTGACCATCAAGCTACAGGAAGCCCAGCGCGAGCAGAGTAAAGTAGAGTTGAGCACAGCCAAAAACAGCTTCCTGCCCGACTTGAACGGAAGCGCATCGCACTCATTCAATTTCGGCCGGAGTCTTCAGGCAGACAATACCTATCAGAGCCTCAACACCCAAAATACGGGACTGAACCTGAGCACCAGCATTCCACTGTTCAGCGGACTTCAGAAAATAAACAACGTAGCACTCTCGAAACTGAATCTGCAAGCGGCTATGGAAGACCTGAACAAAGCCAAAGAAGATATCAGCATACAGGTAGCTTCGGCCTACCTGCAAGTGCTTTTCAATGAAGAACTGGTGAAAGTAGCCAACGAACAGCTTGCGCTGAGCAAGGAAATGCTGGAGCAGAAAACAGCTTTCTACAAAAACGGAAAGGCTTCGCAGGCCGAGTGGTATGAAGCCAAGGCTCGTGTGGCACAAGACGAACTATCAGCCGTACAGGCGGAAAACAACCGGCGTCTTTCGCTGCTCGACCTGAGCCAGCTGCTGGAGCTTCCCTCTCCCGATGATTTCGCTATCGTATCACCGGCTACCGACTCCATTGCCGGCCTCAAGATACAGACATCACCGGCCGAGGTATATGCCGAAGCGGTTCTGACCAAACCTTCCGTCAAGGCAGCACAGTACCGGCTGGAGGGAGCAGAAAAGAGCATCCGCATGGCTAAGGGAGCCTATTATCCGCAACTCAGCTTCGGAGCAGGTATCAGTACCAATTTCTATAATGTCTCGGGCATGGAGAACGGTAATTTCGGTTCACAGTTGCGCGACAACTTCAGCCAGTATATCGGTTTCTCGCTCAGCGTTCCTATCTTCAACCGTTTTGAAACCCGTAACCGCGTACGCAGCGCCCGTATCCAGCAACATACATACTACTGGCAACTGGAGGAAAGCAAAAAGAACCTCTACAAAGAAATACAGCAGGCATACTACAATGCCGTAAACGCCGAAACCCAGTATCACAGCAGCCTTACAGCCGACGAAGCGGCACAGGCTTCCTTCCTGCTGATGAAAGAGAAGTACACCAACGGCAAGGCAAACGCTACGGAGTACAACGAATCGCGTACGGCCTGGATGAAAGCCGTTTCCGACCGTCTTCAGGCCAAATACGACTACCTGTTCCGCACCAAGATACTCGATTTCTACCGGGGTATTCCACTTACGCTGTAATACAACCCGAAACGATATACGTCTATATAAAAAGAGAGCCGCAGGCGATACTCCACGTACGACCTGCGGCATTTTTGTTGTGTATATTTCGGAAACTCGATATCGTGCCTACTATTTATCGATGCTTTTTATGATAGTTGATGCAATTTTCGATGAACTTTTGCGGCTAGCCTTGCTCAGTTTGTCAGCTTTTTCCAGATTCATGCAAGTAAAGTAATTGTTACCTTTCGTCACTTCTTTCTGGTTTTTGTCGTAAAGCGAGTAGCTCACAAAGTGGAACAATGTGCGCAAAGGTTTTTCCTGCCACTTCAAATAATGCTGGTTCAGGAACAATACATAATCGGCATGCGCTTCGTCCAGCAGCTGCTTGTAATTCTGGCTGTCTATCTGGCTCACATTAGCATAACTCTCTTCATTTTCTCCACTCACCTGTATGTCACCCAACAACTTCTCCGCATCAGCAAATTTCTCTGAAGAGATAAATGCAAATTCCTTATTCTTGTTTGCATGGATGATATTGTCCGTAATAATCCGGTTGTAAGTATCGCCGATACTGTCTTCCGGAATACCCGTTTCTTCAGTAATCATGCTTTCAGGAAAGTAGTTCGAGCTGACATTGTCGAGTCCTACTACCAGCACCTTAACCGTAGCACTGCTTTCTTTACCGACAGCCTCTTTACCGGCCTCTTCAGCCTGTACGGTTGCAACGGAAGCCATAGCAAACAATCCTAAAATAATGCTTTTCACAAATGTTGTTTTCATTGTTTTTCTGCTTTTAGTTTGACGATACAAAAATAGGGATGTCATGTTACATCCCTATTTCCTGTGTGTGATAATATTATTTAGAATCGGTTACAATCGGAGCAATCCATGCTTCCGCCATTACTTTCCTGCCACCAGAGCAGCAGCTTCCAAAGGTTGGTCGGTCGTGATATAATCTACATTCAGGTCTATCATCTTTTTCATGTCTTTCTCATTGTTCACAGTCCAGACATTAACCTTCATGCCCAGTTCGTGAGCCTCTTTCACCCATTCCGGATGTTTTTCGAATGCTTTATAATGATAGTCTATGCCATTAGCACCCTTTGCCTTTACGTCCTTGGGAGCGATGTCACTCTTCAGGTAAGCGATTTCCGATTTGGGAGTAAGACGAGCAAGCTGCTCACAGATATTCATGCTGAATGAGATATATTCCACCTGCTTTTCCAATCCGTATTCCTTTACCATTTTTACAGTAGTTTCTGCAATCTGGTCTTCCTGTGCCTTTGTTTTATGAGGCTTGATTTCCAGAATCAGCTGTACATCCGGCAATTTCTTTCCGGCTTCCAGATAATCGGCAAGCGTAGGAAGTTTCTCACCGTTCTTCAGTTTCAGGTCCTTCAGCTTATCGTAAGCCGTTTCACCGATAACCAGTCCGTCTATCGCATCATCGTGGTTTACTACCACCACTCCGTCGGCTGTGAGCTGTACGTCAAATTCAGAACCATACACTTTAGCTTCGGCAGCTTTTTTCAATCCTGCAATAGAATTCTGTGCCGAACCTTCTGCTTTCCAGAATCCGCGGTGAGCGATCACCTGTGTCTGAGCCTGACCTGCCAGTGTAAAGAGTGCACAGGCACAAGCCATCAGTAAATTTCTTGTTTTCATAATCATCGTTATTTATTTTCAGTTTGTTTATCAGAACGCATATCTCAACCCGATCTGAACCTGATAAGGAGTACCGTTCAGACTAGACACACCGGTATTTGCATTGACATTGTATACATACTCTTTTTTCTCCTTATCGAAGCTCTTGATGGTATAAATCTTCTGAGCTCCCAAGTTATGTCCTGCCCCCCAGTCCTTGTTCAGCATATTCAGTACGTTGAATATATCGACCGAGAGTTCCAGACTGTGTTTCTTGTAGAACTGGAATTTCTTAGCCAGACGCAAGTCGAGTGTACCGTAGAATCCGTTTACTCCACCGTTACGTTCGGCTACCTTTCCGAAACTCTTGCGAATATAATCTTTTGTACTTTCCTCTACATCCGGATTAGAAAGAATATTGTTAATACCGTCTTTCAGATACTGCGGAGTATTCGGATCGTTCGGATTGTAAATATAAGCCAAATCATTTGAATCTACAAAGTCACCGTTCACATTTCCACCTACGATGAGTGAATAGCGTGTACCGCCGATACCTGAGAAGCGTGCCCCCACACTGATTCCCCAGAAAGTAGGAGCTGTACCATATACTACCACTTTATGACGGAACTGATTGCTTGAATAGCTCATCTGGCTCAAATCACGCGGATCGTCTACAACCATCTGAGAAAGTGTAGCCGAGTTTGCCACGTTACCGTTGTAAGAAGTATTGTCTTTTGTATCGTTCCATGTATAGCTGAATGAAAGTTCTCCATCCTTGAAATAACGCCATGTACCATCGATAACGAAAGCAAACTGATTAACCTTACCTTCACTTACCATTTCGAGCACACGTCCTACCTTGTCGCTCTTTCTGCTCTCTTTCCAGTCGGCTACCCCCTTATCGTCGATAGTATTTGCAGGGACATACACTCCACGGTTTCCTTCGGAAGCGATACGGAAGTACGGTTCATCCACCATGTTACGGTCTACATACATATAGTTGTTGCGTCCCAGTGTCATATATCCGGCTACACTCATTTTCAGGCGGTCGCTGAAGAAATGTGTATACGAGAGGTTAGCCTTATAAATAACCGGCACCTTACAGTCAGCACCATTCATGTTAATGGTAGAAAGTTTTTCCACATTCGGGTTATTGAAAAGTCCGGCTCCCGGTGCTGTAGACGGATCCTTGCGGTACGAAGGGAAATCCGGACGGATGAGGTTCAGCATTTCCTGATAGTTGGAAGCTGTTTTGTCAAGTGTAATATCCAGCGAAGCAGTACGTGTACCGTCGAACACCATGTTGTTGATCATGGCATAGTTGTTGATATCGGAAGCAAAGATACCAGCACCGGCACGGATGATATCTTTATGTTTGTCATTGATATCCCAGGTAAACTGCAAACGCGGCTGAACCTGGAAAGTAGACAAGCCATTGTCTGTTCTCAATCCCAATTCATCGTATACAGTCTGATTGAACGTACCCTTGTTGAAATAAGTAGCATTATCCAGACGCAAGCCGGCAATCAGTTCAAATCCCGGGAAAAGCTTAGTCTGCAACTGTGCATAAGCACCGGCATTCAGAATGTTTTGTTTCACACGGTCGTCGGGAGTAAGATACAGTTCACGAACATAACGGTACGGTTCCAGATTGTCGAAAGCGTCCAGTCCGTTGAAGTAGAAACGTCCGTTCGTTTCACTACCATAGCGTGAGTTCATGTGTGTATACATCATGTCTACTCCAAACGTATAATTGATTTTGTTTGTATTGTAGTAGAAATTATCGACAAGCTGAAGCACATGATTGTAGAAGTTTTCAGGGCAATAACGCTGTCCTCCCAACTGAATGCTGGTAGTAGCCGTCTTACCGTCAATCTGAGATTCTACATTGCTGACAACAGCTCGGGGAATATTGGAAGAAGGCAACTCATCGCCCGGCATAGATTCTTCCAGCGTATAAAGGTGCTGCAACTTCAGTTCATTGGTTCCTTTCGGACCTGCTACCGAACGCAAGGTAGCCATGGCACTGTTGTTCAGCGAATGTACATTACCATAAGTTTCGTACAGACAGATAGAGGTATTGTCCCCCAATCCCAGATTATTCATATCGTTTACAAAGTTATCTGTAAACGTCAAAAGATTGGTAGCATTGATCTGCCAGTCTAAACGGGCAAATACGGCATCAGTGCTTTGCTTCTTATCGAAAGCACCAAACTGAGGATTGGATGATACTCCATATTTATCGCGTGCAATTTGTAAGAAACGGTCGCGTACGTCTGTGGTCAGACTATAACGTTTTTCATCGGCAGCACTCTGGATATCGGCAATATACAGCGGACGAGAGTCTGCCTGATGATCCCATGCAATGAAGAAGTGAGCACGGTCTTTTACCAGCGCGCCTCCCAGTGAAGCACCAAACTGATAAGTAGAGAAGTCATTGTCGCGCTTGTTTCCGCGGATATCATACGGGCTGGACAACCAGTTGGCACGGGCAAAAGTAAACGCGCTACCGGTCAGCGTATTGGTACCCGACTTGGTAACTGTACTCACCGTACCACCTCCGGCACGTCCGTTGGTCACATCGTACTGATTGGTTACCACCTTAAACTCACGGATAGCCTCCATAGAAATAGCATACGGCACACCGTTTCGGCTTGTCGTACTACCTCCCGAAGTCGGATTCTTTGCCGTCATACCGTCGATGGTATAGTTGGTAGACGATGCAAGCTGTCCTGACAGGCTGGAGCCGGTACTAAGTGGAGAAAGATCTACCAGCGAAGTAAAGTTACGTCCGTTTACAGGAAGCTTTGCCAGGTCGCGTTCCGTAACGGAAGTAGCAGCTCCGGTAGTGGCAATAGTATTCTTCAATGAATTTGCAACTACTTCTACCGCCTCCATCACTACACTCTCTTCTTTCAACTGAAAATCCAGTCGGAGCAAATCTCCCTGATTCAGTGTATATCCAGTTTTCTTCTGATCGCCATAGCCTACGTAAGTTACCGTTATACTGTATGGTCCACCCAGCGGTAACTGCTTGATGGTATATTCACCATTCTCATTTGTAATAGAACCGGTATTAAATCCGGTTGATTCATTCTTTACCTGAATAGCAGCTCCGATAACCCCCATTCCGGTTTCATCGGTTACAATACCCGAAATGACAGCCCGGTTGTCCTGAGCCATCACTTGTCCTGCCGAAAGCAGCAAGACCATAAAAAACAATAAGAACCGTTTAAATTTTGTTGTCATCATATTCTTTAGTTAAGTGTTTCTAAATTGACGCAACAAAAGTAAAAGCCGGGTATTACACCCACATAAACGCGATGTAAAGAAACCGTGTGATTCGTGTGAAGAAACTATTACAGGTCTTTTCTCACGACCTGTATACCTATGAGTACATAAAAAAGAACGTTCCGCCAAGCCTTATAAGCCTGACGGAACGTTTTCCTTATCTCCTCTTATGAACTTTGTCCAGAAACATTCCGGACAAAGCCATGCAAGTAATATCCCAAAAGATTATTTTTTCATTGATTTAATCATTGACTGAGATTCGATAGAAGTCTTAAATGTATACTTCTTATCCAAGTACTTCTTGACAGCAGCTGCGGCAGCTTTAACATCGAGGTTACCAGCTTTCTTAAACAGAACTTTCGAAGTATTCAAATCCAAATACTTGTCAATTTCTTCAACTGGTGAGTAAGTACTTTCATTTACTTCAAGATCAACTGATCCAACTTTAGAATTCTTTTGAGCCTCATCAATTGTCATACTAAGCACTACCCAACTACCTTCTGAAGCAAGCCACAATGACTGTCTATCTGGAGAGCTATAATCAGCAAAAGCATTCAAAATTACAGCATAGAGAGTTTCATCAGTAATTTCTTCACCCGGATTTTGTTCTTCAACTTGCTTTCTCAAATCGGCCAATTCTTTAACTGTTACCGGATAAGTAAATGTATAAGTACCGTTAGTTTCGATGTTATTGAACAAAATCGGTCTGCCTTTCAAATCATCTAGGCCCAAATGTGCAGCGAGTTCATCACCATCAAATGCCAATGCTGTCATGTCCAAAGTCAAGTTTTCAACCACCTGACCTTCTTCTGCTGTAAATCTAGTAACAACCAACTTAGTTGTTGCTGTATTGCCAGCGCGTCCGATAGCAGCACAAAACAAGGTATTCATGCTGACACATTGTATTTTCACTTTCCGATCCATAAAAAAAGGCGGAATAATATCTCGCCCAAGATGAAAAAAATTCCCCTCACCATCCGGTCGGCATGGTAAACTCACGACGACGTTCGCCGATTACCAGACGAAGAGCTTCCGTACGATTAGGAGCATCTGTAGCCATTTTTAATATGAAACAGTAACGGTTTCCCACTTCGACTGCGGAATATTCACCCCATTGCGTGCCGCTTCGCTACGAGTCTTATGCATTTCTCTCTGCGCCTCACGCAAGAGTCGTTTCAACTGCGTATACTGAGCTGTATTCCAGTTACCTCCGGTAACTCCACTCTTATCGCCATTCCGACTCGTATATTTTCCTCCCAGAAGTGTCAACGACTCATAATTCGATTTAGCCTGACGTTCCCATCTGGAATAAGCCTTCCTGCATTATACAACATCGTAAATGGGAAGATGTCTCCAAAGATGGAAACTCTCGAAAAAATAGCCGAAGCCCTTGAAGTCCCCATGTGGCAACTCTTTGCCAGCCCGGAAGAAGCGCGGAAAGAATCAGGCGCAAGCGTATGCCCTTATTGTGGCGGCCTGCTTGATGTGGAAGTCAATCTGAAAAAGAAAGGCTATTTTTTTTGCCCATATACGTTTCATTTTCGTTATATGGCGTTTAATATTAGTCATTTAGGTGTTTTTTTCTTGTGAAAATAAGCACTATTTTAAATTAGTTCACAAATAATTTTTGATTTAATATGCAAATCTTTACCTTTGCATCAAACCAAAAACATCAGGGTGAAATGACGATATGTGATATGGAAAATTTTTCACACATAGAGAAAGAATGCAAAATAATTTATCGGAAATAATTAAAATAAAAGAATCATGAGAAAAATATTGTTTACTGTATGCCTGCTGGCATCAGCCATTGTATGCAAGGCTCAAGCCAAATACGAACCTGAATTTATCGGAGAAACCAATCTTCTTTGTATTTTCCAGAACGACACGGTATCAATGGCATTAGACAAAGAAAGCGCCAAAATCAAGTCAAAAGCCGGCGCTTCACTGTATCTGACAGGAATCGGATCTGTAAAAACACGCATTCACGTACAAGGAAACACATCTTCCTGTATAGCAAAGCCAGATAGTGAATACAGGTTGATTGTCAGAAGCTCCAATAACGACCAAGATCCTAATTCTTTTATTCAACTTGTGAAATTTGAAGTTAAAAAGGATGAAAGAAGATGTGAAATTGGCAAAATCAATACATTTAAGGGAAGTTCGGCTGGAACAGAGCAGCTTGTCGAGTATAAAGCTAAAAGATACGGAGAAAGTTCTTATGAACTTTTCTTCAATCCAGAACCGGGTGAATATGGAATTTTTCTTTCAAATCCTGATTCCAGAGATGAAAAAAGAATTATAGTTTATTGCTTCACTGTCAAATAAACGTATTTCTTTGGGATATAAAAACAATGCAGCCGTGGAAGAAACGACAAAACCACGACTGCATTTTCATTATTGTGGAAAGACAAGCTACATTATCTTTTTCTCATTAAGATATCGCCCACCACATTTGCCAGCACATTCGATCCGAATCCTCTGATGCCGTCCAGCTCGGAAACCATCCGGATCAGCAGATCCAGCTTCTCTTCTATGCGGCTGTTACATGACGGAAGGCTCTCCGTACATGCGTTTCTTGAAGTAATGGCGTACATGAAAGTTCATGTCCTTATCCCTCAGGTAGGCCACTGCCTTTCGGTAGCAGGACAACGCCATGCGTTCGTTGGGCACCTCGGCAGGAGTCTTGTAACCCATGTCTTCGGCGATGCTGTATGCCATATCGCTGTAGATCATGCTCGCCGTTACGCACAGGGCGTATGAATTGTAATAGGGCTTTTCCTCGGGGATTCCTCCCAGCTGCTTGACAGCTGAAACAAATGTGTCGTGTCCCCAGTGGAATCCTTTCACTCCGTCTTCGTTGATCATCGTTTTACCGATGTTAACGACCTCAGTTTCAGACAAAAAAATTATTCCAGAACATAGCTTCGAGGTGGCTCAGCCAGCTCATTGCCATTTCCGGGTGCATCTTTGCCATTTCCTTGAAATAAAAACATGAGGCGTGAAACTGCAATGCTATATTCTCGTTTCAGACCAGAGAATTTTTAAGTCTTTATTCTTTACACGACAAGCATATCGCCCCCTAAAAAACATCCAAGAAAAATAATTACAAATATAACATATTTCATTTATTATTTACAACAATTAGAGGGTTAAAAAAATTCTATCCGCCAATTCGTATACATTACAATCTGATATTTTTATTTTCCTCATGAATATTATATCCAAGGAACTCACTTATAGATTTTATTTTCGCCATATAAGTATATTTGTTCTCATATAGATTTGGAGTTCGTTTTATTTCGATTTGATTTTGATTATCAAATTGTAACACGACATAATATGGTGCATGTGTTGGTTTAAAACCATATTTTGCCAATGCTTCTTTTGTCCAAATCTGAAAACTTCCTTTACTCTTCAACTTAAATAGTTTACAGTTAACACCTCCATTATGCAAGAGTACATATTGTATACGTTCAAATCCAGGCATTACAAGGAGAGAACCTTTTGAATCTCCCGCCCTTAAGTAACATATACCTGTTTCTATCATCTTGTTATACAAATCAAGTCTTGCATGATTGACAAGAACTGTCGGTTCATTAGGATTGACCGCCATTTTTGCAAATAAGTCTGTAGCAATATTTGTGTCTGCAATTGCCTGTCTACGTCTAATACCAAGATTTAGAAAATCAGAACTTTGGTCTATACCGACAAATGTTCGTCCTGTAAGATTAGCTGCAATTCCTGTAGTACAGCTACCAGCAAAAGGATCGAGTATTGTCCCTCCTGGAAGAGTCGATGCCATGATTATTCGATACAATAATTGTAACGGCTTTTGTGTAGGATGTTTACCACACATTTTTTCCCACTGCCCCGCAGCTGATATTGTCCACACATCTTGCATTGGTTTTCCGTCATTCATAAGGGTCATCAATTCTTTATTAAAATAATGGTTTGCAGTTTTATTCTTGCTTGCCCAAATAATATACTCGGCAGAAAAATCAAAACGTTTATCTGTTAACGAATGAGGTGGATCAGGTTTGTGCCAAACAATAAGATTCAAAATATGATAACCAAGAAGGTCCATACAATTAGCCACTGAAAATATATTATGATATGTACCAGATACCCAAATAGTACCATCATCCTTCAAACATCTTTTGCATGCCATTAACCACGAAAGATTAAATTTATCTTTCTCGTCTGAAGAACGCACCTTATCCCATTCCCCTTTATCAAACTTTATATACTTGCCATTTATATTAACCTTTCCGTTGCCTGTGGAGAGAAAATATGGTGGATCAGCAAATATCATATCAAACTGATTGTCAAATTGTGACATTATATTAATAGAATCGCCACAATACAAACTAAAATCAGAAAATGACGTAGTATTATATTCTGTAAGTATCATATAAATAAACACTGATAACAAGAATAATCACGAATACTATTACGCTGTGATAGATACCATTTAAAATTATCCGTCATAATCAAATTGTCCAGATGTTCATTTTTGGTAATAGCATGAATAAATTGACCGTATTCAGTACGAAGATTGCCAGGTATAAGAACATTGCCGTCCATGTCGAATGACAGATAATGTGAGTCAAACAATTTGTGATGATTTTGACAAAGCCATAAACCATTCTCACCACTTATTGCATGATCGAACTTTCTATCATCATTAAAATGATTATCACGCGCTATCTCAGCTACGCCCCATATATGGGCCCCTTGGATAATTTCAGGTATTTCACACCCACACAAGACACAACGCTTTCGACCAAGCTTTTGCAGCAAGTTACGTTGATATATTGGTGAGCGAAACTCATTATTTCTCGCTAAACTAATAAATCTCTTTTTTTCTAAAGTAATTGATGTGTCGTAGATAGAGATATTACCTATAGCATTTATTGTATTCAAAGATGATTGAGGTAAACGAGTAAGATCTTGCTCACAAATGTTATACAAATCTATAGGTCTATCTGTAATCGCCGCAGCAGCTATAGCCAAAAGAGTAGATTCGTATTTACTAGCCCCGTAAGTCTTTGCATAAATCTGAACTTTATCAGATGTTTTTGAAATAAAAGAAGAGTTATTAGATCTATTAGTTTTTCGATTATCATTTCTTTCATCTATCAATTCATCAATGCTTTCAAATGCATTGATATCAGCTGGATAATACCTAAGAATATTCAAAAAAACAACTCCTGCTGTCTTTAACAAACGAAAATAAAACAAATGATAATCAGTAAAATAATTACCACTATGGGGCATAAAGTAATAATATAGTGTCTTATTGGAGTAACAGTCAGCATAATACAAGTTAATCGCAGTAGGAATACTCTGCACACTTTGATTACGCCCTTCAACTAATACCTCTGAAAGAGAAACAAAACTCTTTATACCTCTATACTCAATAATAACCAATCTTCCCCTATTATAAGTCGAGGTATCACGAACCACAGTAAATCTATCTTGTCCGGTGACTCTGACACAAATATCTCGCAGAATTTCATTAGTCAAAATTCTATCGTAAAGACCTGGAGTCTTTTGAGCATCGGGACGATAAGTTATTATTGCTTCCATTTCATCAATAGTTTTTAATTAAAACCTCATGGCGATTGTTATATCTTCCTTGAGTTGTAACCACATCCACCATGTGATACTTATTTTTATTTGTCCATTCGAGGATTTCTGTATTTGTAAATTCCCCAACCTTTACAACATATGACAACATGAACTTCGCTTCATGTTCATTTACAGTATCAAGGAATTTACATAATTTCTTTTCATGGGCTAAAGTCCATCCTTCAAATCCTCTTTTTCCATCATTATACACCCCCAAAGTCGAACGATACGGTGGATCTGCGTAGATAAAAGTTTGTGGTGTTAATTGTATATTAAGGAATTCAAAATTTGAGTTCATAAACTCCACATTTTTAGCTTGTAAACTCCTTGTAAATGCAATGAATTTCGAAAGAAGATTCTCATTAAACCAGCGAGATCCAGCTGGATTATTGAATCCCCAATTTGTATTAAATCTTATCTGTTGTTGGAATCCATAAAGTATAAGAGTATATAACATACGAGGATCACGTTTTGCCACAGGAATACTGTTATACTTTTCACGCAATTCTAGAAAACCATCTTTATTATCGGGTGAAAGATTATATTTTTTTATTTGCCTTTCTATGTACTGCAAGTATGAACAAGGGTCCGTATAAAAAGAGCGTATAAGCCCTTCTACAAAAGGATTGATATCATTATAAATGATTTTTCTTGCATCAATATTTATTCCAACATTAAATCCTCCACCAAATGCATCGACAAATGTATCAATGCCTTTTGGAGGTAACTGGCTCTTTATGAATCCTACCATTTTAGATTTACTGCCAGTATAATTCAATGGTGATTCAATAACAACTCTATCTGTCGTTTTTTTTTCTATAAAAAACAAATATTCAAAATGTCCATTTGCTCCTTGGCATTTAAAATTATTATATTTTTTATAATCGATAACCTCACAGACATAACTATCCTCTATTCCATAGCGCTTCATAGTGGTTTCAATAAAGTCTTTCGACATAAAACCATCATTATTGTAACTAAAAATTATATATTTGGCTTTTGTTTCTGCAATTATTTTATCAAATAAAACATGAGCATAATAATTTTTCGACCATTGCGAACGCATGGGAGTTGTTGGACGAGAACCGGTAACCTTACTTATCGAGGGGTTATCATTCAACACTAATGTTTCCAATAAATGATACTGAGTTCCATACTGATTTTGTGTATACGGTGGATCAAGATACAATATATCACACTCAATATTTGATATAATATCTTCTATTTTTGAATTTAAAACTTTTACATCTGTGGCTATACCTGGCGAAGCATCTATTTTATTAAACACAATAGATTTAAGCGCTCTTTTGTCCCAATGTTTTAAAAAAGCACCATAGACGCCAGCTGTATTTGATACATCTGAAACAGATTCTAATAGACATGCCAACAAATAAGAATATTCATTATCTGTGATCTTTTTTGTTTCATACCATTCCTCTATTTTCTCCCTAAAAAAATCTATTCGACCTGCATTTTCTTTTGAGAAATACATTCGATCTGAAGCACCAGGAGAGTAGTTCTGATAAATAAAGCCCTCTTTAAATCCCTTATCTGTGTTCAAAAAAATAAATGGATCAAAATCCAAATTCTTAAAAGCACATCCATTTGCAATCAATCTTGCATGTGTAAAGATGGAAGCACATTTCAAAGAATCGTTAATGATAATTTGTTTATATATGTTTTTTACAGAATCGGCAACAGATCCCATACCACAAAAACCATCACAAAAGATTAATTCATTTTGCAATAATCCTTTATTTCTGAGCAAATCAATAATTTGATTTGCAAGGGAATCTTTACTTCCTAAATATCTCATATATTTTACTTTGATTAACCTATTTATTTATGGATTGTATATAAAAGTCATTTTTCGGCCTTTCATCTCCTTAAGCATACCACTTTATCTCCTATTTATCAGTTCCTGTACATCAACATCTAATAAACTTGCAATCTTTACAAGAGTTGCCAAATCAGGCTGTGAAACATTAGAACACCATTTAGAAACTGTAGATGGATTTTTACCCAATTGTCCCGCTAACCACTTGCCTGTCTTCTTCTTTTCAACAAGAACCAATTTAAGTCTATTTATATCCTCCATAAAATCATATTATTGAATATAACGCAAATATATTACTTTCATTTAACGTAATAAAATATTTTTCGAAAAGATTCAAAATTCAAGTCAATCTACCGACTTTGAGAAGAGTACACAAACAGATTATACCTGTTGGCGGAATTAAAATAGCGCATATTTAACTCTGCCAATAGGCTTTTCA